>Ga0209692_10001208_pt1 | contig 38062 bp, 39 predicted proteins | sample tdDd472_FD_187129 | JGI IMG/M metagenome (GOLD analysis project Ga0209692, IMG submission 187129) | Marine sediment microbial communities from the Atlantic coast under amendment with organic carbon and nitrate - tdDd47.2 (SPAdes)... | ecosystem: Environmental > Aquatic > Marine > Coastal >...
TTGCGTCGAACTGCGCCGATTGCTCGAAATAGTGCCGGATGACATCGGCGAGCGAGGCCCCGTCGAGCGAGACGATCCCCTGATGCCTCTCCTTGGACGTGCTGAAATCGACGGTATAGGCGAGATAGCCCGCCCCCAGCAGTTTCGGCACCAGGGCGTTGGCCGCGTCGGCCAGGGCCGGAACCTCGCCGCGGATCTGCGCATAGCCGCGCACATGGCCGTCATGGGTGACATCGGCCACCATCATCGGGACCGGGCCGTCGCCCTTTGTCTGCAGGGTGAAGACGCCTTCATATTTCAGCGCCGTCGCCAGCCCCACCGCCAGGGCGAGGAATTGGCCCAGCAGCACCGCCGCGGCTTCCGGAAGGTCGTGGCGGTCCAGAATCGCATTCAGGACCGGCCCCAGTTTCACCGACCGGCCGCTCATGCCCGTTCGTTCGATCATGAAGGGCTGGATGACGTCGTCCTGAATCCAGCCGGAAATATCGACGGATTTCGCGTCGCCTTGATGGCTGACGGAAATCTCGCTCTTCGGAAAAGTCATGACTCTAAATACCTGTCCTACGTCTTAAATACCCAAAAATCCGGAAACCCGGTTCCGGAACAACCGGGCGCCGGGCCGGTCACCTATCGTAACGCGGCCCGGTATGCGGCGTTACGCCAAGCAATGGGCCAATATGCCTTTCTGGGCGTGCAGGCGGTTTTCCGCCTCGTCCCAGACGACGGATTGCGGGCCGTCGATCACATCGGCGGTCACTTCCTCCCCGCGATGGGCGGGCAGGCAATGCATGAAGATGGCGTCTTTCGCCGCCATTTCCATAAGCCGCCCGTCGACCTGATAGGGTTTCAGCATATTGTGACGGTTGGTCGCCGTTTCCTCGTCCTCGTCCCCCATGGAGACCCAGACATCGGTGACGACGCAATCGGCGCCGGCCACCGCCTGTTCCGAATTATGGACGACTTCGATCGACCCGCCTTCGCGCACGGCCCAATCCAGCACGTCCTGCGGCGGCGGCAGCATTTCCGGGCAGGCGATCTTCAGCGTGAAGCCGAAGCGGACCGCCGCATGGATCCAGCTGGTCGCCATGTTGTTGCCGTCGCCCGACCAGGCCACCGTCTTGCCCGCGATGGAACCGCGATGCTGTTCATAGGTCATGACATCGGCCATCAGCTGGCAGGGATGGGTCCGGTCGGTCAGCCCGTTGATGACCGGCACGGTCGCGTATTCCGCCAGTTCCAGCAGCTTTTTCTCGTCCGTCGTGCGGATCATTATGCCGTCCACATAGCGCGACAGGACGCGCGCCGTGTCGGCGATCGTCTCGCCGCGGCCAAGCTGAGTTTCCGCCGGCGTCATGATGACGGTTTCGCCGCCCAGCTGTCGCATGCCGATGTCGAAGCTGATCCGCGTCCGCGTCGAGGGTTTTTCGAAGATCAGCGCCAGCGCCTTGCCGGCAAGCGGTTTGTCGCCCGCCCTGGGCCCGTCCTTGCGGAAGGCGTTGCCCATGTCGATCATGCTGCGCAATTCGTCCTGGCTGAACTTGTCCAGGTCCAGGAAATGTTTCGTGTCGGCCATGGATCAGCCCTCCGTCTTCGCGGCGATCTCACCGGCCGTCTTTTCCAGGATCGCGACCGCCTCGTCGCAATGTTCCTTGCCGGCGATCAGCGGCGGCAGCAGACGGACGACATTGTCGCCCGCGCCGACCGTCAACATGCCGTTGGCCATCAGGGCCTTCACCATGTCGCCGGCGACGACGCCGCCTGCGCATTTCAGGCCCAGCATCAGGCCCGCGCCGCGCGCCTTTTCGAAGACCGTCGGATTGTCCGCCACCAGTTTCTGCAGCTTGGACCACAGATAGCGCGAGACCGTGTCGACGTTCTCCATGAAGCCGTCCGCCGTCATGATGTCGAGCACCGCATTGCCGACCGCCATGGCCAGCGGGTTCCCGCCGAAGGTGGTGCCGTGATAGCCGGGATCGATGCCGCTGGCGCCCTTGTCCGTCGCCAGGATCGCGCCCATCGGGAAACCGCCGCCGATGCCCTTGGCCGAGGCCAGGATATCCGGCGCCATGCCGGCCCATTCATGCGCCCACATCTTGCCCGTCCGGCCCATGCCGCACTGGATCTCGTCAAAGACCAGCAGCAGGCCGTATTCGTCCGCCGTCGCCCGCAGGGCGCGCAGATAGTCGAGGGAAGCGGGGTTGATGCCGCCTTCCCCTTGGATCGGCTCAAGCGCGATCGCCGCGGTCTCGCCGGTAATGGCGTCCCGCAGCGCGTTCATGTTGCCGAAGGGCACGTTGTCGAACCCGTCGGCGGCCGGCCCGAACCCTTCCAGGTATTTCGGGTTGTTGGCCGCCGCGATTGTGGCGAGCGACCGCCCGTGGAACGCGCCCTGGACCGTGATGGTCCGCCACTTTTCCGGCTGTCCCTTCTTGAAGTGATAGCGGCGCGCCAGCTTGATCGCGCCCTCCATCGCTTCCAGTCCGGAATTGCAGAAGAAAACCTGATCGGCGAAGGAGTCCTGGGTGAGGCGCGTCGCCAGCCGTTCCTGATCGGGAATTTGGAACAGGTTGGTCACATGCCACAGCTTGGCGGCCTGATCCTGCAGCGTCTTCACCATATGCGGATGGCTGTGACCCACGGAATTGACCGCGATGCCGCCGTAGAAATCGAGATAACGACGCCCATCCGTCGCATAAAGATACATGCCCTCGCCGCGCTCGAAGGTGAGCGGATACCGGGCATAGGTGTTCATGACTGCGGATTTGCGTGTTTCGGACGTCATTTCTCTCTCCATCGGTCCTGGGTCTTGCCGTGACCCTAGTCCGCGCCGCCATCGGCCCCTTCTGGTTCTGGAAAAAGGGGGCCTAAAATGCGGAACCGCCGGACGGGGTCCAGCGGCGCGGTGAAAATCGGAACTTGAAAGCCTATCCGACCAAATAACACCCATGCGCCGCCGCGATGTTTCCGCGGCGTCGGCGCTGGCGGGCAAGCCGTACTATGGTCTTCAATCCGATCATGAAGTGCGTTTAGCGGAAACCTGCGCTCTGCGCAAGGATCACGGCGGACGGCGCTTGTGAACCGGCGTTCGAATCGCCGGTTCGGGGCCGGTCAGGCCTTCACCTTGTAGCCGATGGCGACAAGCCGGATCGCCACCAGGAAAAGCGCCGCGGCAAGCAGGCCGACCACGGCCGCGCTGATCCATACCGGCGCATCGGCATACCCGGTCATGGCATAGCGGAACCCGTTCACCAGATGAAAGATCGGGTTCGCCATCATCAGGGTGCGGAACGGCTCCTCCAGGGCGGCGATCGAAAAGAAGCTGCCCGACAGAAGCAGCAAGGGCGTCAGGATGAAGGTTTCCTTGGCCGACAGCGAGTCCCAGCGATGCGACTGCATCCCGGCGATCAACCCGAACAGCGCCAGGGTGACGCATCCGGTGAGCACGAAATACAGCATCGCGCCGGCATCCTGCGGCAGGCCCGCGCCGAAGGGCACCAGCACCAGCCAGACCGGCAGACCGATGCATAGTCCCGTGACCGTCGCGCCCACCGTATAGCCGATGAGGATTTCAATCGCGCTCAACGGCGCGCCGAAGACATCGGCGATGGTGCCTTCCAGCTTCTCGTGCACCATGGAAAAGGCGGTGGATTCGAAGCTGCGCTGAACCGCCGCCGCGATGACGAGGCCGGGGGCGAGGAATTCCAGGAACGGCAGGCCGCCGACTTCGGCGATCCGCGATCCGACGGCGAGGGAGATCACCACGGCGAACAGCAGGGCCTGCAGCGCCGGGCCGAGCAGCACCAGCTTGAAGACGAGGAATTCCGCGATCACCTGACGCCAGATCAGCGTCGCCACGCCAAGCGTGTTGAACCTCGATATGCGCCGCGCGGCCAGTGTGACCCTGGGCGCCGCCCGGCCCCGGGCAGGCTGTCCTCGCGATGCCCGCGCGACCGCCATGTTGTCAGGCCTTCAGCTTGTAGCCGGTGGAAACCATCCGCCAGGCCATCAGGCCGAGCCCGGCATTCACGCCCGCCATCACGGCGATGCCGATCCAGGGGGCGGTATCCGCCTGGCCGATGGCGCCGTACCGGAACCCGTCGATCATATAGAAGAACGGATTGTAATGGGCGATCGTGTAGAACGGTTCCGGCAGGCGGGAGATGGAATAGAACGTGCCCGACAGGAAGGCGAAGGGCGTCACCACGAAATTCGTGATCGCCGCGACATGGTCGAACTTGTCCGCCCAGATCCCGCCGATCATGCCCAGGAAGGCCAACATCATCGAGGCCGCGACGGCGTGGAAAACCAGATGCGGCAGGCTGTGCACCTGCATCGTCACGAAGAAGGACATGCCGATCCAGGTGGTCAGCCCCACGATCAATCCGCGCGTCACCCCGCCCATGGCGTAGGCGACGACGAATTCGGTCGGGCTGATCGGCGGCATGATAACGTCGACGATATTGCCCTGCATCTTCGAACTGACGATCGAGGAGGAGGTGTTCGCGAAGGCGTTCTGCGCCATCGCCATGGTGATCAGGCCGGGTGCCAGGAACTGGCTGAAAGGAATGCCGCCGATCGTCTCCACCGCATGGCCCAGCGCCAGGGTGAAGATCGCCAGGAACAACAGGCTGGTCACCATCGGCGCGGCGACGGTTTGCGTGAAAACCTTCAGGAAGCGGTAGACTTCCTTCTTATAGAGGGACCAGAGGCCGTACCAATTGACGGCGCCGAACCGTTTGGGGGTCAGGCTCACCCCGATCGTTTGCCGAGAATCCATGACGAGAAAATCTGACTGTTTCTTATTTTGGGGGACTGTTTCTTGCGCCGGACCATAGAGAGCGGCGGATTGGCCCGCAAGCGCGGGCTTGGAAACGGTGTCGGGAATAACGGTCCGGAAAGATCGGGCGGTATGGAGGACGGTTTTTGCCCCCGAAATGGTAAACGGCGACGCCATAAGGCGCCGCCGTCTTTAAACCAGGAGACCGATGTCGGATGGGAGGGGCAGGTTTCGCCACCAGTCTTCCGGTTTCTCGTTGCCGGTCCGAAGACCGGCGTGAACTAGCACATCCACAAGTAAGTCACTCACCAGGGGTATCCGTCCCTGATCACGAGTTGATAGTACGTCCGGCTTGACCCAGCGGCTGTGACCGGTGTCACTGGGATTGTGTCAAACACCCCTTTTTCTGTTGAGGATGTCAATGGCTGTTGACAATCGGCAAGATTCTCGCCGCCCGCGGCCCGGTCCGAAGAAGGCGACGCCGGAACGGCTGGAGCGATCCGCGCTGTTCTACCTGGAGCGTTTCGCCAGTTCTTCGGAGAATCTGCGCCGGGTGCTGATGCGCCGGGTCGACGCCAGCGCCAAGGAGCATGGAACCGACAGGGAAGAGGGCGCGCGGTTCATCGACGCCTTGATCGAACGGTACCAGCGGGCCGGGCTGCTGGACGACGCGGCCTATGCGGATGCCCGGGTCGCCAGCCTGCACCGGCGCGGGCTTTCCGACCGGGCGATCGCGATGAAGCTGCGTCAGAAAGGCGTGCCCGGCGATTTGATCGAGCGATCCCTGGAAGCCCAGCGCGAGGAATTGCGCGCCGACGGCGCCGACCCGAATTGGGAAGCCGCGATGAACTATGCCAGACGGCGGCGCATCGGCCCGTTCCGCAAGACGGCCCGGCAGGAAAACCGGGACCGCGACCTCGCCGCCCTGGGCCGCCAGGGTTTCGACTATGAAACCGCGCGCAGGATCGTGGATGCGGAGGCGGAAACGGAACGGTGATCCCCGTTTCCGCGGCGGGGCGTCAGTCGATCCCGGTCACCGGATTGGGAATGTTTTCCAGCACGCTCATCAGGCCGGCGGAATAGGCCCCCCGGATACTTTCCCAGGCCTCGTCGTCGCCGCTGTACTTCCGCAGCCCGTCGGTCGAGAAGCTGTCCTTCTTGTAGCACAGAAGATCGATCGGCGGCCCGACGGAGAGGTTGGAACGGATCGTTGCGTCGAAGGACAGCAGCGCGAGTTTCGCGGAATAGGCGATGGCGCTGTCGAAATGCAGCGCGCGGTCCAGGATCGGCTTGCCGTATTTCGTCTCGCCGATCTGCAGGAACTGGGTTCTCGGCGTCGCCTCGACGAAATTCCCCGCCGGGTACATCTGGAACAGGCGCTGCCGTTCGCCCTTGATCTGCCCGGCGATCAGGAAGCTGCCGGTCGCATCGCCATAGGGCTTCACCGCTTCAAAGTCCCGGTCCAGAATGGCGCGGTAGGTGTCGCTGACCATGGTCGCCGCGTCGAACAAGGTTTTGGCGGCCATCAGGTCGCGTCCCTCGCCGCTGCCGACCGCCTGCCGCAGCAAGGTCACGACGGCCTGGGTCGTGGCCAGATTTCCCGCGGAGAGCAGGGCGATCATCCGGTCGCCGGGAGACTTGAACGTCGCCAATTTGCGGACGATGGCGATTTGATCGACGCCGGCATTGGTCCTCGAATCGGAGGCCAACACCAATCCTTCCGGCAAGAGTATCCCCAAACAGTATGTCATTGGTCCCTCCCCAAGGTCCGGGTTAAGCTCCGGATCATATGGTTGTTTCAGTTCGACCGATTGGAAAACGCAAATGGACCTTCAACCCATCCTGGACGGGATCGCCGCTAAGATCGCTCCGCACCTGTCCGAGGGTCGTGTCGCCGACTATATACCCGCCCTTGCCCGAGTCGAGAGGGAACAATTCGGCATGGCGGTGGTTACCTGCGCCGGTAAAACCGCGCAGACCGGGGCGGCGGACACGCTGTTCTCCATCCAGTCGATTTCCAAGGCCTTCACGCTCACCATGGCGCTGGGGAAAATCGGCAACGACCTGTGGAACCGTGTCGGCCGGGAACCGTCCGGTTCCGCCTTCAACTCGATCATGCAACTGGAGACGGAACACGGCATTCCCCGCAACCCGCTGATCAATGCCGGCGCCATCGTGGTCACCGACGTGATCCTGTCGCACCGGGCGGAGAGGGGCAGCCGGGGAAGCGGCGACGCCGGGATCGACGCGATCCAGGAAATCCTGGACTTCATGCGGCTGGTCGCCGACGACCCCTCAATCGCCATCGACCGGGAGGTTGCGGAGTCGGAAGCCGCGCACGGCTTCCGGAATGCGAGCCTGGCGAATTTCATGAGAAGCTTCGGCAATATGGAAAACCCGGTCGAGCGATCGCTTCGGGTCTATTTCCATCAATGCGCCATCGCGATGAGCTGCAGACAGCTTGCGCGCGCGGGATTGTTCCTGGCCGCCGACGGCCGCGACCCGATCAGCGGAAGGAAAATCGTCTCCCCGTCCCGGGCGCGGCGCATCAACGCCATCATGCTGACCTGCGGCCATTACGACGCATCGGGCGATTTCGCCTTCAAGGTCGGCCTGCCGGGCAAAAGCGGCGTCGGCGGCGGCATCCTGTGCATCGTGCCCGATGTCGCGGCGATCGCGGTCTGGTCCCCCGGCCTGAACAAGAGCGGCAATTCCCACGCCGGCACGCTGGCGCTGGAAATGCTGGCGCGGGAAACCGGCTGGTCGATTTTCTGATCCCCTCCGGCCCCGTCCGCCGCACCCCAAACCTTGCCCCCACGGTAAGGCTTGCCTATATCCGGGCCGCACCTTCCCGTTCGGGACGGTTTGAAATTGCGCCCCTACGGCCGAACAAGGGCCGGGGATCGGGCAAAGCACTGCTAGAAGGTCGTGCAGGAGGAAAACATGGCGGATACCGCGACAAAAACCGAGAAACATTCCTTTCAGGCCGAGGTCGGCCGGCTCTTGGACATCGTTGCCAACGCGCTCTACAGCGAGCGGGAGATCTTCCTGCGGGAATTGATCTCCAACGCCGCGGATGCCTGCGACCGGCTGCGATACCAGGCCCTGACGGAACCGACCCTGCTGGACGGCGGGGCCGACTTCCGGATCGACATTTCCGTCGACAAGGACGCGAAGACCCTGACCATTTCCGACAACGGGTCGGGCATGACGAAGGAGGAACTGATCGGGAATCTGGGCACCATCGCCCGGTCCGGAACGTCCAATTTCGTGTCCCAGCTGACCGGCGACCAGAAGAAGGACGTCTCGCTGATCGGGCAGTTCGGGGTCGGTTTCTACGCGGCCTTCATGGTCGCCGACACGGTCGACGTCGTCAGCCGCCGCGCCGGCGAGGCGGAGGCCTGGCGCTGGGAGAGCGACGGCAAGGGCGACTTCACGATCGAACCGGCGGCGCGCGACGGCCGCGGCACCACCATCATCCTCAACATGAAGGACGACGCCGTCGAATTCCTGTCGGAAAACCGGATCGCCACCATCGTCAAAACCTATTCCGACCACATCCCCTTCCCGATCAAGTTCGCCGGGGAGGGCGAGGACTACCCGAAACAGCTGAACGCGGCCGCCGCGCTGTGGACCCGCAACAAGTCGGAAATCGACGAGCAGCAGTACAAGGAATTCTATCACCACGTCTCCCACGCTTTCGACGACCCCTGGGCGACGATCCATTTCCGGGCCGAAGGCGTGATCGAATATGCCGGCCTGATCTACATTCCCACCATGCGCCCCTTCGACCTGTTCCATCCGGACCGCAAGTCGAAGCTGAAACTCTATGTGAAGCGGGTCTTCATCACCGACGAATGCGAGGATCTGGTCCCCTCCTGGCTGCGTTTCCTGCGCGGGGTGATCGATTCGCAGGACCTACCGCTCAACGTCTCGCGCGAGATGCTGCAGAACAATCCGGTGGTCTCGAAAATCCGTTCCGGTCTCGTCAAACGCGTCTTGGGCGAGCTTTCCAAGAAGGCTGAAAAAGACGCCGACGATTACGTCAAATTCTGGGAAGCCTTCGGCGCGGTCCTGAAGGAAGGCGTCTATGAAAGCTTCGAGCACCGCGACGAATTGATGAAGCTGATGCGCTTCAGGTCGACGACGCGCGAAGGCTGGGTCTCGCTTGCCGACTATGTGGCGGCGATGAAGGACGGCCAGGACGCGATCTACTACATCTCCGGCGACGACAAGGAGACGCTCGCGCGCTCGCCGCAGTTGGAAGGCTTCGCGGCGAAGGCCGTCGAAGTCCTCTACATGACCGATCCGGTCGACGAATTCTGGATTCCGTCGATCGGCGAATTCGACGGCAAACCGATCAAATCCGTCACCCGCGGCGGCGCGGACCTGTCCAAGATCAAGGGGGGCGACTCCGGCGATGCCGAGGAAAAGGACGACGCGAAGGAAGCGGAGAATTCCGCGCCGGAAACCGTCGATGCGCTGGTCACCGCTTTACGGGACGCGCTTGGCGACGCGGTGAAGGACGTTCGAAAATCCGACCGCCTGACCGCCTCGCCCTGCTGCCTCGTCGCCGACGAGGGCGAGATGGACATGCATCTGGAACGCTTGCTGAAGCAGCACAAGCAATTGGATCAGGGCGCGCCGCGGATCCTGGAAATCAATCCCGGCCACGCCTTGATCAAGGCGCTGGCGGGAAATGCGGCCGGCGACGTGAAGGACGCCGCCTTCCTGCTGCTGGACCAGGCCCGGATCATGGAGGGCGAACCCCTGCCCGACCCGGCCGCCTTCGCCCGCCGCATGACGACGGTCATGACCAAGGCGATGGGCTAAGGAATCGCGCCGCGCCGGCGCGGGACCTGGGCAACGCCAATCAAATTGCCATTTTCGAGGGATGAAAATGGCGGTTCGACCGTGGGTCGGTTTTCCGTCACGCCGTCCTGTTCTCGTCGGAAACCAGATCCTCGAAATCCTCGTCCACGCCGTATCCGAGATCGATCAGGTCGCGTTGGACGACGTCGGCGCTGAGCAGCACCTTGTTCTTTTCCAGGGTGATGCCGGCGAACTTGGTCGGCGTATCCGTCAGGACCACTTGGCCGTCGTCCCCGGCCCGGGACGGGGCGAGTGGCAAGGCGACCGTCTCCACGACGATCGTCCGGCCGGAGGCAAATTCCTGGCGCACCTTGGCCAGATAGCCGCAAGGCCGGCTGACCAACATTTCCATCACCTGCCGTATGGAATCTGTGCGGTCCGGATGCACGAAATCGAAGAAATTCCGGCCGACCGGGTCGACGCCGACGCGCTGTTTGAGCTCTTCGCCGAAAAACCGGATCGTGCAATGGTCCCCAATACCGATGGAGCAGAGCGCCATATGGGTGGCGGCGTGCCGCACCTCCCTCAGGTCAAGATCCCGGAACGCCGGCAGCGTGCCGCCAGAATTTTTTAGAAGTCGCGAATAGGCCTGGACCATTTCCTTTGCGGGCGTGGTCTCGCAGCGGATCTCAGCGTCATTCAGCGACGCGATATATCCGGGTTTCTTTTTCCGCCAAGCCATCCCCTCCATCCGTTCCGACGCCGAACGTATCCCCTTGATAATCATAGTGCCGTTTTCATTCGAATCCAAACTACTATCGACCATGCCCCGATGGGCGGGGCGTCCGCCCGGTCTTCCACGGGCCAGCAAACAGTGCTATTGCGGCGGTCATGTTGAAGAAACGCGGCTTTCGGGACTGGGCGGGTGATGTCGACGGCTACGGCGACTCGTTGGAGATCCATGTCTTCGCGGTCAAACTGGACGACGGAACCGTTCTTCCGAAAAAGACCCAGCGGCACGCGGCGAAACGGCACCTGCCGCCGGTATCCCTGAAGGCCAATCCGTTGGAACGCGACGAACGCATCCGCGCCCTTCTCCACTTCGCCGAAAAGTTCCAGGATTAAGGTCTAGGGGCTCGGTTCCAGACCGATCGCATAGTCGATCAGGGCCAGGGCTTCCGGACTGTCCCATTCCGCGGGTCCGGCCATCGCGCCCCAGACGCTGCCGTCCCGGCCCAGCAGAAAGGTCGTCGGCAGTTCCGACATCCTGAAATGATCGAAGGTTTCCCGACCCCTGCCGATATAGGGGGCGAGGTTTTTCAGCCCGTGCTTGCTCAAAAAGGCGGTGACGACCGCCGGCCCTTCGCTGTCGACGGAGAGCGCGAGGACCGCGAAGTCCTTTCCGCCCCTCAGCTGCTGCAGCTTGTCGAGCGCCGGCATCTCGGCCACGCAGGGCGGGCACCACGTCGCCCACACATTCAAAAGAATGACCCTGCCGTCGAAATCCGAGAGCGACACCGGCGCGTCGGATCCGATCCGTTGGAAAGCATAGGGCGGGATGCGGGTCGGTTTCCAACGCCAGGTGAAAGCCCGCTTTTCTCCCGAAAACGGCGGAGGGTCGCCGTACCACGAGCCGCCGGCATAGGCCGCCGCGCCAGCTGTCCAAGCCAGGACGAAGGCGAGCAGAAGGAATTTCCAGGCCGGCCGATATGGTCTTCGGTCTTTCCGCATCCCGCCAGTATCGGCAATCGGAACCCGGTTTCAATCCGCATGCCCGGGCCGTCACGGTCTGTTGATGGCGCCGGCGCGCAACGGTCCGATGAAGGTAAGTTGAAGGCATTCTAGCGAATGGGTCTTGCTCCGAAGGTGTTAGGGCCGTCAAGATGGTCCGATGATCGACCGGTCCGGGGACCGGTTCGCAGAACAATGAAACAGGCTGCAACCGACTTGCCGAATACCTTGAAGATCGACCCCAAGGCCTTGATCAACTGGGAATATGCGCGGCTGCCTGTTTCGGCCGACCCGGAGGCTTTCGGCCCGTTCAGGGATTTCGTCAGAACCTGGAACCAGAAGCGCGGCCCGAAGGGCGAATTGCCTGCCCGCAAGGATTTCGACTTTTTCGACTTTCGCCCGTGGTGGGGCAAGATTTCCATCGCCAAGGTCGAGCGCGATCCGTTCCGGATCCGCTTCGTCCTATGGGGCACCCAGCTGACCGAATGGTGGGGCGTCGACTATACGAACAAGATCCTCGGTGAGGCATCCATCACGCCGGAGGCCTGGGACTTGGTCGAAGGCAAGTATTTCCAACTGATGGACAGGGACCCGTTCATCGGCATCGTGTGCGGGTATCTCGACCAGCACGACCGTCCCTATGTGAAGGTCTTGGGCATCGATCTGCCCTTGTGGGAGGGCGGCGGCCTGTCGCATGTCGTCAGCGTTCATGTGGAGATCGAGGCCGAAACCACGGCCGAGTCCGTCCTGCAGGACTGCGGCGAACTCGACTACTTCTGACGAAACGAACCCGTCCGGGGGGCGGCGCGGCCAATATGCCGCCGCGACTCCCCGTCCCGGTCGATCCGCCGCTCAGCCCTTGCGGTTGTTCCGCAGGGTGCCGAGGCGCAGGCGCAGTGCGTTCAGTTTGATGAAGCCTTCCGCGTCATGCTGGTCGTAGACATCGTCTTCCTCGAAGGTGACATGCGCCATGGAATACAGGCTGTCGTCGGAGTCGCGCCCGATGACGCTGACCGAACCCTTGTAGAGTTTCAGGCGGACATTGCCGTTGACGCGCTCCTGGCTCTTGTCGATCAGGGCCTGCAGCATTTCCCGCTCCGGCGAGAACCAGAAGCCGTTATAGATGATCTTCGCGTAGCGCGGCATCAACTCGTCTTTCAGATGCATCGCTTCACGGTCCAGCGTGAGGGATTCCATCGCCCGGTGCGCCGCGATCAGGACCGTGCCGCCGGGGGTTTCGTAGATCCCGCGGGACTTCATGCCGACGAAGCGGTTTTCGACCAGGTCCAACCGGCCCACCCCGTTGGCGCCCGCCAATTCGTTCAGCTTGGTCAGCAGGGAAGCGGGCGACAAGCGTTCGCCGTCGACGGCGACCGGATCGCCCTTCTCGAAGGAAATCTCGACCACGGTCGGGACGTCCGGCGCTTCCATCGGGTCGACCGTGCGGGAATAGACGTAATCTGGCGCTTCGTCGGCCGGGTTCTCCAGAACCTTTCCTTCGGCGGAAATGTGAAGAAGGTTCGAGTCGACGGAGAACGGCGCTTCGCCGCGCTTGTCTTTGGCGATCGGAATCTGATGCTGTTCGGCATACTCGATCAGTTTGGTGCGGGAATGGAGATCCCATTCCCGCCAGGGCGAGATCACCTTGATGTCGGGCTGCAGCGCATAATAGCCAAGTTCGAACCGGACCTGATCGTTGCCCTTGCCGGTGGCGCCGTGACAGACGGCGTCCGCGCCGGTCGCCCGGGCGATTTCGATCTGCCGCTTGGCGATCAGCGGCCGCGCGATCGACGTGCCCAGCAGATAGACGCCCTCATAAAGCGCGTTGGCCCGGAACATCGGGAAGACGTAGTCGCGGACGAATTCTTCGCGGAGATCTTCGATATAGATCTCCTTCACGCCCATCATTTCCGCTTTGTGGCGCGCCGGCTCTAGTTCCTCGCCCTGGCCCAGATCGGCGGTGAAGGTCACCACTTCGCACTGGTAGGTATCCTGCAGCCATCGCAGGATGATCGAGGTATCCAACCCGCCGGAATAGGCCAGCACTACTTTTTTGACGGAGGATTTCGCCGCGGCTTTCATCACTGAATTCCCGATTGAAATGAAGTTTCAGACAGCGGCGTTCTAGACCAAATTTTGGCGTTGTCAAATCGGCCCGGACGGCAGGCGGGCTTTGGAATTTGCCGCGCCGGGCGGTCGCCTATTTGGAGAGCGCCAGATGCGCGCCCAATCCGACCAGGACCGACCCGCCGGTCCATCGCGCGATTCTTTGCGCGGTGCGGGTCTTCTTCATGCCGGCCAATACCTGATGCGTGAGCAGCACGGCGATCAAATCCGCCATGGAAAAAGCGCATCCGACGATCAGACCCAGGATCAGGAACTGGACCCAGACCGGGAAGGCCGCGCCCGCATCGGCAAATTGCGGCAGGAAGGCGATGAAGAAGAGCGCCGTCTTGGGGTTCAGCACCTCGACCATGACGCTGTGCAGGAAAGCCCGCCCGCCGTGGCGCGGCGGGACCTGTCGGGGCGCACGGCCGGGCTCCGCGAAGGACGGATCCATCTTTGTCCGGATGATGCCGATGCCGAGCCAGACGAGATAGATTGCGCCCGCGACTTTGAGGGCCGTATAGGCCGCCGGCACATGGGTGAAGACCGCGGACAGCCCCGCCGCGGCGGCGAACACATGCACCAGCCCTCCGATATGCAGGCCCAGCGCCGCCATGAAACCGCCGCGCCGGCCATGCGCCAGGGTCTGCGCCGCCGTATAGAGCAAGGCCGGCCCGGGCAGGAAGGCGAAAACCAGGGTGGCGGTGAAAAAGGGAAGAAGATGGTTCCAGTCCGGCACGGCGCAAATCCCTCATTCGTCATCGAGGGAACAGTCTAGCCCCGCCCGCTGGGAGCGGGTAGCGCCAATTCAGGCGCGGCCGGGGTCCGGCGTGTCGGTCGCGGTCGGGTCCAGGGCCGGGTCCAGGTCCGAGTCCAGGGCCGAGTCCATTTCCGGATGGAGATCGAGGACCGTCGCGAGTTCCGGAAAATTCCAGTACCGGCACGGCAGCGCGTAGTTTTCGGCTTTCAGGATCCGGCCCAGTTCCGTGATCACAGGTTTGGCCAGCATCGACCCTTGGCATGAAATCAGGCTCGCCAGTACCGCGCAGCGCATCCTGTCCGACCCCGTCGAGAGGACGAAGAGCAACCTCTTTTCATCCGCGCTCAACGGCGCGGTAAGGTCGGGCGCCGCCAGACGCGGGCGTTTCTTTTCCAGCGAGAAGATCGTCATCAGGGCGTCGAATGGACCCAGCGCCGGTTTTATCCGCACCTTCAAAAAGGCGGTTTCCAGCGGGCCTAGGGTCGGCGCGCCGCCTTCCTGCAGCAACCGCCAGAAACGCGACGACCAGACCATGAACTGTTCCGTGAACATCAGGTCCCAGTAGCCGACCCGGGCGACCGGCACTGTTGCCTCTTGAAACCGGTGGACGGGTCCCGCGACGGTGACTTCCGGTTTCTCCTGGCGTGCCGGCCGCCCGGGGCAGCGGACCGACGACACGGTTCGGACGGAAGGGGCCGGATCCGGATTTTCACCGGGAAGGACAAACCGAACCCGACGGCCTTTCGCCTGATGTGTCATCGGCAGAGCTCCAAACAGCAGATACTCAATATGCAAATGCGACTGACTTGCAATTGCATAATCGGTTTGTAGCAGCGATGGGTTTCGAGACGCAAGGGGAAAAATCCGGTGCGGGTGATTTTTTCGGAAAGCCATACCCAAGCACGGGAAATTTTGGCGCCGCCGTCGGGCGGGGTCGGCAGGCCGGGTCAGCGCGCCGTGCGCCCGGAAGGGATGTTCGTATCCGTCATTAATTCTTATTACGTTATGCAGATTTCTTTGACATTGATCTGTTTTGACTTTTCCATATTCAATAATGTTTGCTTTTGGGGGTCGATGACATGCCCGCGGATTGGGACGATATCCGCATTTTTCTGGCCATTGCGCGGGGCGGCAGCCTGACCCGCGCGGCCTCCGCCTTGCAGATCAGCCAGCCGACGGTCGGCCGCAGGCTGAAAAAGCTGGAGGACGCGTTTCAGGCCCGCCTGTTCGACCGGCTGCCCGACGGATTCGCACTGACGCCGGAAGGCACGGCGCTTCTGCCGAAGGCCGAAGCGATGGAAGCAGCGGCCGCGGCGCTGACGGCGGAAGCCGACGGTCTGTCGCCGGACGCGGAGGGCACCGTCAGGCTGTCGGTGGATGAGGTCGTCGCGCAGATACTGGCCCCGCTCCTCCCCAAATTGCGCAACAGACTTCCGGCGGTTGAACTGGAAATCGGCATCGAGCACCTATTCGCGAGCCTGACCCGCCGCGAGGCGGATATCCTGGTGCGCGACCGGCCGCCGCAAAACACCAACCTGATCGCCCGGAAACTCTTCGACCTGGATTACGCCGTCTATGGTGCGTCGGCCTATGTGAGCGCGAATCCGGCCGCCCGGACCGAGGACCGGTACCGGGAATGCGACTGGATCGGTTACGACGCGCTGCACCGGCATTTCGCCGGCGGCGAATGGGTGCAGGAGCGGCTCGGCAACCGCGCCCCGGTGATCCGCCATAACGACGCCGCCATGATGGGCGACTTCATCGCCGCGGGCGGCGGGTTGGGCGTGCTGCCGATGATCCTGGCCGACCGCTACGCCAACATCGTCCGCCTGACCGATCCGATTCCCGATCTGAAGCGGACGGTGCATATCTACGTCCATCAGGACATCCGCCGCGTCGCCGCCGTCCGCGCGGTGATCGACGCCCTGGCCGAGGAAACGCGGTCGTTGGAGACCGCGCTGCTTGATCGTCAAACCGCCTAGACCGCAACCCTACCGGTTGGCGAAGCTGCGTTCCATTTCACGCCGAACCTGAACCGCCTGCATGCCTTCGTCCACCTCGACGTCGCTCCAGGTGAGCGGCGTGCCCTTCGCGACCTTGTTCTTCAGCTTGAAGCCATGCGCCAGACCGATCGGCAACCCGCCCAGGGCGAGCGAGGCCGAGGCCGGCATCAGCTTGCCGTAGACGCAGAATCCGCCTTCGCCGTCCAGCATGTCGCCGGGCTTCAGGTCCTTCTTCGCCGTCGCCACCGCGTCGCCGCGCCAGTAGCGGGAATGGCCGGTCGCCTCCCCGCGCAGGGCGGCGTTCGCGACACTGATGCCGAGTTCCAGGCCGATCAGGTGATAGGGCTTGTACATGCAGCCGTATTTGCCGGTGCTGTCCACCTTCATGCCGTATTCCCACATGCAGCGCTTGGCATAGTCGTTCGGCGCTTCGAAGGTCACGTAGACGCCCCAGCGAAGATCGCGGAAGACGTTCCGGCCGTCGCGCTCGTTGCAGGCGATCACTTCGACCGTGCCCTTCTGCTTGAGCTGCCCGCCATCGCTTTCCGGGCGCAGGACCGTCGTCAGATCGTCGACGCCGCAGGGGAAGAATGTCAGGCCGTTCGACGGCGGCGTCAGATCGCAGGCATTCGCCACCGCCGCCATTTCGATGGCGGATTTTGTCCCGTCCATGAAACTTGCGAACATCTGCGGGTTCATGCCGCCGGCCGCCGCCTGTTCCGCGGTCAGCCCGTAATGGCCCCAGACCGTATCCGGGTTGATGTCGTGATAGCCCGGAATGTATTTCGTGCCCTTGCCGGCGCAGGTGACGTCGAATCCGATCGCGCGGACCCAATCCACCATTTCAGCAATAAGGGCGGGCTGATCGCCGTAGGCCATGGTGTAGACGACGCCCGCGTCGCGCGCCTTTTGCGCCAGAAGCGGCCCCGCCAGCACGTCCGCCTCGACATTCACCATGACGATATGCTTGCCGTTTTCGATCGCCGCCAGGGCATGGCGGATGCCGACGGGCGGGATGCCGGTGGCGTCGATGACGACATCGATGCGCGGATCCTGAAGTAGGGCCATCGAGTCTTCCGTGACGAAAGTGCCGCCGGTCGCGACCGCCTGGTCCAAATCCTTCGCGTCCGCCTTGCCGTCCGGCCACCCGACATTCCGGCAGGCCGCCTTGGCGCGGTCGGTGCTGAGATCGGCGATCCCGGCCAGGTGCATGCCCGGCGTCGTCGGGACCTGGGACAGGAACATCGATCCGAATTTTCCGGCCCCGATCAGGGCGGCGCGGACAGGCTTATCGTCAGCCGCGCGCTGGCGCAGCATGCTGGTTAGGTTCATGCGACTGGATCCTCCCCCGACGGGGTCATGGTTGAGTGGGCCGGCGATCGATGCCTGTCGGCCGGCGGGCCTATTCGGCCGCCGCCGACGCTTCCACGGCAAGTTCCTGCAGACATTCGTCGGACAGGGCCTCGATCGGCGTGAAGTCGCGATGCGCGATCCATTCCTTGCGGGTGAACTTGGTGATGTGGTTGTTCACCTCGCACAGGCTCAGATACACGATCGTCCGCGGGAAGGGCGAGATGTTCGGCGGGCTGGCATGGACCAGCGTGCCGTGGAACATCAGGACCGACCCCCGCTTGCCCGTCGGAGCGACGCAGCCGCCTTCTTCCGCGAGGCGCGTCACCGTCTTCCGGTCCAGCGTCCACAGCGGATAGGACGTGGTCTGCAGGTCGTGCCCGGCTTCGACCACGCCATGCTTGTGGCTGCGCGGCAGGAACAGCAGCGGGCCGTTGGCCGCCGTCACGTCATCCAGGAACAGCGCTATGTTCATGGCCCGCGCCGTCGGCATGCCGTCGTCGCGCTGCCAGGTGCCGTAATCCTGGTGCCATTGCCAGACATCGCCGTCGAAGGCCGCCTTCGCGTTGATCTTGAACTGATGCATGTAGACATCGCCGTCCAGCAATTGCTTGACCGGCTCGACAAGCCGCGGATGACGGCCGAGGCGGCGATAGGCTTCATTGTAGGTATGGGCGGCGAAGGCGGTGCGGGCGACGCCGTTCGATTCGCGCCAGACCTCTTCCCTGTCCGACGCATAGATCGCGTCCGCCTCGCGCCGCAGCACGTTGATTTCGTCCTCATTGAACATGTCCGGCAGGAAGAGATAGCCTTCCTCGTCGAATTCCTTGAGCTGGGCGTCGGTCAGTTTCATGCGGTCCTCCTGCGTTTCCTCGACTGTCTGGTCATTGGGCGCGGCATTCATCAGCCGATGCCTCTGGTTCGGTTTTCCTGATCTTCAGGCGCTGATCGCCAAATCCTGTTCCAGCTGGGCGATAAGATAATCCGCGGCCCCGGTGACATGCTGTTCCGCCAGGGACGCCGCCAGATCGGCGTCGCGCGCGATGATGGCGTCGGCGATCAAGGCGTGTTCCGACCAAACGGATTCCCGCTGCGTGCCGTCACGCAGCACCGCCCCCATCAACCGCCTGATATGTCGCCAATGGACATCGGCTGTCTGGGCGATCAACGGATTTCCCGCCAAGGCGTAGATCGCCTGATGAAAAGCGACGTCGGCGGCGATCAAATCGGCGACCGTGCCGTTCGACAGCAGGGCCCGGCCCTTTTCCAAGGCGTCCGACAATTCGGCTTCCGCCGCAGGGTTCCTGGCCGCTTCGCGCGCCGCGAGCCGGTCCAACGCCCCGCGGATCGCGTAGACCCGCCGCGCCATTTTCGGGTCCAGCGGCGCGACGCGGTGGCCTTTCCGGCCGGCCGGCTCGACAAAGCCCTGCTTCTTCAGCAGGACCAGGGCCTGCACCACCGGCTGACGCGAGACGTTGAGGGTTTCGGCGACTTGTTCCTGAACCACCGGCTCACCCGGCGCCAGCCTGCCGCTGCAGATCGCGTCCAGGACGGCCTCGTAAACCTGGTCCACCAGGTTCGGCGCGAAAGCGAGTGGTTTCATGAAAATCTCCTACCTGTATTCTGTATACAGAGTATCAAATCCGACTGTCAATTTCTTGATTCGGCTTTTTGGCCGGCCTGGACCTAGTCGTCCCCGGCGGAAGCTTCAAGCGCCTCCATATCCTCGTCGGAGAAGCCGAAATGGTGGCCGATCTCGTGAATCAGGACATGCCTGACCAAGTGTTCCAGGTCTTCCCCCGTTTCGCACCAGTAATCCAGGATCGGCCGGCGATACAGGAAGACGACATCGGGATCCGGCGACGGGTCGGCGATGCTCTTTTGGGTCAGGTCGACGCCCTGATAGAGACCCAGAAGGTCGAAGGGGGACTCCAGCTCCATATCGCGGCAGATTTCCTCATCGGGAAAATCTTCGACCAGGAACAGGATGGTCGCCGTCATGTTCCGAAGCTCGTCCGGAATGGTCTCGAAGGCGCGCGCGGCCATCGCTTCGATATCGGCGAATGACGGCGGCGCGCCGAACACGGCGGCGTCATTTGAAACAGATCGGTCGTTTGCGTTACCCATATGGCCGTTATAGTGAGAAACATCAGCAAATAGAAAGAGCCTGACGATGCCCCAAGCGGAAAAATTGTCTGCGGAGAAATTGTCTGCGGAGGAACGGGCGGCCGGTTTGGCCGGCCTGTCCGGCTGGGCCGATGCCGGGGACGGACGCGATGCGATCGCCAAGACCTTTCGGTTCCGTAATTTCATCGACGCCTTCGGTTTCATGACCGAAGTGGCGCTGAAAGCCGAAAAGATGGACCATCACCCCGAATGGTCCAATGTCTACGGCAAGGTCGAGGTCGTGCTGACGACCCACAGCGCGGACGGGGTGACCGGGCTGGATATAAAACTGGCGCAGTTCATGGATGCGCTTGAGGAGAGGAAGAAGAGTTGAGAATACCGTTCCCGCGTTTCGTTCCCGCCGCCCTGCTGGCCGCCACGATTGCCGTTTCCGCCGCGGCGGCCGCCGATATGGACGAAGGTTTCGCCGCCCTGCAATTCGGTGAGTTCGACAAGGCGCGGGAAATCTTCTCCGCCGAGGCCGAAGCCGGCAACCTGATCGGCGAATTCATGCTGGGCGTCATGGCCGAACAGGGTTTCGGCGGCCCGCGCGACCCGGCCGGCGCGGCGTCTTGGTACGAGAGCGCCGCCGGCAAGGGCATGGCGTCGGCTGCCTATAACCTGGCCCGGCTCTACGAAAGCGGCAAGGGTGTCGCGCAGGATGCCGGCAAGGCGCATCTCTATCTGATGCAGGCGGCCGAGGCCGGCCACGGCAAGGCGATGCACGGGCTGGGCCGCCTCTACCAGGGCGGCGCCTTGGGGGAACCGGACCTGGCCGAATCGCTGAAATGGTATTCCGCCGCGGCGACGCATCTGAGCAACGCGGACCGCGCGGTCGCCGTGACCAGCATCGACGACCTGCACAAGCTGATGACGGCGGAACAGATCCAGGAAGGCGACGCCCGTTACGAAACGTGGATCAAGGACCACCCGCCCAAGACCGACGCGGCCCAATAGACGTCAGCTTACCCGCTTCGTCGCAGCCGTCAGCAAGCCCGCGCCGATCAACATGGCGCCGCCCGTTCGCTGCACCCATTTCATGCCGCGCGCGCCCAGGAAACTCTGGCGCGCCTTGGATGCGAAGACCACGTAGGTTCCGTCGCTCAGGAAAGCCAGGGCCACGAAGGTCGCGGACATGATCACCGCCTGCGGCATGGCCGGGGCGGCCGGGTTCATGAACTGCGGCACGAAGGCGACCAGGAACATGACGATTTTCGGGTTCAGGATGGTGGTGACGAAACCATGGACGAAGGTCGACCGCTGACGGGATTTCGCGGCGGCGGCGTCCGGCTCCAGCAGGGTTTCCGCCTTGGCCCGCCACATCTGAATGCCGAGATAGACGAGATAGGCCGCCCCGACCCATTTCATGACGTTGAAGGCCGTGGCGCTGGCGGTCAGCACCGCGCCGAGCCCGGCAAAGGTGATCGCGAAAGCGCAGGCGATTCCAAGGCAGGAGCCGGCCACCGCCAACAGCGCGGGGCCGCGCCCGCGCGTTATCGCATAGCCGACCACCAGCAGCACGGTCGGCCCCGGAATGATCAACAAGACCTCCGTGGCCACCGCGTAGGCAATCCAGGTTTCCCAGCTCATTCCGTCCTCCCGGCAAGGTATCCCGGGAAACTAAAGACAGAGAAGCCGGCATCCCGCAAATCTATTGCGGGCCCGGTCCATCTATTGAGGGGCGAGGCGCACCGCGCTGTCGATCCGGACCGTTTCGCCGTTCATCACCGGACTGCCGATCATGAACAGGACCAGATCGGCATATTCCTGCGGCGTGCCGAAGCGCTGCGGGAAGGGCAGCGTCGCGGCCAGGCTGTCCTGAACGTTCTGCGGCATGCCCAGCAGCATCGGCGTGCCGAACAGGCCCGGCGCGATGGCGAGAACACGGATGCCGTGGCGGGCGAGGTCGCGCGCCGCCGGCAGGGTCAGCGCGTGCACGCCGCCCTTGGACGCGGCATAGGCGGCCTGCCCGATCTGCCCTTCGAAGGCGGCGACGGAGGCGGTTGAGATGATGACCCCGCGCTCGCCGTCGGCATTCGGTTCGCGCGCGGTCATCTGGTGGGCTGCGAGGCGCATGATGTTGAAGCTGCCGATCAGGTTCACTTCGATCACCTTGCGGAACTCGTCCAGAACCATCGGCCCGTCGCGGCCCACGATGCGCTTCGCCGGCGCGATCCCGGCGCAGTTGACGGCGACGCCCGTCGGGCCGTGCGCGGCCTGGGCGGTTTCCAGCGCGGCTTCGGCGCTGGCGGCGTCCGCGACATTGCATTCGACGGCGATGCCGCCGATTTCCTCGGCCAGCGCGCGGGCCGCGTCCATGTTCAGATCCAGGACCGAAACCTTCGCGCCGCGCCCGGCAAGCGCCCGCGCCGTGCCCGCGCCGAGACCGGACGCGCCGCCCGTGACAACCGCGCCTACACCCTCAATGTCCATCGAAAACCTCCCTGCTACTCGATCGTTCAAACCGTTCGGCCACTCGCGGCCCCCGGGGCTATAGCAGAGCCGTTCCGAATAGCCCATATAGGTTTCATGGCGAAGAACAGTTCAGGCAAATGGGCCCCCGATCTGCCGGCCCTGGCGGCGCCGGCGCGCGAGGGCGAGAACCGGCGCACCGTCCGCGAGGGCTTCTGGCCCAAGCTGCGCGGCTTCCTGGCCCGCGTCCCCTTTGCGGAGGAGGCGGTCGCCGCCTATTACGCCGCCCTCGATCCGGCGACGCCGAAGCGCACGAAACTACTGCTTTTCGCGGCGCTGGCCTATTTCATCGCACCCGCGGACGCCGTGCCCGATTTCCTGCTGGGCCTGGGATTCACCGACGACGCCGCGGTGTTCTGGGCAGCTTGGAAACTGGTCCAGGACCAGATCACGCCCGTACATCGGCAGAAGGCGAAAACCGCCCTGACAGCAATCGAAAAGGACCAGGCCACCCATGTTGAGGATGCTGACTGAGGTCCCCCTGCCGGCCCGCGTCCTGGGCCTGGCGGGACTGATACCCTTCGCCGCCTGCGCCGCGGCGGTCTGGACCCCGTCGCCCGTGCTGCAATACGAGGGGCTTCGCCTGCTGCTCGGCTATGCGGCGGTGATCCTGACCTTTCTGGGCGGCGTGCATTGGGGCAAGGCGCTGGCCGGCGAAACCGCCGGCGACCTCAACTGGATGCGGCTGGGATGGTCGGTCACCCCGTCGCTCATCGCCTGGGCCGCCTTGCGCATGAGCCCGGGCTTCGCCCTGATCGTCTTCATCGCCGCCTTTGCGATCGCCTTCCTGGTGGACCGCCACGCGGTCCGCGCCGGCTTCCTGCCCCGATGGTATCTGCCGCTGCGGAAACTCTTGACCCTCGGCGTTCTGGCCTGCCTGATCGCGACCTTGGCGCGTTTCACGGTGGGGAGTGGGATATGACGGAAAACGGCAGGCCGGTCTGGCTGGAAGTCGCGATCAACGGCCCCTGGTCGCGGGCGGTGCAGCCGCTTGCCCCGCGCACGGACGAGGCCATCATCGCCGAGGGCATCGCCTGCGCCAAGGCGGGCGCCAGCATCATTCATCTTCATATCTTCGACGCGACCGGCGACCGGCAGGTCGATGACGCCGACCAATACGAGCGCATCATCCGCGCGATCCAGGCGGAAACCGGCGCCATCGTCTACGGGACGCTGCCGTTCCACGCCAGTTCGGCGGAACGCCCGCTGACCGCGGTGGAGCGCTATGCCGCCGTGGAGGAACTGGCCAGGCGCGGCACGATCGAATGGTCCATCGTCGATCCCGGTTCGGTCAACGTCTCCTCCTTCCAGGCCATGAAGGAAGGGCGCGAGGGCTTCGTCTACCTGAACCCTGAAGACCATATCCGCCGCGGACTGACCCTTGCCCGCGACCACGGCTTCACCCCGTCCTATGCGATCTACGAGCCCGGCTTCCTGCGCCAGGGCGCGGCCCTGCACGCCGCCATCCCCGACACCCCCGCGCCGGTCTATCGCTTCATGTTCTCCGAAGCCTATTCCTTCGGCTTCCCGCCGACGCCCTATGCGCTGGACGCCTATCTGAGCTTGCTGGCCGAGGCCGCGCCGGGCGCGGCCTGGATGGTCGCGGGCCTGGGCGTCGACATCGCGCCGATGATCGGCCCCGCGGTCCGGGCCGGCGGGCATGTCCGCGTCGGGCTGGAAGACGCGCCGATAGGGGAATCGCGCTCCAACCTCGACTGGATCGCCATCGCCGCCGCTGAAATCGGCAAGGCCGGCGGCAGGGTGGCGACTCCGGACGAGGTCCGCGCCGCCCTCGCCGCCTGACCGTCAGATACAGCGCCCGCCATCCACTTCCAGGCAGACGCCGGTGAGGAATTCCGCCTCGTCGGAAACCAGGAAGACCGCCGCGTTGGCGATATCCGCCGGCTGGCTGAACCGGCCGAGCGGCACGGTCGCCTTGAAGGCGGCGCGCTTCTCGGGCGTATCCTCGCCCATGAATTTCGCCAGCAGGGGCGTTTCGCCGGCTACCGGATTGATCGCGACGACGCGGATATTGTCGGCCCCGAGCTCGATGGCCAGGGACCGGGTCGCGCCGATCGCCGCCGACTTGCTGGCATTGTACCAGACAAGGCCCGGCCGCGGCCGCACCCCGGCGGTCGAGGCGATGTTGAGCACCACGCCCTTGTTCGGACCGGCTTGGGCCTGTTCGCGGAAATACGGCAGAACGGCGTTCATGCCGTGATAGATCGACTTCACGTTGACCGCGAAAATCCGGTCGAATTCCTCTTCCGGGACCTTGTCGACGGGCATGTTCCAATGGGTGTAGCCCGCATTGTTCACCAGGATATCGACGCGCCCGAACCGGTCCACGGCGGTCTTGACCATCTTTTCGACGTCTTCCTTGCGGGACACGTCGGCGAACTGAAACACGGCGGCGCCGGAATTCATCCCCTCGATCTCCTCGGCGACCGCTTTGCCCCAGTCCTCGTTGATATCGGCGATGACGACATTCGCCCCTTCCCGCGCGTAGCTTCGCGCGATTTCCGCCCCGAAGCCGCTCGCCGCACCCGTGACGACAGCCGTTTTCCCTTGCAGCCGCATGACCGACCCTTCCTTTCCCTGATTTGCCCCCTGCGCCGGAACCGGGCCTCTATCGAGCCCTTCAGACCGAAAACCGGCGCGCTATATGGACGGGGACGTGAACTGTGGTAGACATTTGGGATAGTAGTGTCGAAAGGGAGGTATCGCCAAGCCGGTCACGGCGGGCGATAGGAACGGCGCCTGAACGAGGCCGGATACCGCATGGCGGACCGGCTGTCTTTGAAAGGCGCCCGGGGTAACAGATGGAAGCGTCCGGCAAACCCACGGTCTTGTTGATCGAAGACACGATGTCGCTGGCGCGGCTCTATGAGCAGTACCTGTCGACCGTCGATGTCCAAGTCCGCACCGTGGAAACCGGGCGGGCAGGCCTGGACGTGATCAACAACGATCCGCCGGACCTCGTTCTGCTGGATATCTCGCTGCCCGATCTCAACGGTTTGGATATCCTTCGCCACATCAATGAGAACGAGATCCAGACGACCGTCGTCGTGATCACCGCCAACGGGTCGATCAATGTCGCGGTCGAGGCGATGCGCGACGGCGCCTACGACTTCCTGGTCAAACCTTTCAATGCGGAACGCCTGCGCGTCACCGTAAAGAACGGGCTTGAACGGCGGGCCCTTGCCGACCTGGTCGATCAGTACAAGGAGACCGCCCGGGGCGCGTTCGACGCCTTCATCGGCGGCTCGCCCGCCATGCAGGCCGTCTACAAGACGATCGAGGCGGCGGCGCATTCCAAGGCCACGGTTTTCATCGAGGGCGAATCCGGAACCGGCAAGGAACTGTGCGCGGTCGCGGTCCATCGCCAGTCGACGCGCGGCAACGGCCCCTTCCTTGCCATCAATTGCGGCGCGATCCCGCGCGAATTGATGGAGAGCGAAATCTTCGGGCACCGGAAGGGCAGCTTCACCGGCGCGCACGAGGACCGCGACGGCGCCGCCATGCTGGCCGACGGCGGCACGCTGTTCCTGGACGAGATCTGCGAAATGGACCTGGACCTGCAGACCAAGTTGCTGCGGTTCATCCAGACCGGCACCTATCAGCGCGTCGGCGACCCCATCGCCCGGAAGGTCGACGTCCGTTTCGTCTGCGCCACGAACAAGGACGCCATGAGGGAAGTGGAATTGGGCCGCTTCCGTGAGGACCTGTACTACAGGCTGCACGTCATCCCGGTAACCATGCCGCCGCTGCGCGACCGGGCCGGCGACGTGCTGGAGATCGCCCGCCGTTTCCTGGTCGACTACGCGCAGGAAGAAGGAAAGTCCTTCCACAGTTTCGATGCGCGGACCGCGATGATCCTGAGCAGCTATTCCTGGCCCGGCAACGTGCGCCAGCTTCAGAACATCATCCGGAACATCGTCGTCCTGAACGACGGCGAAATGGTGACGCCGGATATGCTGCCCGCGCCGCTGAGCACCGTGGAGCCGATTGCCGCCCCGGTTCGGATCAATGCCACCGCCGAGAAACCCGCGCCGGATGGGCAGGCCGCATCCCTGCCGCGCAGCAAGAGCGAAATCCGCGAATTGTGGGAAGTGGAAAAGGAAACCATCGAGACGGCGATCGAAATCTGCGGCGGCAATATTCCGCAGGCTGCCGGTTATCTGGGGATCGCACCGTCGACCATCTACCGCAAACGGGCGTCGTGGCAGAGCGGCGATGAAAAGGGAGCGCCCCGCGAGGGCGGCGGCCAGGAAACCGCCTTGGCGGGCCGAATCGCGAACCGCGCCTCCTCCGGCGATTGAGGCCGGCCCGGCCGCGCCGTTACGCGCGCCGTCTGAGCCGCGCCACGAAAAACCCGTCCATGCCGCCCCGCCGGTTGCCCGATTTCTGCTGCCAGAAACTGGGCAGGGTGCGAACCATCCCGTCCGCCCGCAGCGCGTCGGGCAGGACTGTCATCTCATCGGCCAGTATCGGGTCGACGACCAGGGCGCTGTCCTCGGCCAAGGCCGCGGCGACGATATCCTCGCCCTCTTCCGGCAGCAGGGAACAGGTGGCGTAGATGACCGGCGCACCCGGTTTCACCAAGCTCACCGCATGCAGCAGCAGGGATTTCTGCAGCGCGGTCAATTCATCGCGCTTCCACGGGCCGTTCAGCCCGCCCTTGACCCAGGGGAGGTCCGGATGCCGGCGCACGGTGCCGGTCGCGCTGCAGGGCGCATCCAGCAACACGCCGTCCAGCAGGCCGCCGGCCGGGCGCCAGGTCAGGGCGTCGGCCGCGACCACATCCGCCTGCAGCGACAGCCGTTCCAGATTTTCCCGCACCCGGCCCAGTCGCTGGCCGGAAATATCCACCGCGGTCACTGTCAGGCCGGCGGCGGCCAGTTGCGCGGTCTTGCCCCCCGGCGCGGCGCACAGGTCGCCGACATGCTTCGGCGCGCCGCCGTCGCCCGCACTATCGCCCAGGGCGCTGATCAACAGTTTCGCCGGCAGGACGGCCGCCGCGTCCTGGACCCACCAGGCCCCGTCCCGGTAACCGGCCAGCTTGCGCACGTCCCCCGCGTTCCACAGGCGCACGGACCGGGTCGGCAGCACGGCGCCGCCCAGCCGTTCCGCCCAGGCCGCCGCGTCCCCGTCCTTGATCGTCAGGTCGAGCGGCGCTTCCACCAGATGCGCCGCGCCGATTTCCCGCGCCGTCGCGGTTCCATAGGCCCCATCGCAGGCCTTCCACAGCCAGTCCGGCATGTTCATCCGCGCGGCGTCCTGCGTCTGTACCGACGGTGCGGCGGCCGCCACCTTGCGCAGAACCGCGTTCACCAATCCCTTGAAGCCGGCGAGGTTCCGTTTGTCGGCGACCGCCAGCGCAGTCGACCCGGCCGCGTGCGGCGGGGTTTCCATGAACAGGATCTGTCCCGCCCCCAGGCGCAGCAGTGTCATCGCCGCGCCGCCCTTGCCCGCCGGCTTTCGCGTCAGGAACCGGTTCAGGACGGCATCGATCTGCCCCAGCCGCCGCAGCACGGTCAGCACCATCATCCTGGCATGGGCGCTGTCGCGGTCGCTTTGCGGGCCCTGCTTGCCGCCCTTGCCGCGCTGGGCGGCGTCGAAAGCCTCGTCGAGCGGCCTGCCCTGTTCCAAGACCAGGTCGAGCACGTCGAAGGCGCGCAGCCGCGCGGCGATGCCGTCGGCCGGAACGGTCTTTCCGGCGTCCCGCGGGGAGGATTTTGTTGTCTTGTCGATCATCGGGCGCATCGGTGCCCGAAGAGCGGGCCGCGTGCAAGCACGAAGCGCAGCCGATAGGCGGTTCCCCGGCCCCGTTTCCTAACCCCAGGGACGGGGCTGAAGCGGCGCACCCGCCATCTCTTCCAGCTTGCGAATCCGGTTCGCCATTTTCGGATGGGTGGAAAACAGGCTGTCGACGCTATGCGCATGCAGCGGGTTCACGATGAACATATGCGCGGTCGCGGGGTTGCGTTCCGCGGCCGAATTGTCGATCCGGCGCGCGCCTGATTCCAGTTTCGCCAGGGCGCTGGCCAGCCAAAGCGGATTGCCGCAGATTTCGGCCCCGATCTTGTCGGCCTCGTATTCCCTTGTCCGGCTGATCGCCATCTGCACCAGCATCGCCGCGAAAGGCGCCAGCAGGGCGACGATCAAGGCGCCGATCCCGCCGAGCGGCGAGTTCCGGTTGCCGCCGAACATGCCGATGAACATCGCCATGTTGGCCAGCATGCCGACCGCGCCGGCGATCGTCGCGGTGATCGTCATCGTCAGGGTATCCCGGTTGCGGACATGGGCGAGTTCATGCGCCATGACGCCGGCGATCTCCTCGCTGTTCAGCATCTGCAACAGGCCGGTCGTCGCCGCGACCGCCGCGTTTTCGGGATTGCGCCCCGTCGCGAAGGCGTTCGGCTGGGGATTCTCGATGATATAGACCTTCGGCATCGGCAGGTCCGCGCGCCGCACCAATTGTTCGACGATGCCGTAGAAGCCGGGCGCGCTGCTGCGCGTCACTTCCTTCGCGCTGTACATGGAAAGGACGATCTTGTCCGCGTTCCAATAGGCGAAGAAGTTCATGGCCGCGGCGATGACGAAGGCGATCACGACGCCGCCCTGCCCGCCGATCAGCCAGCCGGCACCCATGAAAAGCGCGGTCATGGCCGCAAGCAACAAACCCGTCCGAAAGGTATTCACCGTTCCGATCCTTCAAGAAACGAACCACGGTCTTGTAGATATGCACGGGCCGTGGGGCTTCAAGACTGGAAACCGGGTGGAAATCTTGCCATATAGGAGGCTATGAGCATCTTTAAGAAAGTTCTGGGCGGCGGGTCGAACGAGCCGAAACGCCCCACGCCGGTCGAGGCCGATCTCGATCCGTTGGTCGACGCCGATGTCAAAGGGGTCGATTCGCGCCGCCTCGCCGAATTGAAGGCGGAGCAGGCCGGCCGCAAATGGCGCGCCGAAGCGGAAGCCAAAGGCGAGGTGCCGAAGGAATACGGCGGACCCAAGGGTCTTGAACCCACGCGCTACGGCGACTGGGAAAAAGCCGGCCGCTGCTACGATTTCTGACTTCCAACCGGGTGCACCCGGTGGTCAGGCGTCAGCGCCGCCCGCCGGCGAGTTTCACTGCGTCCGGATGCGCCCGCAGCCGCCCCATCGCCACGACGCCCAGATAGGGGCCGATGGCGAGGAAGGCGAAGGACCATTGCCAGCCGATATGCGCCGCGATCCACGGCACCAGATGGATGGTCGCCACCGTGAGCAGGAAGCCCAGGCAGGTCTGCACCGTCACCATGGTGCCGATCAGCCAGGGGTCCGACAGTTCCATCACGCTTGAGGAGAACTGGGCGCTGTCCGCCACCACGGATATGCCCCAAAGAACGAAAAGCGGCGCGACGATCCAGGGCGACATCCCGAACGCGAAACCGCTGGCGAGCGCGCAGGTGCCGCTGACCCCCATCGCCAGCATGGTCAGCGTGGTGCGGCCGAGCCGGTCGGCGAACAGACCGCCCGCGATGCTGCCGACCGCGCCCGACGCGACCGTCACGAAGGTGAGCGCCATGGACCACAGAACCGGGTCCGCGATGCCCGGCGTGTTGCGGAAACTTTCCAGCAGGAAGACCCCGGCCCAGGACCACAGCGCGTAGAGTTCCCACATATGGCCGAAATATCCTAGATTCGCGAGGCGCAGGCTGCGGTTCGTCCAGGCCTGGAAGGCGAATTGCGGCCGGAAGGCCGGGGCGCGCCGCGCCGCCGGGCCGGGCCGCACGAACAGGATCAGCACCGCCGCGGTGACCGCAGCGCCGGAGGCGATCGACAGCGTCAGACGCCAATCCAGCCCGCCGGCGATATTGATCAGATGCGGCAGGGCCGACCCCAGGGTGAGCGCGCCGACCAGCGACCCGACCAGGAATCCCATATCCGCCTTCGCCCAGCCCGCCGCCAGCTTCATGCCGACGGGATAGATGCCCGCCATGGAGAGACCCACCACGAGGCGCAGGGCCGGCACGGCCCAGGATGTCGGGTCGACGAAGATGATCGCGGCGTTCGCAACGGCCGCCAACAGGGCCGACGCGGCGAAGAACCGGACCGGCGGCAGCCGGTCGGCCAGACCCAGGCTGGCGCTGATCAGCGTGCCGATCACGAACCCGACCGAGACCATGCTGCTGATCAGCGACGCCGATCCGTCGTCCAGCCCGTATTCGGCTTTCAGCGAGGGGATGACGGCGGTGGACGAGAACCAGAGCGAGAGGGCGAGAACCTCGCACAGGATCAGCAGCGTGAGGGCGCTGCCCTTGGATTGCGGCTTCGGCCGCACCAATCCCGGCGGAGACGCATGGCCCGGTCCACGCCCCGCGCTCCGCGGCGCGCCGAATCTTTTCGTCTCGTTTTCGCCCGGTCCCGTCATGCCGTGACGCTAGACCCGCCATCGCGGCAAAGACAATCACGCTTTCGCAAGACGGGCGGAAAAAGAGGTGTTCCTGTCCGGGGTGGGATCAGTCCTGGATGGGATCAGTCCGGCAGATACCCAGCCAATGTGGTCGGAAATAACGTCCCTTCCGCCAATTTTGCGTCGGCCACCGGCGCCTCGTAGATTTGACGCGCGGGAAGCACGCCGGCCCAGACCGGCAGGGCGTAATCCGCGTCGTCGTCGACGGGCCCGCCCGTCCGGACTTTCGCGGCAGCCTCCTCGATCCGCATCGCGACGACCGTGGTGCCCTTCAATTCCTGTTTCGTGGAGGGCCGGATCTCCTCCCACCGGCCCGGAAACAGCCCGTCCATCATCACCTTCAGGGCGGCGTCCTTCTCCGCTTCCGTTTCCAGCGCCCTGGCTTTGCCATAGGCCATCACGCTGCGGTAGTTGGCGCTGTGGTGGAACCCTGACCGCGCCAGGACCCAGCCGTCGAACAGGCTGGCGGTGACGCAGACATCCACCCCCGTCTTCACCGTCCGCAACATGCGGCTGGCCGACGACCCGTGCCAGTACAGCGTATCGCCGTCGCGCCAGAGGAGGGTCGGCGTCACATAGGGCTGCCCGTCCACGACATAACCGACATGGCAGATATGGCAGGCATCGAGCACCGCGAAGACGGATTCCCTGTCATAGGCGCCGCGCAACGGCACGCGTTTGACCTTGTTCCGTTCCGTCACCGGGAAAGCATTGTCCGTCATGTATCGAACTCTGTATCGAGGTGGCTGAATCCGGCTGTCACGACCGGTTGTATTTGATGAAAGGCGTCAGCACGCCGATCCGATCATAGAGCTGCCTAGCCGTGTGGTTGAATTCCTGCGTCATCCAATAGACGGCGGGGCAGCCTTCCTGGTCGGCCTTTTCATAGACCGCCTCGATCAAGGCGCGGCCCAGACCGGTCCCCCGGAAGGCGGGATCGACGTAAAGATCCTGCAAGTAACAGCAATTCTCGATCTTCCAGCCGTGGCGATGGAACAGGTAATGGACCAGCCCTGCGGGCTTGCCGTCGACCAGCGCCAGCAGGCCGCGATATTCGTTCGGGACGCCGGCATTGCCCTGAAGCATGCGGTCGAAGCTGGAACGGTAGACCGCCTCCGGCACGGCGGATTCGTAGAATTCGAGATAGCCGGTCCAAAGCCTGCGCCATTCCGCCTCGTCGCCGGACTCGAGATACCGGATCGTGATGTCACTCATGGAACCCTCATTCTGTCAAATTTCGCCGGAGTGTAGGCTCCATATTGGCTTGTTCCAAAGAACCATTCTTGCCAATTCGACGGGGCCATTCTATGCAGGAGCCATGACGACGAGACTGGCGCTTAGAACCACGAAGGCCGCCGTGCTGCCGATCAGCCTGGACCGGACGGCGGAAGACCCGCTGCACCGGCAACTGTACGAGCAGCTGCGCGAGACGATCCTGACCGGGCGGTTGCAGGCGGGATCGCGCCTGCCCGCGACGCGGACCCTGGCGCGCGACCTGGACATTTCACGCAACACCGTCACCGCGGCCTTCGACCAGCTGTTGGCGGAGGGCTACCTGGAGGGCCGGGTCGGCGCGGGCACCTTCGTCACCAGCGAATTACCGGAAGAGGCGCTGTCCGTGCTCGGCGGGCCCGACGGCGCGGGGCGGACCGACACGCTCCAGCACCTGAAATCCTCGCCCCGGCAGCGCGGCCTGTCCCGTCGGGGCACCCAGCTGGCCGGGTTGCGGCGGCGGCGGACGCGGCGCGGCCTGGCCTTCGCGCCCGGCGTGCCTGAATTGCGCAATTTCCCCTTCGACATCTGGGCACGGCTGATGGCGCGGGCTTGGCGACGCCCGCCCATGGACCTGATGGCGAATACGGAACCGGCGGGCTACATGCCGCTGCGCCGGACGATCGCCGAATATGTCCGCACAGCGCGCGGCGTCCGCTGCGAGGTGGAGCAGGTCATCATCGTTTCCGGCGCGCAGCAGGCCATCGGGCTTGCCGCGCATGTCCTGCTGGACGAGGGCGACCGCGCCCTGGTCGAAGACCCCGGCTATCCCGGCATCCGCGGCGCCCTGCTGGCGGCCGGCGTGAAAGTCGTTCCCGTCCCGGTGGACGCGGAAGGGCTGGATATCGCCACCGGGGAGGCCAAGGCACCCGATGCGCGCTTCGTCTGCGTGGCGCCGTCGCACCAGTATCCGCTCGGCGTCACCATGTCGCTGGCGCGGCGCCTCGCCCTGCTGGATTGGGCCCAGCGCGTCGACGGCTGGATCATCGAGGACGATTACGACAGCGAATACCGATATTCGGGAAAGCCGCTTGCCGCTTTACAAGGCTTGGACCGCGACAACCGCGTCGTCTATGTCGGCAGTTTTTCCAAGACCATGTTCCCGTCGCTGCGGCTGGGTTACCTGATCGTGCCGCCGGACCTGACTGATTCCTTCCGCTTCGCCCGCGCGGCGCTGGACGACCACCCGTCCACCGTGGCCCAGCCGGCCCTGACCGCCTTCATAGAGGACGGGTATTTCGCCGCCCATCTGCGCCGCATGCGCAAGCTCTACGCCGCGCGGCAGGAATTGCTTGTCGCCGCGGCAAGGGAGCATATGGGCGACCTGCTGACGGTGGCGCCGGCCGAGGCCGGCATGCATATCCTGGCCCGGCAAAAACCGGTCATGACCGTGCGCATGGACGATATCCAGGCGACCCGCAGGGCGGAAGCCGCGGGCATCACCGTGTCGCCCCTGTCATCCTTCTATCACGAATATCCGGCGCAACAGGGTTTGATGCTGGGTTATGCCGCGGTCGACGAGGACGAGATCCCGAAAGCGGCGGCGAAACTGGCCGAAGCGCTTAGGCAGTAAGCCCGCCGCGGCCAGAACCCGCCCGGGCGATTGCCGGTCAGAGACCGGGCGGACCGTTGCGACCCGCCTGGTTCTGCAACCGTTTCCTTACGCCTCCTGAAGCGCCGAGATGTTTTCGTACAGTTTCAACGCTTCGGGATTGGCCAGCGCTTCCTGGTTCTTCACGGCCCGGCCATGCACCACGTCACGAACCGCCAATTCGGTGATCTTGCCGGATTTGGTGCGCGGGATGTCGTCGACCGCGACGATCTTCGCGGGGACGTGCCGCGGCGTGCAGTTGGTGCGGATCCGTGTGCGGATTTCCTTCTGCAGATCCTCCGTCAGTTCCTCCCCTTCCGCCATGCGCACGAAGAGGACGACACGGGTGTCGTTGTCCCAGTCCTGGCCGATGACGATGGCCTCCAGGACCTGCGGGAAGGTTTCGACCTGCCGGTAGATTTCCGCGGTGCCGATCCGCACGCCGCCCGGGTTGAGCGTCGCGTCCGACCGCCCATAAACCACGATGCCGTCATGGTCGGTCAGTTCGACGAAATCGCCGTGGCACCAGATATTGTCGTATTTTTCGAAATAGGCGCCCCGGTAACGGCTGCCGTCCTCGTCGTTCCAGAACATGACCGGCATGTTCGGGAAGGGCTTGCAGCAGACCAGCTCACCCTTTTCCCCACGAATGGGTTTGCCGTCGTCGTCAAAGACCTGAACGTCCATGCCCAGGCCCAGCGCCTGGATCTCGCCGCGCCAGACCGGGCCGTTCGGATTGCCCAGCATGAAACAGCCGACGATATCCGTACCCCCGGAAATGGAGGCGAGCTGCATGTCCGCCTTTATTTTGTCGTAGACGAAATCATAGCTTTCCGGCACCAGCGGCGATCCGGTCGAAGTCATGACACGAACCGTGGAAAGATCATGGGAGTCCTTCGGCACCAAGCCCGCCTTGTTGATCGCGTCGATCCATTTGGCCGATGTTCCGAACAGTGTCATCTTTTCCGCGTCGGCATAGTCGAAGATGATGTTCCCGTCCGGCGCGAAGGGCGAGCCGTCGAACAGCAGCAGGGTCGCCTCGCAGGCCAGGCCGGCCACCAGCCAGTTCCACATCATCCAGCCGCAGGTCGTGAAATAGAAGGCGCGGTCGCCCGGCTTGGTGTCGGTGTGGAGCATATGCTCCTTCATCTGGTTGATCAGCGTGCCGCCGGCGCCGTGCACGATGCATTTCGGAACGCCCGTCGTGCCCGAGGAATACATGACATAGAGCGGGTGATTGAACGGCAGGCGGACATAGTCGATTTCCCCCGCCTCGAAATCCGCCGTGTAGTCGGCGATGCTTTCCGCCCCGGCAACCGCGGAGCAATCCGGCGTGTCGGCGATCAAGGGCATGACGACGACCTTCTGCACGCTGGGCAGCTCGGCCAGGAACTCGCTGACGCGCGACAGGCTGTCGATCGCCTTGCCGTTGTAGAAATAGCCGTCGGCGGTGAAGAGCACCTTCGGTTCCGTCTGGCCGAACCGGTCGAGAACGCCGCGCACCCCGAAGTCGGGAGAGCAGGACGTCCAGATCGCCCCCAGGGAGGTCGCCGCCAGCATCGCCGCGATGGTTTCCGGCATGTTCGGCACGAAACCCGCCACCCGGTCGCCCGGTCCGACGCCGCTGGCCTTCAGCGCCTGCGACAGTTTGGAAACGAGGGCGTGGAGCTCGGCCCAGCTCATCCGGCGCTTCACCTTGTCTTCCGCCCAGAAGACCAGCGCATCGCTGTCGTCACGGCGGCGCAGCAGGTTTTCCGCGAAATTCAGCTTGGCGTCGGGGAAGAATTGCGCGCCCGGCATCTTGTCCCCGTCGATCAGGACCCGGTCCCCCTTGGTTTCCGCGATGATCCCGGCGAAATCCCAGAACGCGTCCCAGAACTTTTCCGCCTCATCGACCGAAAAGGCGTGGAGCGCGGCAAAATCCGGCAGGCTGACGCCGTAACGCGTTTCCAACACGCGCATGAACGCTGTCAGCGTGGTGCCCGCGATACGATCCGCGGAGGGTTGCCAGAGCGGCGTGGCGCCGGAAATCTCATTCATGTCGGAACTTCCCCCAAAACAGGCGCGGACACAGAGTTGTTCCCGCCCCATACCTTGTTGAATTGCGGGCGCTGGGATAGCACGGGCGAACGGGCGGTCCAAGTGCCCGGACGACCGGGAACACCCGCTTCAGGACTTCAGCGTAGAAGCAGGGCAGATTACCCCACGCGGCGCATCGGTGTCGGCGACTATTCTTCTGACGGAAAATCGTGAACGGCAAGAGCACAACCAGTCTGATCCTACCGAGCGGCCCGATCTGGGGCGCAGCCTGGATGATCATATCCGCTGCGTTGTTCGCCGTCATGAACGGTTTTGTCCGCGAGGCGGCGGATCTTGGCATGCATCCGTTCCAGATCGCCTTCCTGCGGTCCGTCTTCGCGCTTCTGTTCATCCTGCCCTTCACGATGAAGGGCGGGCTGGCGCAGTTGAAGACCCATCGCTGGAAACTCTATCTGTTCCGCGGCGGGGCGGCGACGACGGCGATGCTGTTCTGGATGACCGCCGTGGTAACGATACCGCTGGCCGAGGCGACCGCGATCAGTTTCACGGCCCCTTTGTTCGCCACCATCGGCAGCGCCCTCATCCTGAAGGAAACCGTGCGCGCCCGCCGCTGGACCGCCGTCCTGTTCGGCTTCACCGGCGTGTTGATCATCCTGCGCCCCGGAATGGAAGCCCTGGAGCCCGGCGCGCTGGCCGCCGTGGGCGCGGCCTGCGGCATGGCGACCGCGGCCCTGTGCATCAAGGCACTGACCGGGACGGAACCCGCCGGGCGCGTCGTTTTCTACACATCGCTGATCCTGACGGTCGCCACCCTGCCCTTCGCACTGGCGGTGTGGGTTCCGATGACGCCCGAATTCTGGGGCCTGGGCATCGTTCTCGGCTTTTTCGGGGTGACGGCGCAGATGTTCCTGACCAGCAGCTTCAAGGCGGCGGATGCCTCGGTCGTGCTGCCGTTCGATTATACGAGGCTGCCCTTCATCGCGCTGGTCGGCTGGGTCGCCTTCGGCGAAACGGTGGAGGCGATAACCTGGATCGGCGCGTCACTGATCGTCGGCAGCGCGCTTTACGTCGTCTACCGCGAACGCGCGCTGTCCCGCCCGCCGACAAAGACGGAACCGCCCCACTAAACCGTGATGACAACCGGTCGAGTTTTCGCTTCGGCTATGTCTTACTGGGGAACGGCGGAAAGCTGTTCCGGTTGGTCGCAATCGGCGACCGCCAGCTTTTCCTGGCCCTCGACAAGGGCCTGATAGCCCAGCGAGAAGCCCGTCAGTTGGACATCTTCATCCGACAGCAGGCGTTCGTAGGTCGCGTGCATATCGGCGCAGAAACCGGCCCCCAGGGATGCCATGCGGCCCGATGCCTTGTTCGCCATGCGGGTCACGAACCGGTTCAGTTCCGCGAATCCCTTCTTCTGGCCATGCGCCTTTTCGAAATGGTTCTTCAGATCATGGCCGCTGCTGACCAGGCTGACCTTGTAGCGTTTGACGAATTCGCCATAACGCTGGCGCGCGTTGCAGGCGAGCGCCGCGACCATCAACTCGCTTTGCAGGAAGCGGACGGCCTTGGCCCGGTCGCCGCGCGGAACCGCGTCCAGATTGGTCTGGGCGGTCACCATATCGGCGCCCAAACTCTTGAAATCGATATCTTTTTCACAGGAAGCCGTGCCGGAACCCGCCATCGCAGGCGACACCATTGCGATCAGGGCCAAAGCCGCCACCGCACCGCGGACGCGTCGAACCGCCCGCTTCTGCGGCCGGATGCCGGAAGGGAAGACGCACTCGGCCATCCCCTCTTGTGTCCCTTTTCCGAACGAAGTCATCGGACCTCCCCACGTCGGTGGTAACCAGCCGTCCGCGCTTCAGGCAAACAGATCTTCTACCGGTCAAAAGCGCCGAATCTGCCGGACAGTATCCCCAAAAAGGTTAATGTCGCAATAACAACCGCCGGGCCGGCCAAGTATTCATCCAACAAAAGGATCAAATATCCGCCTTCGCCCGCAAGTTGGCTCTAAAATCAAGCAGGCTCGATAATCAGGTAAGCCCGTCCATGTCGTCGAGCAGCGCCGCGATCCGGCCTGAATCGGCGATTTCCATGACCAGCCGCGCCCGGCGCACCGCGTCGGCCGTATCCAGCTTCAGAATCCGCTGCTTCACCCGGGCGAGCGCCATGGGAGACATCGACAGCTCCCGCACCCCGAAGCCGAGCAGCAGGGGCGTGAACCGCGGGTCGCCGGCGATCTCGCCGCAGATGCTGACCGGTATCTTGGCCCTGAGCGCGGCCTGGACCGAAAATTCGATCAGCCGCAGCACCGCCGGATGCAGCGGATTGTAGAGATGCGCCACCCGTTCGTCCGCCCGGTCGATGGCCAGCGTATACATGGTCAGGTCGTTCGTGCCGATGGCGAAGAAATCCGCCGTCTGCGCCAGGGCGTCCGCGGCCAGCGCCGCGCCCGGGATTTCGATCATCACGCCGATCGGGGGGATTTTCTCCGGCAGGTCCTCGCCGCGCCGCTGCAGCC
>Ga0209692_10001209_pt1 | contig 38062 bp, 28 predicted proteins | sample tdDd472_FD_187129 | JGI IMG/M metagenome (GOLD analysis project Ga0209692, IMG submission 187129) | Marine sediment microbial communities from the Atlantic coast under amendment with organic carbon and nitrate - tdDd47.2 (SPAdes)... | ecosystem: Environmental > Aquatic > Marine > Coastal >...
ATCCGGGGGGGCTGGACCGATCAAGTTTTCGCCCGGACGAACGACAGCATCGTTTCGGGGGGCGGACCGAACGCGCGAAGGTTGAGCGTCTCGATGCCCTCGGAGTATGCTCCCGACGCGTCGCACTCGCGCGCTTTTCGCTCATGTCGTCCCGGCGGCTCTGATGCTCCGCAACGCTGGCCTCCTTGTCTTTGCTGCCCTGCTCCTGCCGTCGATGGCGGTCGGTCAGGTGCTCACGTTCGAAACGACGATCGAAGGCGACCTCGGGGACGAGGATGCCCAGTCGTTCCGCGATGCGCTCGGCGAGGGGCTGTCGACGGACGCCCGCGTGGAGCTCGTCGACGAAGAAGCGACGGGCGAGCTGCTCGGCGACGGCGCGGTCTGCTCGGACAGCGACTGCGCGGTGGCGGCCGGTGAGGCGACGCCCGCGGCGCTCGGCGTGCATGCCGAGATCTACGCCGAAGCCGAGATCTACGACTTCACGATCAAGATCTTCGACCTGAACACCGGCGAAGAGGTGATCCCGGCGCAGATGGGCGACTGCACCTTCTGCCCGGTGGCGGAGGCGCTCGACGCATTTCGTCTGACGGCAGCTGCGGCGATCGACCGTGTCGACACCTTCCCCGAGCCGACGCCGGATCCGAACGCGGTCGCCGAGGTCGAGCCCGACCCGATCGAAGAGCCGGACCCGATCGAAGAGCCGGACCCGGTCGAAGAGCCCGTGACGGCCGAGCTCATCGAGGGCGACATCCCGATCGGTGTGTCGGCGGTCCCGGACAGCGCCGAGATCCGGATCAACGGGCAGATCGTCGGCACCGGCCGCGCGAACCTCACGCTCGCGCCGCAGGAGCTCGACATCGTGATCCTCGCGGACGGGCACGACGAGTTCACCGAGTCGATCACGCTCACCGAGTCGATGGTCGGGCCGATCTACCTGCGTGCGCACCTCGCGCCGGAGGTGACGGTGGTCGAGGCGCCCGCGCGACGTCAGCCCGCGAACCGCGACAACGCCGGGCCGTCGTTCAACCGTCGCGCCGTGGGTGGCGTGATGGCGGGCGTCGGTGGTGCGTCGCTGGTGACGGGCATCGCGCTGCTCGCGATCGACGGCAACACGAACTGCTCGAGCGGCGCGATCACCGCGTGCCCCGAAGTGTACGAGACGACCGGCGGCGGCGTGGCGCTCACGGCGCTCGGCGGACTCGCGGCGGGTACCGGCATCGGCCTGATCCTGTCGACGATCGGCGGCGGTGACGACGGCGACGACGAGGCGACGCGCAACCGCGACCTCGCGATCTCGCCGATTCGCGGCGGCGCCGCGGTGCACTTCGGCACCCGCTTCTGATTCGCTCGTGCGTCCGGCACCGCCAACGTGGCGGCCTGGACGCGCACGGTTCTCGGTCCCCGGGCACTGCGGACGCCGCATCCGCTCGAGGACCTGCGATCAGCCCTCGTCGGCGCTCGTTGCCGAGGTGGGCAGGTACTCGCTGCGCAGGCGGAGCGCTCCGACGGCGCCTGCGACGCGGATCAGCACGAGGTCCGACGTCATCGCGTGGGCGTAGACGTCCGACAGGTTGTCGCCGGACGAGAGGCTCGCCTCGATGAGTGCGTAGAGCGACTCCGGCTGATCCTGCGCGACGATGCGATCGACGTGCGCGCTGAGCGGCGCCGCCTGCAGCAGCAGCCGCGTCGCGAGGCCGGCGACTTCGGCGTCGGCCGATGCTGAGAGCTGGGCAAGGCGGGGTGTCGCGGCGTCGATGAGGACGCGCAGGTCCGCACGCATCGAAGCGAGCAGCAGCGCGTGCAGTACCCGCGACGGCTCCGCCGAGTCGCGCAGCGTGACGTCGAGCAGGTTCGCTGCCCATTCGGCATCGCGCGACTGCACCTCGACGAGCGCGAGGCGACCGATGTCCGGATCCTCGTCTTCGAGGAAGGGCGCGAACGCGTCGACGGGGTACTCGAGGCGTCGCATCACCTCGAGCGCCGCGCGGCGTACGGGGGCCCGCGTGTCGGACCGCATCCGGCCCGCCTGCTCGAAGGCGCGGGTGGACTCGATCCACGACAGGGCCTCGAGGGCTGCCGCCGCCTCGGCGCTGGCGCCGCTGAGGACGATGTTGCGGAGGCCTTCTTCGGCTTCCGGATCGCCGAGGCGACCGAGCGCGAGCAGCGCGGCGGTGCGGGCCTCGGTGTCATCGCCACGCGCCCAGGAGCGCAGGGTCGGCCACAGTTCGGGGAGCGCGAGGTGCCGCGCGAGGGCGAGGCCCGTCGCGCGCACGGTCGCCTCGGGGTCGCGCATGCGCGTGAGCACGAGCCGGGTCGCTCGCGCCGGATCCCGGCTCACGAGGAGCCGATAGGCGACCGTCACGATCTCGGGATTGTCGGACTCGAGCAGCCGGTCGATCTCGTTCGTCTCGAGCTCGACGCCACGCTGGATGGCCAGGTCGAGCGCGCGAACGCGCACCGTTGCGTCGGCGTCGCGCAGCGCACGGCGCAGGGCTTCGGTGCGCAACGAGGCCGACTCGCTCGACAGCAGGAGATCGAGGAGCTGGAACTTCTGATCCCGCGTGCCCGCGACGAGCCGACTGAGTGCCGCGGTCTCGGCTTCTTCGTCGCCGATCGTGACCATCGCCTCGATGGCGGCGTTCTGCACGAGGGGGCTGGCGTCTCGCAGCGCCTGCTGCAGCTGGTCCCGGACCGAGGGATCCCCGGTGGCGCCGAGAAGGCGTGCGGTCTCTGCGCGCACCCAGGGCTCGGGGTTCGCGAAGGCGGCTTCGAGCACGGGTGCGGCGACCTCGGGCCCGGTGGGGGGCGTCTCTTCGACCTCGTCCGAGCCGCAGCCCCCCACGAGGGCGGCGGCGAAGAGGGCGGCGATGAGGCGCGTCGACGTCATGCGCCCCCGGCGAGGTGGTCGTCGAACCAGGCGAGCAGGCGGTCGGCGTGCCGCTGGCCATCGGGTTCGAAGAGGAGCTCGTGGTAGGCGCCGGCGATCTCTTCGTACACGGCGTCCGGCACCCGGTCGGCGAACGCGGCCGAGGCGCGGGCCGAGACGAGGCGGTCGTCGCCGGCCTGCATGACGAGCAGCGGCAGATCGATGGTGTGAGCGCGGGCGTGCGCGTCGTCCATCGTGGCGACGGCTTCGGTGTACCACCGCGCGTTGTTCACGTGGTGGTTGTGCGGGTCGGTGCGGTACGTGGCGACGACGTCCGGGTCGTGGCTGACGACCTCGGGGTCGATCTCGGACGGCAGCGACACCTTCGGCGCGAACCGGCTGAGCACCTTCGCGCCGACGAGCTTCCACTTCGGCGGCACGACCGAGATCCCGAGCAGCGGCGACGAGAGGGCTGCGGCCGCGACGGGGGTGGCGCCGGCGAGGATCGACGCCGCGACGATGAGGCCGCCGTTGGAGTGCCCGAGCACGCCGGTGGAGCCTGCGTCCGTGGCGACCTCGCCGAACACGGCGCGCACGTCGTCGACGTAGTCGGACCAGCGCATGACGTGGCCGCGCGCGCCCTCGCTCTGCCCGTGCCCGCGCATGTCGGGGATGAGCACGCGGTACCCGGCGTCGGTGAACGTCTTCATCCGCTCGACGTAGCGCCCGCCGTGTTCGCCGTAGCCGTGGATCACCACGAGGGTGCGAGCGGCGTCGGCGTCGCCCATCTCGGTCAGATGCAGCCGCGTACCGTCACGCGAGGCGATCGGGCGGGAATTGACCAGGGCGTCGCTCATCGTCAACCTGTGTTCGTGGCCGAACGGCGCGGGATCGCGCGTCGCCCGGCCCGACATTCACATCCGACCGGGGGCACCATGCACACGACGATACGAGCCGTCCGCGAAGGCTGTCAACGCGGGGTCTGCTGCGCAGCGGTCCTGCTGGCGACGGCGTGGGCGTCGCCCGCCCCGGCGGCGGCCCAGTCCGTGTACGTCAACGGCAGCGATGTCACCGGCGCCGTGCGGGATCTCGAGGTCACCGACGTCGAGCGCCTCGTGTTCGACGCCGACGGCCACGTACACATCCTTGCCCCGTCGATCGATCTGCGCGGCGCCGATGGCGAGGCCTTCGCGCGGGACAACCGGGGCATGGCCGTCGTTCTCGGGGGGACGTGGTGGCTGCTGACGGTCCCGGCGCCGGACGGAGCCGTGCCCGATCGCATCGCGGTCGTCGTGAACGGCGAGCTCGTGGCCACGCTCGAGCCGGACGGCCCGCAGATTGTCGAGGAGATCACCGGCCATCTCGTGCTCGGTGAGAACACGGTGACGTTTCAGGCGACGCGCCTCGAGCCGTCGAACGGCTCGGTGACGAACCCGCTGCGGGTGATCATCGGGCGCGGCGAACGCCGCGATGGCGCGGTCGAGCTGAACGAGGTCGCGGCCACGTTCGAGCGCTCGGCGGCGAGCGAAGACGCCGAATCGACGGCGTCCGTTCAGTTCATGCTGTCCGTGCCGGACCCGCCGACCACGCCGTGAGGGCGTGAGCGTCGGTCGAGGCAGGGGGCCGGGACGAAGTCGCGAGGCCGGTGTGCCGGCTCGCGTCCCAGGTCACTGCAGGGTGCGCGGGTCGGTCTCGGTGCAGAACCAGACCTCGGCCCGGTGGCCGGTCGACGCGTCGTGGGCGTCGGTCGAGACGGCGATGACGCCGTTGTCGCACCAGTCCGTCGATCCTTCGGTGATGTAGTCCCCGAACGCCGAGAGCTCGATCGGGTCGGCGTCGTCGTTCGCGCGGAGCACGACCGCTTCGGGCGATCCGCTCATCGGCAGCGAGGCGCAGAGGGCGTCGTCGGCCGGGCGGACGGCCACGTCGATGACGTCGGCGAGGGCCGGTGCGAAGTTCAGGGCGCAGATGCTCGTGTCGAACGAGTTGCGCTCGAGCCACGCGAAGTCGCTCAGCGCATTCGTGCGGTTGCCCGACCACGCCTGGGCGACGCCGGTGCAGGCCGCCTGGAGCCCCGCCTCGGGGTTCGTCGGGCCGGTGATCGAGACGATCGAGACCGGGGTGCCCCGGCGCCCGCTGGCGTCGTTCACGAAGAAGCGCTGGTAGTCGCCGACGGACTCGAGGTTGCCGCGGTCGCGGATGCAGTTGTCGACGTCCGTGCGGTCGAAGCCGCCGGACGCGGTGCAGTCGTCGCGGAGCGAGAAGAAGACCACCACGAGGCGGGCCGAGTCGCGGCGGAACCCGCCGTTCTGCACGGCGAGGCGAGCGGTCTTGAAGCTCTGCCGGATGTCGTCGCCGTTCTGGCCGAGCACCACGTTGCACGCCGCCGCGGTCGCGGCCTCGGACGTGCTGCGCTGCACGAAGTCGGGGCGGTCGACCGGGCACCCCGCCTGCCCGGCGATGCCGGTCAGCAGGCGCCCGTCGTCGGACAGGTCGGTGCTGGTGACAGCGATGCGCCAGTTCAGGTCTTCTTCGCCGTTCAGATCCTCGACGAAGCCGGGCATCGCGTCGGCCAGCGCCTGCTGGGCGACGAGCGACGTCGGGCCACTGTCGACGACGAAGAGAATGTCGACCTCGTCCGGGTTCGCGAGCTGGAACGGCTCGCGAACGTAGAACTCGTTCTCGGCGCAGACGGCCTGCACTTCGATGAACGCCGGATTGTCCTGCGTGCAGCCGACGAGCGTCGCTGCGCCGATGGCGAGCAGGGGGAGTGCGGTGATCGCGCGATGCATCATCCAGAGTCTCCGAACGTGTCGGCCGCCGAGCAGCCGGGACCGGGTCCGGTTCTACACCAGCGCAGGGGGGGCATCAACTGACCGGCGCGCTCGCGACCGCAGGCGTCGTGCATCGCGACGATACGCCGTCACCAACCGGGTGACGGAGGCGTCGCCTCGAAGTCCGCCGCGTTGTCGTTGGTGTCGCCGTGCACGCGGGACAACGAGGATCCGGCCTGCGGTGACGGGGCCGGTGTCCCTTCGCCGGCAAAGGTGTCGAACGCCCCGAATGCCCCCCACCCGATCGCGTCGAGCACCAGCCCGTCACAGTCGGCGAGCACGATGGAGTCCGGGCCGTTCTGCAGCGTGGCCTCGAGCGCGAGATCGCGCCCGTCGACGGCGTCGCCGGCGACCACGAATCGCGCGGTGTCGGGCACCACCCCGGACAGCATCGACGTGAACCACGGCGTGCCCGTGCTGCCGTTGATCCCGACGAGCACGAGCCCGTCGAGGCGCGTCCCGGCCGGGGCGGTGAGCTCGACGAACTCATGCCCGCTGTCGGGGCCGGGCACGTCGAAGAGCACCTCGGCGATGCGGACGTGGTCCACGAGAGGGTGGCACTGTGGCCCGCACGGGCCCTCGTCGAATCCGTCGTTCACCGCCCGCGGCGTCGGGTCGGCGGCGAACCATCCTGTCGGCGACTCGTCGTTCGCCACGCAGCGCGCGAGCGTTCGGCCCGGGGGCTGACCCGCCGGCCAACGCGCGTCGTCGGTCGTCGCCCCGCAGACATCGAGGGCGACGCCGTCCGGGCCGTTCTGCAGCGCCGAGGCGAGCGGGGCGTCGGATCGTGCGAGCGCGGCCCCGCCGACGAGCGCGTACCCGTCGTCGTCGATCACCATGCCGTCGAGCGCCTGTTCGAGCCAGACGGTGCCGTCGTCGCCGGAGCCGACGAGGACCACGCCGTCGAGGGGCGTGGCCGGGGGGCCGACGAGCTCGACGAACTCACGCCCGTCCCCGTCGGCCCCTTCGGGGTCGTAGAGCACCTCGTGGATGCGCACGCTCGCCGCCGCAGGTGCACAGACCGGCGCGTCGACGACGTCGTCGGCGTCGACGGATCCGCCGGCGTCGGGTGTCGGTGGGCGTGGGTCGCAGACGGACGGGTCGTCGCGGCCGGGGGTGGGTGCTCCGGCGCGCCAGCCGTCGACGCAGCGCACGAGGCTGTGCCCCTCGGACGGACGCTCGACCGACGGACCGGGGACGGTCGCCACGGGCCCGCCCCACGCGACGGCGTCGGCGGCGTGGGCCGATGCGTCGTAGAGCACCACGCCGTCGGGGCCCTGCTGCAGGGCGGTCGGCAGGATCGCGTCCGCTTCGGGTACTCCGGTACCCCCGACCACGAGGAGTCCGTCGTCGGGCACCGCGCCGAGCAGAGGGACGACCGCGTACGTGTCGCCGGTGCGCCCGTCGACGAGCGCCAGCGTCCATCCGTCCGTTGCTTCGCCGGGGGCGCCGCGGAGCTCGACGAACTCGGCGAAGCCGTCGCCGTCGGCGCCCTCGGGATCCGCGAGCACCTCGACGAGCGCGAGCGCAGGCGCCCCGGGCGACGCGTCGGCGACGTCGGCCGATGGCGCGTCCGTCGCCCCCGTGTCGACGTCGCTCTGTGACGTCGCGCTGTCGTGATCGTCTGGCGCGTCGGGGGGCGTCGACGCGTCGAACGCCGTCACCGGCGGATCGCCGCACCAGGGCACGCCGAGGGCGCAGGGCGACGTGTCGTCGACGGTAGCGCACGCCGCAACGAGAGCGGTGAGCGCGAGCAGGGGCAGTGCGCACAGGGCGCGTCGGGGCAGACGCGGGCGGCGTCGCAGGGGCAGTGAGCGCGGGGACGGTCGGGGCGGCAGGGGCAGCAGGATACGTCGCATCGGGACCTCCGGGGTTGCGGGACGCACCCACCGGGTCGAGACATGCATCGAGATGTTGCCTCCTGGTCGCTGCAGACCCCGAGGCGCCGAGCGTCACGACGCGCCGCGCAGCCGCCCCACCTTGAGATCCCCCGGTCGATGGGGCAGGGTAGCGCCCCGCCGTCGAGGCGATCCCCACACCCGAGCGCGACGTGCGCGACCTGCTCGACAAGCGCCTGATCTTCGTCACGGGCAAGGGAGGCGTCGGCAAGACCACGGTCACCGCCGCCCTCGCGCGCCTCGCCGCAAGCCGCGGGCGCACCGTACTCGTGTGCGAGATCGACACCGACGCGTCGATGGGACACATCTTCGGCGCGGCGGACATCGGCTTCGAGCCTCGCCGCGTCGAGCCGCGGATCTACGCCGCCAACCTGACGCGGACCGAGTGCATGGGGGCGTTCATTCGTCGCTTCGTGCCGAGCCGCCGGGTCGCGGACCTGATCCTGAAGAACCGGGTCGCCAACATCTTCTTCGACTCGGCCCCGAGCGTGATGGAGGCCGTGATCCTCGATCAGCTCGCGACGCTGTCCGAGCAGAAGGTCCCGGCGTTCGACCTCATCCTCGTGGACCTGCCGGCGAGCGGTCACGCGCTGACCTTCCTCGACGTGCCGCGTTCGATGGTCGAGATGGTGCGGGTCGGCAACCTCGCGAAGCACATGCAGGGCCTGGCCGAGCAGATCGCCGATCCGAACCGGTCGGAGCTGTTGCTCGTCGCGCTGCCCGAAGAGCTCTCGGTGAACGAGACGATCGAGCTGTGGTCGGCGGCGCGCGAGCGTCTGCAGATCCGCACGAACCGGGTCGTCATCAACGGCCTTCGCGAGCGTGACGTGCAGCCGGGGGACGCGGACATCGCGCGGGCCGCGGTCGCCGCCGGCGCCAACGCCGAAGCAATGGATCGCGTCGCGTGGGGCGCGCAGCTGGGCGCCTGGTGGCGCGAGCAGGACCGCGTGAACGCCGAGCGGTTGCGCGAGGCCATCGACGGACAGATCGTCGAGGTGCCGTACGTCTTCGCGCGCGTCGACGAACGCGACCTCGTCGAACACGTCGCCGACGCCCTGAACGGAGCCAGCGCATGACGGCCCCGCTCGATCCCCTCTTCGACCAGACGCGCCTCGTCGCCGTCGTCGGCACCGGTGGTGTCGGCAAGACGACGACCTCGGCAGCGCTCGCGCTGCGGGCGGCCGTCGCGGGCCGTCGGGTGCTCGTACTGACGATCGATCCGGCGCGGCGCCTTGCGAACGCCATGGGCATCGAAGCGCTGGGCAACGAGCCGCAGCGCGTGGATCTGTCGGGGCTCGACGCCGCCGGTCAGCTCGACGCGATGATGCTCGACGCGACGGCGTCGTTCGACGCGCTGATCCGTCGCACTGCCGGCGATCGGGCGAGCTCGATCCTCGACAACCGGGTGTATCGGGTGATGGCGGACCACTTCGCCGGCGTGCAGGAGTACATGGCGCTCGACCGCCTGTATGACCTGCGCCAGTCCGGCGACTGGGATCTCGTCGTGCTCGACACGCCCCCGGCGCAAAACGCCGCCGACTTCTTCACGGCGCCGCAGCGCGTGTCGTCGCTCTTCGACGAGCGCATCATGCGGTGGTTCGTCCCCGGCGCGTCCGACGGGAACCTCCTGCAGCGGGTGTTCAACCCCGGCGCGGTGGTGCTGAAGCTGCTCGCCATGATCGGCGGCCAGCAGTTCATCGACGAGCTGGCCGAGTTCTTCGAGGCGATCCGCATTGTACGCGCGGCGTTCAAGGAGCGCGGCGATGCCGTGCAGGGCATCCTGCGGGATCCGGGCACGCGGTACGTCATCGTCGCGTCGCCGGATCCTCGGCGGGTGCTCGAAGCGCTCACGTTCCATCAGCGGATGGGCGAGATGAACCTCGAGGTCGCCCGGTTCGTGCTGAACCGGAGCCACCACCGCTTTCGCCCGGACGACACGGACACGCTGCTGCCTGCGGTCGACCGCATCGCGTCGGGTACGGTCGACGGCGTCGACGCAGGCCTCGTCGCGCGCGCTCGTGACGCAGGGCAGCGGGTCACGGCGTTCTATCGCGAGCTCGTGCACCTCGCCGAGCGGGACCGCGCCGGCGTCGCCCAGCTCACGGCGCGCGTGTCGCACGATCGGGTGCGCCTCGTGCCGGTGTTCGGTCGCGACATCCACACGCTCGCCGAGCTCCTGCAGCTCGCGCGCTTCGTGGTCGCCTGACCCGCACGTCTGTCTGGGCCACCGGGTTCTGAAGGAGGCTCGCTCGTCCCGCCGCCGGCGCCTCAGCCGCGACCTCGGACGATCGGCGCGGCGTCCGTCCGTCGCTCAGCCGTCTCGGGTCTCGTCGCGCAGCCACTGCAGCCACGGGCCGTGGCCGTCGACGATCGGCAGCGCGACGACGCAGGGGCAGTCGTACGGGTGCGCGTCGACGATGGCGTCCCGCAGCGCGTCGAAGCGGTCGCGGGTCGTCTTGAGGATCAGGCTGACCTCTTCGTCGACGACCACATCGCCGTCCCAGCGATAGATGCTGCCCACGGGGCCGATGCGGTTCGCGCAGGCCGCGAGGCGCTCGCCGACGGCGAGGCGTGCGAGCGCGTCCGCGGTGTCGCGGTCCGGCGTCGTCACGTACACGAGCAGGGGGGCGTCGGCGGGCATGGGCGCGTCGGGATCAGGGGGCGTGAACCGCTCGGTCCTCATCCTCGATCACCACGCGGCCGTCCGGCCAGTGGATCCGTGCCACCGCGAGGGTGCCCTCGCTGGGCGCGACGTGACCGACCCACTCGGCGACGACGGTCCCGTCGATGAAGACGCGCACCGTCGCGTCGCTCGGGCCGTAGCCATGCGACGACCAGGTGTCGACGCCGACCACCCAGGTGCCGTCGACCGGGTGGGTCCACTCGATCAACTCGGGGCCGTTGCCATCCGCGTCGTCAAACGCGAGCACGGGGTCGTCGTGAGGCCCGGGCTCGCCCAGCTCGGGGGCCGGGTTGCGGAAGTGCACGTCGCGCTCGGGGTCGCCCCAGGCGGCGTCTTCGGCACGCAGGTGGAGGTCGAGATCGGCCCCTGCGCCGACGCCGCTGTCCGTCGGGTCGAGGTCGCCGGGGGTGTGCCATGTCAGCTCGATGGCGATGGCGCCGGGAGGGGCGACGCGCACGTGCACGTCGTCGTCGGGGCACGCGTTGTCGGGGGACAGGCGCAGGTGCCAGTCGCCGAGGCGTCGCAGGTCGACGTGCAGGGTGCCGCCGTCGCGGCGCGCGGCGTCGAGGTCCGGCGCGTCGACGATCTGCCAGGTGGCTTCGTCGTCGGACGACGTGCAGGTGAGGTGGCCGCCGGGGGTGACGCGCGCGCGGTCGAGGATCGGCGTGCCGTCGTCGAGGGTGCAGCGGGCGACGGGGCAGCCGTCGAGGGTACCGGCGCCGACGAGGGGCACGTGGATCTCGCTGGCCTCCGGATCCGTCGAGGTGACCCGCAGCATCGCGCGGTGGGCGCCCGGTCGGTGGGGCGAGAACCGCACCAGCACGGACGCGTGGTCCGAAGGCATGAGGGTGGTCTGGCCGGGTGTTTCGAGCACTTCGAACGCGCCGTCGTCGAGCGCGGCGGCGTCGGTGGTGAGCTCGACGCCGAGGATGTCGACCGGCGTGAGGGACGCGCCACGACCGCAGTGGGTCATGAAGACGCGCTCTTCGCGGATGTCGCCCGGGGCGATGTCACCGAAGTGCAGGCCCCGCTCGTACGCGACGGCGAGGCAGGGCGCGTCGGTACGGGCCGTCAGCGGGACGCTGAGCTCGCCGGCGCCGCCGCACTCGCTGACCGTGGTCGCGACGAGGGCCCCATCGTGGGTGCCCCACGACGGATCGTAGGCCACGTCGACGATGATCGAAGCGCGGGACGCGAGGGTCAGCGGCAGCGGAGCATCCGTCTGCGCCGCGAACACCGGGGCGCCTTCGGCCATGAGCTCGGTGATCGTCAGGGGCGTGGCGCCATGGTTGTACAGCCGGATGGCGCGAGTCGGCGCGTCGTCGGGGGCGACGTCGTCGAAGGCCACGGCCTGCAGATCGCTCTGCAGCGTGCCGCACCAGCCGGGGGCGCTCATCTGCAGGGATCGTTTGCCGCGGGGGTCGTCGGACTCGACGAGGATCGAGCCGCTCGCCGCCGCCGTCTCGCTCGGCACGTAGTGCACCGGCATCTGGTACGCCTTGCCCGGCTCGAGCACGATCGGCAGCAGCCCGCGGTCGAGATCGATCGTGAACGCCGGGTCGCCGATGGTCGACAGGGACCAGACGGTGAGTGGCTGGCCGCCGCGGTTCACGAACTCGACGGTGTGCGAGTCACGCTCGCCGAGCGGGGTCGCGTCGAAGCGGATGACGTCGGGGTAGATGACCAGCCGCGGGCCGTCGGGGTCGGCCTCGGTGCACCAGCCGTCCTCGCAGACGCCGCCGACGCCACGGCACTCGATGTCGTCGTCGCAGGGCGCCCCACAGAGTCCGGCGGCGCCGAGGTCTTCGAGGGGTTCGAGGCAGGCGGCCGAGCTCTCGTCGGCGGGGCGGCAGGCCGCGCCCTCGGCCAGCGCTCCACAGGTCGCGTCGTCGTCGCAGGGCGCCGTGCACACGCCGCACAGGCACGCCGCGCCGTCGCCGCACTCGGCGTCCGAGTCGCACGCGGTGAGCCAGTGCGACTCGCCGCCCCAGTGGCTCTCGCCCCCCGCTTCACGGCAACCGGCCAGCGCGATCGTAGCGACCGCGAGCGCGAAGAGGCGCAGGATGGCAGGCCGGTACGTCATGCGGGATCACCCGGGTCGTCGAGAACGCTCTGGCCAGCATAGAAGAGGACGCGCCGATCCGACACCCCGTCGGGGCGATTGGCTCGCTCGGCGTCGACGCGCTCACGCAGATCGGTGGCGCGTTCGCGCACTTCGCGCAGCAACCCGAGCACCTCGTCCTCGAGGGGGTGCCCGGGCCAGATGTCGAATGCCCACGTCGAGCCGCCGGTGGTGTCGGCGGGCAGCGCCCGGGTCTGGCCCTGGGCGAGCTTGGTGCACACCGACGTGACGACCGTCTGAAAGTGGTCGAAGACGGCGGCTTCCCACCCGTGAGGGGCGTCGTAGGGGATGAAGTAGTCCGTGCTGGCGTAGCGGACGCCCTCGCCCTCGCCGACGATCTCGACGCGGCTGTCGTCGACGAGCGACTGCACGGCGGTGTCGAGGGGGCCCCCGTCGAGGCGGGTCAGCTCGACGAGCTCGTCCCGGCTGACGGGCCCATAGCGGTGCACGGCGATCCAGACGACGTTGGCGGCCGCGGCGACCGGGTCGGCGTCGTCGGCGGCGAGCATCTCGTCGGGCTCGGCGGCGCGATACACGGTGGCGTCGCCCCGCCCGGACTGGAAGATCATGCCGGTGTCGACGAGGTCCCGAAGGACCCCCCGCACCGTCGCGTCGTCGTCGCGGCGAAACCGGCGCAGCACCTCGGCGCGCTTCACGGTGTTCTTGTCCTGGACGAACTCGAGCACGGCCTCCCACAGGGACCGGCCGCGGTCGGTCACAGACTCGGACAGGCGCTGGACCCGGGCATGGTAGGTGCGCAGCGCGAGGCCGAACATGTCGGCGATCACCTTGTGCCCGAGCCCCTGCGACTTCAGCTCGGTGGCGAGGTCGACGAAGACCTGGTTGGCGACGTGGGCCAGCGGGGCCCGCACGCCGGCGGTCGTCGCGAGCTGGGCGATCAACACCGTCGTCTGACGGACGATCGCATCGATGAGCAGGTGGACGTTCACGCGATTTCGGGGCGCCGGGGCAGAGCGGGCAGTCGCCCATCTCACAGGGGCAGTGTGCAGACCCCGTCGGCGTCGCACCAGTGCAGGATCCTGCACACCCCCCTCGTGGGGTCGGGCGCCAGACCGCGGGCTCCGCTGGCGACGACGCCGACGGGGTGCGGATCAGCGGCCCGTCACCGAGGCCCAGCGGATCGGCCGCAGCCCGAACATGCGGACCCGCCGCAGCAGCAGGTCGAGCACGAAGAGGCCGAGGGCGGCGAAGAGCGCCCAGGGCCACCACTCGCGGCGGTACTCGCGCAGCTCGTCGCCGGGGTCCCACAGCTCGCTCGGATCCGGATCGACGTGGCCACCGGCGACTTCGGCGGCGCGGCGGGGCAGATCGAAGTCCGGCTCGAACGTCTGGTACTCGTCCGGGTAGGCCCAGGTCACCGCGCCCCGCGACGAGGCGAAGCTGTCGCCGTCACGCATGTGATCGGCGGACAGCTGGTACGGGCCGAACTCGGGCAGGCGGTAGCGGCCTTCGTAGCGTCCGGCGGCGATCTGTTCGAGCTCGATCGCGTCGGTCGAGCCGTCCGGTCGGGTGATCTCGACGGTGGACTCGAGCCCGTTCACGAAGCGGTCCGCCTCGTCGATCGCGTCGACGGTGATGACGGCGACGCCCTCTTCGACGCGGGCGTCCATGGCGAGGGTCTCTTCGGACTCGATGCGCATCATGTCGCGCACGACCTGCGCCCAGAAGCGCGGATACATCGACGAGCGGACCCACTCGACGGCCCAGCGGTTCTTGAGGTCGCTGGTGAACACGCCCACGCGACCGAGCCCGCGGCGCCACCGGGCGAGCAGCGGGTCGCCGCGTTCGGTCTCGAGCAGCACCTCGGCGCCGGACCGGGGCCGGGTCTGGACGTAGCCGAGCAGGTAGGGCGACGCGTCCCAGTCGATGCCGCGCGTGGCCTGCGAGCGGCGGACGGGCACGGCGCGGAACGGCTCTTCGACGAGGTTGGTGCGGGCGACGGTGCTGGTCTCCTGCACGAAGATCCGGGGCACGTTGTTCGGGTCCGCCGCCTCGTGAAAGCGCCCGCCGCCGAGCTCGGCGATCATCTGCAGCAGGGCGGAGTCCGCTTCGCGGCCGACCGCGACGGAGCTCACCGTCATGCCATCGGCGCGCATCGACGACGCGAGATCGGCGATGCCGTCCCAGGGCGCCTGGCCGTCCGTGAGCACGATGACGAGACGCAGGCGCGCCGGCGTCGACAGCATCTCGAGGTAGGCCTCCTGCAGCGCGGGGAAGATGTCGGTGCCACCGCCGGCCCCGATGCGGCCGATGTCGCTGCGGATGCGGCTGCGGTTGGACGCGGACTGCAGGCGCACGACGGTCTGCGGGATGTCGTCGAACGCGACGACGCCCACGTAGTCCTGCGGCCCGAGGGTGTCGACGACCGCGCGGGCGGCTTCTTTCGCCATCTCGAGGCGCTGGCCGCTCATCGAGCCCGAGCGGTCGATGACGAGCATCACCGCGAGCGACGGCATGTCGCGCTGGCGCTGCATGTCGAACGTGACCGGGCTCAGATCCTCGAGCGGCGTGCCGTCGTATCCGCCGGGCCCGAACGCGTGCTCGCCGCCGACCATGAGGAACCCGCCGCCCAGGTCGCGGACGTAGCGCTCGACGTTCTGCATCGCGGTTCGCGACACGTACCGCGCGTTCACGTCGCTGAGGATGATCATGTCGTAGTTCGCCATCTCGTCGAGCCCGGTCGGGAACCCCCACGGGCCCCGCACCTCGAGGTCGAAGAACGCGAGGTCGTTGCGCTCGCGATCGAGGGCGCGCTGCAGGTACGACCGGCTGCGGTTCTCGCCCTCGACGTAGAGCACCCGTGGTCGCCCCTCGACGGTGACGGAGCGGACCCAGCCGTTGTTGTCGGCGAAGCGGTCCGCCTCGTCGGGGGTGACCGTCAGCGTGAACCGGCGAAACCCGGGCTCGTAGACCTCGACCTCGAGGGGCACCGCGTTGTAGCCGCGGGTCAGCTCGACCTGTTGGCCCGAGATGTCACGAAACTCGTTCTGGGTCAGCGAGATCCGCGCCGTCGTATCGCGGTTCGACCAGATCTCGGCCATCATCGTGAACGGCTCGTTCAGCCGCACGTTGTCGTCGAAGTCGAGCCCGCGAACGAGCACCTCGGGCTCGGGTTCGAAGGGGATCTCGTGGCTGAACACGCGGACCCCGAACTCGGCAGCGGTGGCGGCCTCGGCGAGCAGGTCGCCACGGTTCTGGTTGCCGTCGGTGATGACAACGACGCGCTTGAGGTGGTCCTGCGGGCACAGGCCGTACGAGAGGCGCAGCGCGGCGGACGGGTCGGACGCGAGGCCCGCGCCGTCGCCGTCGTGGCGGACGAGGGGCGCGAGGGGGCCGCTGGCCGGCAGGTCGACCACCCGCGGGCGCTCGGCGAAGGTCACGAGGCGGGCGAGGTGCGTGCCGCGGGCGTCGATGCCCGCCTGCACGACGTCCCGCGCCTGATCGAGCACCTCGTCGGGCACGGACTCGGACACGTCGACGAGCCAGACCGTGCACACGCGGGCGTCGTATTGCGACGTCGACGGGCGGGCGAGGGCCAGCGTGAGCGCGGCGAGCAGCCCGACCCGCAGCAGCACGTTGAGCGCGCGCTGCACCGGGTGAAAATCGTTGAGCTGCAGCACCTGCAACCAGACGATCACCGGCGCCGCCATCGCGAGCCACAGGGCGCCGGGCTGCAGCAGCTTGATCGTCTCGCCGCGGACCTCGAGCTCGAGCAGCTCGACCGGAGGCGCGCCGACGAGATCGAGCAGCACGCGGCCCAGGGCCACGCCGATGCCGACGGCGATCAGCGTGACCACCGCGAGCTCGACGCGACGACGGGTTCGGCGGGTCCAGCGGCTCATACGGTCCACCTGCGGCTCCAGGTGAACCACTCGAGGATCAGCAGCCCGAAGACGGCAAGCACGAGCCACACCCACGGCTGCTGCTGCAGCTCGACCTCACCCCGCGTCCACTCGGTGCGCGGCTCGAGGTCGCCGAGCACGAGGGGGTCGGCGGGGGCGATGTCGGACTCGGCGCTGTCGGCGAGGTTCGCGGGGATCTCGAAGGTCGTGGTGCCCGTGTCGACCGCCCAGAAGCCGACCTCGTCGCCGCGGAACACGGCGCGTCCGTCGTGGGCCTGCACGTCGAACGTGCGCCCGGACGGTGCGGTGACGGTCACGGTCTCGATCGAGCGGTCCGGCAGGGGCACGAACCAGGTCTCGCCGGTCTGCCAGGCGTCGACGAGCTCGCCGTCGTCGCTGCCGAGCCAGTCGAGGGCGTTCATGAGAAAGACGGGGAACGCGACCCGCAGCGGCAGATCGGACGCCGTGACGTCGAACGCGACTGCGGCCAGGCGCTGTCGGATGCCGTCGCGGGCGACGATCATGGGCGCGCCCGAGATGGCCGACGCCAGCACCACGTCGTCGGACGTGACGGCGAGCTGGGAGGCCGAGGCGATGTTCACCTCGCGCAGGGCGCGGATCCACGCCATGAGCGGGTGCTCGCGGCGGATCGTGTGGATGATCGGATCGTCGACCGTGCCGGTGACCTCCCACGGGGAGTGCTCGCCGGTCGGTCCGAAGAAGAGGAAGTTGCCGTCGTCGGCGATCGGCGGCGTCACCCCGTCGAAGACCGTCAGGTCGTAGTCCGCGCTCGGGTCGCCGAAGTTCGCCGCCACGTAGGCGTCGGGGGTGATCGTCGTCGTGTCGATCGACGGGTTCAGCAGGAAGGGGCCCTCGAGGTAGAGGTTGCCTTCGGTCACGAGCAGCACGCGGCGCACGCTGTCGGTGGGCAGCATGGCCCACGCGGTGTCGTCGCGATCGAAGCGGTCGATCGCGTCGCCGGCCACGATCTCGATCGTCGCGGACAGGCGTTCGCCGGCGCCGGGCAGCTCGGCGTAGACGCGCCGAGCGTGCTCGCCGGCGCCGAGATCGATGCGCTCTCGTTCGACGAGGGCGCCGCCGCCGCGGATCGAGAGCTCGACGGTGACGGGCACCTCGGCGTAGCTGCGTACCTCGACGAAGACCTCGTAGTTCGTCCGGTTGGCCGGGTACCGGCGCACGTTGAACGCGGTGATCGCGACATTGTCGGTCGCCGTGCCGACGGGCACGTGCACGACGTCGATCGAGCCCGGTATGGACACGTCGAAGGACGCGCCGGCGTCGTCGCCGAATGCGCCGTCCGAGATGAGGACGATCTCGCCACGAGGGCGACCCGCGAGGGCGTCGACGGCGAAGCGCATCGCCTCGCGCACGTCGGCGCGGGTGTCAGTGGGCGCGAGGTCGCGGACGAGCTCGTCGATGGCGTCGGGCTCGTTGGTGAACGGGGTGAGCGGCTCGAGCTGCCCGTCGAACCGGACGAGCATCACCTCGTCGCGGGCGCCGAGGTCGTCGAGCAGGGCGCGGGCTTCGTCGATCGCCCGGTCCATGCGTGTACGCGAGCCGACTTCGTCGAGGGTCGCCATCGATGCCGAGGTGTCGACGAGCAGCACGACGCTGCGGGCGTCTTCGAGGTCGCCGGCGGCGCGGGGGTCGGCGAGGGCGAGCAGCAGCGCACCGACGAGCAGGAGCTGCAGCAGCAGGCTGACCCAGCGCTTGATGCGGTCCCACAGGCTGCGGGCGGTGCGCTCGCGCACGACCTGCGCCCACAGCCCGGCGAAGGGCACCTCGACCCGGCGGCGCCGGGTGCGCAGCAGGTACATCGTCACGACACTGAGCCCCATCGCCGCCGCGAGGGCAGTGAGGATCTCGGTCGATACGCCGGTGAGGACCCAGTTCATCAGCGCAGGAACCCTCCAGCGCGAAAGACGTGCAGCACGAGGTCGTCGAAGGGCACCTGGACCGGCGCGCGGAAGTACAGCAGGTTCTTCGCCTTCGCCGTGCTGGCGACGCGCTCGAGCAGCGCCTCCTGGGCCTCGCGGTACCGGGCGAGGAGGTCGGGGGTGACCGTCACGCGGACCCGCTCACCGGTCTCGCAGTCGGTGACCTCGATGTCGCCGCGCAGGTCGGGCTGCAGATCGTCCTCGTCGTAGAGCTGGATGATCAGGGGCTCGAACCGGCGGTACCGCAGCAGGTCGACCGCCTCTTCGAAGCCCTGCGGGTCGTAGAAGTCGCTGACGAGCACGGCGAGTCCGCGGCGCCGTGTCTGGTTGACAAAGGTCCGGCAGGCGGCGGCGAGGTCGGTCGCGCCGCCGGGCTCGGCCTGCTCGAGGTAGCGAAAGACCTTCCAGATCTGCGAGCGGCCGCGGGACGGGGGCAGCGTGCCCTTCACGTCTTTGCCGAACGGGACGACGGCGACCCGGTCGAGGTTGGCGAGGCCGATGTACGAGAGCGCGCCGACGAGGCGGCGGGCGTAGTCCCACCGGGCGCCGGTGCCGACGCGCATCGAGCTCGACGCGTCGAGCAGGAACCAGATGTACAGGTCCTCTTCTTCTTCGAAGAGGCGGACGAGCAGCTCGCGGGTCGAGGCGTAGTAGTTCCAGTCGATGTGGCGCAGGTCGTCGCCCGCCGCGTACGCGCGGAAGTCGGCGACCTCGATGCCGGCACCCAGCTTTCGCGAGCGGCGCATCGCCTGGGCATTGCCGGCGAACACCTTCTTCGCGATCAGGTGCAACAGCTCGATCTTCTTGAGGAACGCCTCGTCGAAGAGCGCCTCGGTCATGCGTCAGGCCCTCGGCGTGGCGTCGATGATCGCCTGCAGGACCTCGTCGCGGTCGACGCCCTCGGCCTCGCCCTCGAAGTTGAGGATGATCCGGTGGCGCAGCGACGGGGTGAGGCAGGCGAGGATGTCGTCGGCCGCGACGGCGGGCTCGCCGCGCATCAGGGCGTGCACGCGGGCGGCGGACAGGATCGCCTGGCCGCCGCGGGGCGACGCGCCTTCGCGCACGTAGCGCTTCACCGGCTCGGGGGCGCCGTCGATCTGCGGGTGCGTGCGCTGCAGCATCTTCAGCGCCCACCGCTGCAGGTTCGGCGCGATCTCGACGCGGCGGGCGACGCCGCGCAGCTCGAGCAGCTCGTCGCGGGTCATCACCGGCTTCACCTCGGGGGTCGAGCCCGAGATCGTGCGGTTCATGATCTCGTCGAGGTCGTCGAGGGACGGGAAGCTCACGTTCAGCTTGAACTGAAAGCGGTCGAGCTGGGCCTCGGGCAGCGGGTACGTGCCGTCCTGCTCGAGGGGGTTCTGGGTCGCGAGGACGAAGAACGGCGCCTGGAGCTCGTGGGTGGTGCGCCCGACGGTCACGCTGCGCTCGGCCATCGCCTCGAGCAGCGCGGACTGGGTGCGCGGCGTGGCGCGGTTCACCTCGTCGGCGAGGACGATGTTCGCGAAGATCGGGCCCGGCTCGAAGACGCGCATCTCGTGCCCGTCGTCGCCGCGGGCGATCTGGATGCCGCCGATGATGTCCTTCGGCTGCAGGTCGGGCGTGAACTGGATGCGCGAGAAGTCGAGCTGCAACGCGCCGGCGAGGGTGCGCACGAGCAGGGTCTTGCCGAGCCCCGGGACGCCTTCGAGCAGCACGTGGCCGCCGGCGAGCGCGCACATCAGCACGCCATCGACGACGTCGGCGTGGCCCACGATCAGCCGCCCGATCTCGTCGCGCAGGCGCTGGGTGAGATCGGCGAACCGGTCGATGTCGGCAGTGGCGGTGGCGATGTCGTCAGCCATGGGCCCTCATTGGCCTGCGCCGGCGGGGTCGCGCGGCGAGATGAGTTCGAAGTAGCGGGTCACGTAGAACCGGTAGCCGCCGGGGATCTGCTCGCGCTCGATCTCCTCTTCGGCGACGCGGGCGTAGTCCTGGTAGACTTCACGGTACGGCGTGGTGGCGAAGCCGCCGTCGGACGCACCGGCGATGATCTGCGAGGTGGACTGGCCCTCGCCGGAGTCGTCGACGCGGGCGCGCTGCTCGTCGCCGGACGCTTCGCCGTCCGTCGGATCGGCGAGCTCGTTGTCGATGTGGCCGGTGCCTGCGCCGGTGCCCCCGGAGTTGCCCTGGCCTTCGCCGGCGCCGTCGCGGGTGAGCGTCCGAGGCCCGTCCGCACCCCCGTCGCCGGACGATCCATTCTCGCCCTGGCCGCCGTTGGCCTCGCCGTCCGGGTTCAGGACGCTGCGGTCGCCGTTGCCGGACTGTCCACTCTGGCCGGACTGGCCCGACTGGCCGCTCTGCCCCGACTGGTCGCTCTGGCCGGACTGGCCGCTCTGCCCCGACTGGCCGCTCTGTCCCGACTGGCCGCTCTGACCGGACTGCCCCGACTGGCCGCTCTGCCCGGACTGTCCCGACTGGCCGCTCTGCCCGGACTGGCCGCTCTGTCCCGACTGGCCGCTCTGGCCGGGCTCCTCGCCACGGGCGCGATCGAGGAAGTCGCGCATCGCATCGGCACGTTCCTCGCCGCCGCCGGATTCGCTGCCGCGGCGCTGGGTCGACTCGCGCATCTGGTCGGCGCGGTCGCCGGCTTCTTCGGCGCCGTCCTGCTCGTCGCGGTCGCGCTGCAGCTGGCGCAGTTCTCGCTCGAGACCGGCGAGGGCTTCATCGGCGGTGGCGTCGTTCGCGCCGTCGGATTCGTCGTCGCGCTCGAGCAGGGCCTGATCCCCGGGCGGGTCGTCTTCGCCGCCCTCGTCGCCTTCGCCGCCCTCGTCGCCTTCGCCGCCCTCGTCCCCCTCGCCGCCCTCGTCGCCATCCGGGTTCAGCCCGGCGGCGGCGTTGGCGAGGGCGTCCGCGAGGGCAGCCGCGCGCTCGGCGCGTGCCATGCGCGCCTCGGCTTCGGCGCGCGACATGGCGGCCTCGCCGAGCGAGCCGTCCATGGCGGCCTCGCGGGCGTCGGCGGACGCGGCATCGGCTGCGCTCGCCTCGGCGGCGGCGTTTTCGGCTGCGGCATCCGCGGCGTTGGCGAGGGCTTCGGCGAGGGCCGCAGCGTCGATGTCGCTGGCGCTGTCGCCGTCTTCGCCATCGTTCTCACCGCCGCCGTTCTCACTGTCGCCGTTCTCGCCGTCGCCGTTCTCGCCGTCCCCTTCGCCGTCGGCGGGATCGTCGTCGCGCAGCGCGTCGCGCAGATCGGCGACGGCGTCCGCGGCTGCGCCGGCATCGTCGGCGGCGAGGGCTTCGGCCAGCGCGGCGGTCTCTTCGGCGTCGGCGAGGGCCTCGGCCAGCTCGGTCAGCAGGTCGGCCATCTCGGGCGGTGCGTCGGCGAGCAGCGACGCGATCTGTGCGTCGAGGGCGTCGATGCGGTCGAAGATCTCGGCGTCGTCGGCCCCGAGCTCGATCTGGTCGAGGATCGCGTCCATCTCGTCGAGGATCGCGTCGAGGTCCTCGCTGCCCACGTCTTCGAACTCGTCACGCAGCTCGGCGACGCGCTCGCGCTCGAAGGCCGTGTCGGCGGTGACGACGCGGGGCGCTTCGACCGGCGGCGGCGCGACCCAGGGTACGAAGGGCACCTCGGGCGGACGCAGGATCGCCACGACGGCGAAGACGACGGCGACCACGGCGAGCGTGGGCAGGTCCCGGGGCGCTCGCCACGGCGCGGCCGGTCCGACCCGGACCCGCGACGCCACGTCGCCGTGCCGCTGCAGGTGGATCTGCATGAACGTCGTACGTTCGCTCGACGGGACGCGGTCGAACTCCCACGCGTTCGCATAGCGGTCCCCGAGGTCGTTGGCCCGATCGAGCGCGACGACGAGGCGAAGCGGATCGAGCCGCTGCGCGGCGCCGGCGATCGCCCCGAGGAGAGGCAGCGCGATCAGCGCGCGAAATGCGTCGCGCGCCGTGTCCGCATCGAGCCATCCGTGCCGCGCCAGCACGAGCACCGGCAGCGCGAGGGCCAGCGCGCTCGCCAGACCGGTCACCGCTCCGCCGATCGCACGTTGGGTGCGAAGAAGCAGGGCCAGGCGTCGGATGGGGGTGTCGAGCGGCGTCACAACGGGCTCGGAGCGGGGTACGTGCGTCTCAACGAACGACGCGCCGATTCGGTTCCCCTGACGAATCGATGCGCGCTCACGGCGTGCGGGCGAGGGGGATCGAGCGCTCGATCAGGGCGCCGATCCGGTCGCGCGGCGGCATCGACAGAAAGGGCCCGCGGTCCTGGGGCGGACCGGGCGCGACCGGCGCCGGTTCGAGCAGGGCGCCGGGATCCGCGGTGTCGACGCCGTCGAGCAGCCCCTCGGGGAGCAGATGCCGCGTCAGCACCGGCGACTCCTCGCCCCATCGCGGGTGGGTCACGAAGAGGATCTCCTGCTCGAGCCCCTTGGCGAGCTCTTCGGCCGTGACGAGCTCGCGACCCTCCATGCCGCGCATGAGGTCGTGCACGAGGCGCATGCTCCAGTCCGGCGGCGAGCCCATCTCGCGCTGGGGCGCGCGCCGCTGGGGGGCGGGTGTGATGGCCGACAGCCAGACCGCCTCGGCGAAGGAGAGCTCGGCGGGCGTGGTCCCGAAATAATGATCCGCGGCTTCGACGATGCCGTTCACCCCGGGGCCCCACTCGATGACGTTCAGGTAGACCTCGAGGATCCGCTCCTTGGGCACGAGGCGCGTCATCCACGCGGTGAGAAAGAGCTCCTGCAGCTTTCGTTCGAGCGATCGCTCGTGGCTCAGGAACACGTTCTTTACGGTCTGCATCGTGATCGTCGATGCGCCGCGGGTGAGCCGCCCGGCGTCCCACGCCTCCTCGAGAGCGCGGCGAAGCTGGTACCAGTTGATGCCGTGGTTCGTGAAGAAGCGGCCGTCCTCCCGGTAGAGCTGCGTGGCGATCAGGTAGTAGTTCATGTCGTGCAGCCGCGCCCACGGCACGCCGTTCACCTCGGGGCCACGCTCCGGCACGAGGTCTTCGAGCAGGTCGTCTTCGTCGCCCTCGACCACCGGCAGCGGCTCGTCGGGGTTGCGCGGCGCGGGCACGCGGAGGGTGCGGTTGATTGCGTCGTCCGGCCCGCGAAAGGTGAACTCGAACGCCCGGTTCAGGCGGCGCACGTCGACCGAATTGGGCAGCGAAAGCAGCTCGAGCCCATCTTCGAGGACGGCGTACTCGGTGGGGGCGCCGATCTCGATGCCGCGGGTGCCGTCCTCGCGGTCGACCCACGCCACGGGGAAGGTGACCCGTAGGCCCCAGTCACCGGCCATTTCGGTGCCCGCGAGGGGCCCGACGAGGACGCGGGGCACGGCGTCGAAGAGCGCCTGCGCGCTCTGCAGCGGTACCTCGACGGCGATCTCGACCCGCGAGAAGAACGGCGGGTCGTCGTACTCGAAGTCGTAGAACGTCGGCGCGATCGAGGCGGTCACGTCGCCGACGGTGAAGTCGCTCTGGTGCCAGCGGAACGCGACCGGCTCTTCGTCGCGCGACCGGCTTGCGTCCCACTCCCAGACGATGTTGCCGACCTCGACGGGCCCGCTGAGGAGTCCCGTGCCGTCACTGCCGGTGAGGTCGGCGGCCAGCCCCCGCACCTCGAGGCGACCGTCGGACTGCAGTCCGGGGCCCCGCGGCGCTTCGTAGAACCGCAGGTCGAGGTCGGTACGGCCGGTGATCGGCGAGGGGGCGCGGCCGGTGAGGGCACCGACGAGCGCAAGGTCGACGTCCCGCAGCGCGGTGTCGAGGCGGAGGCGGCTGCGCGTCCAGCCCCACCGCGCGACGAGATCCACGTCGCCTGCCGGGTCGTCGCCGAGCCGCAGATCGCCGTCGATCGACACGTCGAGCTGGAAGTGGAAGATCCGCAGCGCGTACTGGATGGAGGCGTTCGTCAGCGCCACCCGACGCGTCGGGTCGTCGCCACGCTGGGTCGCGATCGTCGCGTCGTGCAGGCGAATCTGCTGGGGGATCATCTCCCACCAGATCCGGTCCGCCCAGAGGGGCTCGGCGTCCTCGTCCGGAGCCGCAGGCTCGTCCGTGGTCGGCTCGCCGTCGGCCGGTGCGTCCCCGGGCTCGGCGGTCGGCTCGGTGTCTCCCTCGTCGCTCGGCTCGTCGACCTCGCCGCCATCGGCCGGCTCGTCGGCCTCGGTCGTACCGTCGTCCATGGGCGGGGCAAGTCCGAGCGCGCGAGCCATCGTCGGCGTCCCGTCGTCGTCGAGCGCGACGAAGATCTCGGGGGACGCGACGTCGAGGGCGGTCATGTAGAAGTCATCGAGGCTCGTCGGCCACTGCTGGACTTCGAGAGTTGCCGTGGGGAACCGCATCAGCGGCTCCGCCTGGCCGGGCACGTCGATCTGCACGTCCTGCAGCGACACGTACCAGGGCAGGGTCACGCTGACCCCCGAGAACGCGAGCTGCACTCCGTCCATCGGGGCCGGCGCGTTGGCGCGGACGAGCCCCTCGGTCATGAGCGACACGGTGAGCGGTGACTCGTCGGACTGGTGTGCGGCGAGCTGCCACTCCTCGGGGACGTCGATGTCGAGGTTGCCCGGGATGGTGATGCCGTCCAGCTCGAGCTCGACGTCGAGCGAGACCTCGCCACGGGTCAGGGTGAGGCCGACGTCGTCGAGGTGCACCTCTTCGACCGGCAGGCCGAGCCCGTTCATCTGCACGTCGAGGTTCCGCACGCGAACGTCGAGGCGCTTCTCGTCGCGTTCGCGGTTCGGGTCGCGCTCTTCGCGCTCCTCTTCTTCGTCGTCCCCGCGGTCGAGCAGCGGCTCGAGCCACGCCTCCCATGCGGCCCGCTGGGTCTCGAGGTCCCCGCGCTCGGCGCGCAGATCGACGAGGCCGCCGTCGACGCGGATCTCGACCGGGCGGATGTCCAGCGAGAACGGGCCCGGACGCTCGAAGCGGACACGGACGACGTTCAGGCACACCGCGGGGGTGTCGACCTCGACCTCCGGCCCGCGGATGCACAGATCGGTGATGACCGCCTGAGTCGCCGAGAGGGCGAGCCCGCCGATGTCGGCGTCGATCCCCCGGGACTCCAGCTCCTGCAGGGCCACGCGACGCGCATAGCCACTCATCAGCCGGGGGCCGAACGTCCACGCGAACGCCGCGAGTGCGACGACACCGAGGACACTACCGAGCAGGACTCGGCGCAGTGTGGATCCGGATCGGGTCATCGGCAGGGGCGCGTCCCATCGGGTCGCAGGAGGGGATTCGCAGCGAGGGCATCGCGGCGAGTGAAGGCAGCGGGGGGTCGGCAATCGCCGCGTGCACCCCCGCCGGGTCGCGAGTATAGATCGAGGGCACGGATCTGCCCAGGATGGGAATCATGAACTTCGAAGACATCAAGCGCAAAGCCCGTGAAGCCGCCGATCGAGTGGCGAATTCATCGCCCGCGCGGGCCGTCATGGACAACCCGAACGTCCGAGGCGCCGTCGATGTCGCGGGCGAGACCTTCCGCGCGGTGCGGGACGAGGTCGGGCGGGCCGGGCGTACGGTGCAGCATCTCGTCGCCGAGGCCGGCGTCGACGACCTCGCCGAGCTCAAGGCGCGCCTCGCGAAGATGAAGGCGGATCACGATGCGTCGGGGCCGACGAGCGGCTGACGCGTCGCGCTTCGGCGAGCAGCATCGCTCGACGGCGCGGGTCGAGCCGGGGGATGGACACCGCGAGGGTTCGCTGCGGCGCACCAGCGCGCACCGTAGCGATCACTCGGTGGCTTCGCCGCTGCCCTCGGCCTGCATCTCTTCGTAGTACTGCTCGATCAGCCCGGTCTCGCGGAAGGTCGCGAGGTCGCGGAGGCGGATGCGGCGCGAGTAGACGAGGCGGAAGTCCATCAGCAGCGCTTCGACCGTCGGGTACTCGAGCGAGTCGAGGGCCTCCTGCTCCTGATTCTGGCGGTTGAGCTCCATGAGCTCGGCCATGGTCAGCGGACGATCCGGCGGTGCGTCGGCGGCTTCCTCTTCTTCTTCGTCGCCGGACTCCTCTTCACGCTCGGCGACACCGGCGAGGAACTGCACCGCCTCGCTCGTCTCGATCGTGCCCATCACGATGCGACGCTCGGGGAAGGGCACGGTCGGGTCGGTGCCCTTGTAGAGCGCGACCGGGCCCAGCGAGATCGTCGGGATGTACGTGACGAGCAGGAGCCCGATGAGCATCAGGCCCATGAACGGCAGCACGGACTTCACGATCTCGCCCAGCGACTTCCGGAAGATCGTGCTGGCGACGAAGAGGTTCAGGCCGAGCGGCGGCGTCAGGTACCCGATCTCGAGGTTCACGATGAACACGACCGCGAGATGAATCGGGTGGATGCCGAGCTGGTAGCCGATCGGCGAGAGCAGCGGCACCAGGATCAGAATCGCCGACAGGATGTCCATGAAGCAGCCGACGACCAGCAGCAGGACATTCACGATCAGCAGGAACGCGATGGGCGAGAGCTCCCACTCGAGCAGGCGCTCGACGGCGTGCTCGGCCACCTGCGCCGACTCCAGGTACTCGTTGAAGCCCTGGGCGAGCGCGATGATGATCAGCAGGCTGCCGATGAGGACGGTCGACTCGGACAGGACGCGCGTCAGGTCGCTGATCTTCAGCGAGCGGTGCACGGCGATCTCGACGAAGAGCGCGTAGAGGACGCTGACCGCCGCCGCCTGCGTCGGGGTGAACACGCCGCTGTAGATGCCGCCGAGGATGATGACCGGCAGCATGAGCGACCAGAACCCGTGGCGCACGCTGGCGAACCACTGGGCGGTCGTGAACTTCTCGCGCGGGGCACCGAAGCGGATGCCGGCGATCATCGCGTAGACGGCGATCAGCAGGCCGATCAGCAGGCCGGGGCCGACGCCGGCGAGGAAGAGTTCGACCAGACCGAGGCCGTTCTCGTCGCTGGCGATCGCGTAGTTCGGCGGATCCTCGAGCTCCATCGGATCGATGATCGCGTACACGATCATCGGGATGGAGGGCGGGATCAGGATCCCGAGTGACCCGGTCGACGTCACGATGCCGGCGCTGAAGCGCTCGGAGTAGTTCTCTTTGACGAGCGCCGGGAACATGATCGAGCCGATCGCGATCACGGTCACCGGGCTCGACCCGCTGATCGCCGCGAAGAAGATGCACGCGAAGACGCTCGAGACGGCGAGTCCGCCCGGGATCCAGCCGAACGTCGCTCTCGCTGTGCCGATGAGCCTTCGGGCGATGTCGCCCTCGGACATGATCGCGCCCGAGATCACGAAGAACGGGATCGCGAGCAGGACCTCGTTGTCGCTGAGCTTGCGGGTCATCTCGACGATCGTCGTGAGCCCTTCGAAGCCGGCGACTTCGCCAGACGAGAGGAGCAGCCAGCCGGCGACACCGCCGATGAGCACGTAGAGCGGCTCACCGAGCAGGACGACGGTGACGATGATCAGGATGAGGCCGAGGGTCATCACGCTCATGCCGCGTCCCCCTCGTCATTCAGGTGCAGGCCCATCGCGCCGGTCACAGCGGCCTCGACGGCCTGTAGCAGAAACCGCGAGGTCACCAGCGCGAGCGAGACCGGGATGGACAGGACCTTGATCCAGTCCGGGATCTCGCCCGGCGTCGGATCTTCGACGAGGCGGCGGCGGAAGTACACGAAGGCGAGGTAGCAGAACGCCGCCGTGAAGAGGGCCGCCAGCGTCCAGCTGAGCGCGTTGAACCAGGGCAGGTACTTGTCGGGCACCGCCTTGCGCGCGGCGTCGATCGAGAGGTGCCGGCCGTCGTGCGTCGCCATGGAGGCGCCGATGAAGGCGACCCAGAGCAGCAGGAACAGCGCCAGCTTCTGCGCCCACGAGTACCCGTTGGGCAGCCGGAGCGAGAGGGCGATGCCGCCGACGACGGTCACGATCGCGACCGCCAGGCGGAAGAGCGCGAGCCCGCCGAGCCCGGACGTGCCGAGCGGCGCGGGGGCGTCGAGCTGTGCGACGATCAGCGCGGCGCCGAGCACCACGCTGATGCCGATGCAGACGGTGCTGCTGTCGAGGTGCAACACGGCGAGCCCGAAGACCGCCGTGAGGACGACCCCGACGCTGGACACGATCCACTGCAGGCTGGAGTGGGCTTCGAGTCCGGGAGTCTTCGCCGCCGCCGCCCGATACAGCGCGAGCATCGCGACGCCGAACGCTGCGGCGGGCCAGAGCTCACCGAACGATCCGGAGCCCGCGGTCGCCCGCGTCCAGGCGGACAACTGCGTGCGGAGGAAGGTCTCGAAGATGTAGAGACACATCGTGCCGCTCATGAGGAGCAGCGCGAAGGTGACGATCACCCGCTCGGCGGCATACACGGCATCATCGACGCGCCCGATCAGCGCGAAGGCCGGGATGCGCTCGCGCACGGGAGACGGCGTCGAAGACGAGCTGTCGAGAGGGTTGGCCATGCAGGGGACAGGGACGCAGCTTCGAGCTGCGAGCGACCGGCGCGAGCGTCGAGGACGTCGTTACCGGTTGGCGAGGATCAGGTCGAGCAGGTGGGCGCCGCTCGGGACGCGCGTACGGAACTCCTGCTGAAGACCGGCGGTCTGGTCACGGAACACGCCGCGCTCGGCTTCGGTCATCGTGTAGACCTCGATGCCAGCGGCCTCGAGGTTCTGCAGCAGCAGCGGGGTCAGACCGCGGATGCCGCGGCGACCGCTGGCGGTCTCGGCGGCGCGGTTCGCGAGCAGAATCGCCTGCAGATCCGCGGGCATGCTGTCGAACCAGTCCTTGTTGTACATGACAACAGCCGGCTGATAGATGTGGTTGGACACCGTCCACGCGTCGACGAACGTGTACCAGCCCGCCGCCATGGCGAAGAGCGGGGTGTTGTCGAAGCCGCCGACGTTGCCGCTCGACAGCGCGGTGGTCACCTCGGACGCCGGGATGGTCACGGGGCTACCGCCGAGGGTGCGGTACATCTCCTCGTGGATCCAGCTCTCCTGGCTGCGCATCTGCAGCGTGCCGAGGTCGGCGGGCGTGCGGATGTGGGTGCCGTTCGACGTCGCGAAGTTGCGGAATCCGTTCTCGCTGAAGACGTAGAGCTGGAACCCGTTGTCGCCGAGGATCTGCTCGACCGGGTCGAACAGGTGGTTGTCGATGATGCTGTCGGCCTGCTCGACGGAGTCGAAGAGGAAGGGCAGCTCGAAGACACCCAGCTCGGGCACGAGGTTGGCGATGGCGCCGGTGGACACACCCACGCCCTCGATCGCGCCGTCCTTGCACTGACGGGCGAGGGAGTTCTCGCCATCGGACTGGCTGAGGAACGCGCGGACGTTGATGCGCCCGCCGCTCTCGGCTTCGATGCGCTCTTCCATCGCCTGCAGCTGGTCGGCCCACGGCGTGTTTTCGGGCGCGATCGTGGCGATGCGCAGCACGCAGGGCTCTTCGACGGTGCACTCGGTGGCCGAGGCGGTCGAGGCGAGGAGGCCGACGGCGGCCGCGGCGGCGGCGGTGGTCAGGTGACGAAGGTTCATGGTGATCCGGGGGTTCGGGTTCGGTCGGTGCAACGCGACCGGACGACTCAGCGGAAGTACTCGTCGAGATCTTCGAGCAGCTGGACCGCGCGACGCTGGGCGTTCGCGTTCTCGGGCTGCAGCTCGGGCCACTCGGTCACGTCCGCTTCGACGACGAACTGGAGATGTTCTTCAGCGAGAGCTCGATCCTGCGTCGTCATCGCCCACTCTTCAGCGAGCAGCACGCGGGTCTCGAGGTACTGCGGGTAGGCCTCGATGTTGGCCTCGAAGCGGGCCCGCGACTGGTCGAGGTCCGGATTCCCGAACGGCAGCTTCGTGTAGTACACGCCGAAGTACCGGTTGGGCGCGCCGTAGTAGAAATCGGGGTTCAGCTCCTCGACGCGGTCCATCATCGCCTTGATGTCGGACACGTTGGCCAGCACGGTCGTGATGCCGCGCATCAGGCCCCAGCGGCCGAGGTTGGTCGCGTACCAGTACATGGCGGGCACATCGTCCGCGGTGAGGGTCGCGACGGCGTCGGGGATCGGGGTCTCGTACAGGAGCGCCTGGGTCCAGGCGTCGTTGTTCAAGGCCAGCGCGGTCTCGGCGTATTCCTTGCCCTGGTCGTAGTCGGCCATCATGGCCTCCTCGGACCCCGGCTCCCAGCGCAGGTGCGCGTGGGCGTGCCAGTAGTAGGCGACCGAGAGGTTCACGTAGACGGGGAAGAGCGCCTCGCGACGGGTCATGTCGGCGGGCGTCGGGACGGTGATGGCCTGCTCCCACACGGCGATGGCGGCCTCGACGGCGTCGCGGTCGCTGCGGTTCTCCCAGTGGGCGTCGCCCTCGGCGACGAGCGCGAGGAAGTCACCTTCGCCGGTCGCGGCGGTCGCCTGGTCGACGTTCTCGACGAGCGGCGACGACGAAGACGCACCGCACGCGCCCGAGAAGGCAGCGACGAGCGCGAGGACCAGCAGGCGGGCGTAGAGGCGAAGGGGGGTCATCGTCCACTCTCCAGACAACGGTCGAACAGGGGTCGCGGGCCGTCGTGTCCATGGGCGCGCCGGCGTCGCCCGGTCGGGGGCGGCGTTCGGTGCGGGTACGAGTCCGCGTGTAATTCCTCACGAAGCATTGCGCTTGTAGACCGCCGTATGAGGGCTGTCAATACGGGTTGACACGCCCATCACGCGCCGTTCTGCTCGCTGCCACGCTGGTTTTTGCATCGACCGACCCGAGTGACCCGGTGGCGAGAAAACGACCCGGCTTTCGCTGTTCGAAGTGCGGCCACGAAGCCGTGCAGTGGCAGGGGCGCTGCCCCGGCTGTTCGGCGTGGCACACCCTCGAGGAGCAGGGCGAGCCCCCCGACGCTACGGCCGCCCGCGCCCGCGCCGCGAAGGTGGTGCCGCTGGGCGAGGCCGCAGCTGAGCCGCCGGAGCGCGCGCCCACCGGCTCGCGGGAGATCGATCGCGTGCTCGGCGGCGGGGTCGTACCCGGCGGTGTCGTGCTGCTCGGCGGTGATCCGGGCATCGGCAAGAGCACGCTGCTGCTGCAGGTGGCTGCGCGCTGGATCGCGACCGGTCGCACCGCGCTCTACGTCGCGGGCGAAGAGAGTCCCGAGCAGATCGCGCTGCGCGCGGCCCGTCTGGGGCGCGACGTGCAGTCGCTGCCGGTGTGTACCGATCCGGACGTCGACGCCGTGGCCGCTGCGATGGAGGCGGATCCGCCGGACCTCGTCATCGTCGACTCCATCCAGACGCTGCGCTCGAGCCGCAGCACGTCGGCCGCCGGCAGCGTGCCCCAGCTGCGCGACGTGACGACCCGGCTCACCGACGTCGCGCGGGCCCGGGGCATCGCGACGATCCTCGTGGGGCACGTGACCCGGTCGGGGGCCATCGCCGGCCCGCGGGTCGTCGAGCACCTCGTCGACACCGTGCTCTATCTCGAGGGCGAGCCCGGCACGCCGCTGCGCACGATCCGCCCGGTGAAGAACCGGTTCGGCTCGACCCTCGAGGTCGCGCTGCTCGCCATGGGCGAGCGAGGGCTCCGGGACGCCGCATCCGACATCGTCGCCGCGATCACCACCGGCGCGCCGCACGGGCGTCGGGCGGTCGGCGTCGCGATCGGCGCGCTGCTCGAGGGCACGCGGTCGTTCCCCGTCGAGGTGCAGGCGCTCGCGGCCGACGCGGCGTACGGCCCGGCACGGCTCACGACGAACGGCGTCGACAGCGGGCGGGTCCAGATGCTCGCGGCGATCCTCGAGCGGTACGCCGGGGACACGGTCGCCGGGCAGGATCTGTATCTGAACATCGTCGGCGGCCTGCGCCTGACGGACCCGACGTGCGACCTCGCGGTGCTCGCGTCGATCGCGTCGTCGCTGCGCCGCAGCCCCCTCAGCGCCGACGTCTTCGTCGCGGGCGAGGTCGGGCTGACCGGTGAGCTGCGCCCCGTCGCCGGCCTGCAGGCGCGCCTGCTCGGAGGGTCTCGCGCCGGGTTCCGCCACGCGGTGGTGCCCGAGTCGGGGCACGTCGATCCGGTCGAAGGGCTCACGCTGCACCGGTGTAGCCGCCTCGAAGAAGCGCTCGAACGGCTGTTTGATATCGAGCCTCGTCGTTGACACGTACAAGGCACGCGCCAATACTGCAGGTCGGTCTCCGACCTGTGGTATCGGCGCTTGCACTGCGCCCTCTCGGATCCCATCCGTCATGTCGACCGTCATCATCGTGACCGTGGCCCTCGCGGGCATAGCCGTCGCTGCCCGGGCGTTGCCCGCAGCCGAGCCGGCGCGTGCCCGTCGAAGCACCGGAGAAGACCGCCCATCGTCGCCCCGCGGGGACCGATGAGCGGCGAACCTCCCTCGCCCTGCGGGGCTGATCTGCTGCGGGACGCGTCCCGACCGATCGGCCCCACATCTGCGTTCGCGCTCGTCCCGCTCCCGGGGCGTGCGTGATGAGTGGGCCCCTTGCGTCCGCCCTCGGGATTTTCGGCTGCCTCATCGCCTCGGCGTTCTTCAGCGGGTCCGAGACCGCGCTCACGTCCCTGGGGCGCGCGCGGACGACCCAGCTGATCGACGGCGCGGGCGGCCGCAGTCCGCTCACCCTGTGGGCCGAGCGACCGCTCGAGGTGCTGGTCACGATCCTGATCTGGAACAACGTCGTGAACATCACGGCGTCCGCCCTCGCGACCCAGCTCGCCGAAGAGCTGCTCGGCGGCGCGAACGCCGACGGGTTCATCAGCCCGATCGCGGCGGCCGTCGGCGTCATGACGCTGCTGCTGCTCACGTTCGGTGAGATCACGCCGAAGACCTTCGCCCGGGTGTACGCCGCGCGGCTGGGTCCGGTGATGATGCGCCTGCTGCAGGTGTTCTGGTTCTTCACCCGTCCGGTGACGCTGCTCTTCGTGCGGCTGACCCGCGTCGTGTCGTGGGCGTCCGGGCGAGAGATGTCCGATGGCACCTCGCACGTGCGCGAAGAGGACATCGAGTTCCTCGTGCGCCTTGCCCGTCGGGACGGCTCGCTGAATCACGAGCGCGAGAAGCTGCTGCGGTCGGTGTTCGACTTCACGGAGACGACCGCTCGTGAGGTCATGGTGCCGCGCACGGACGTCGTGTTCGCCACAGCGGACATGGCGCTGAACGACATCGTCGATCGCTTCATCAACGAGGGGCACAGCCGCCTGCCGGTGTACGCCGATCAGGTCGACAACATCGTGGGGCTCGTCTACGCCCGCGACATGCTGGCCTTCGTGCAGCGCCACGGGCGCAACGCGGAGTTCACGATCAGCGAGTGGCTGCGTGAGCCGAAGTTCGTCCCCGAGACGAAGCCGATCAGCCAGCTGCTGTCGGAGATGCAGGAGGAGCGCATCCACATGGCGGTCGTCGTCGACGAGTTCGGCGGCGTCGCGGGGATCGTGACCCTCGAGGACATCATCGAGCAGTTCTTCGGCGAGATCCTCGACGAGTTCGACGAAGAGGAGCCCGAGGTGCGCACCATGGACGACGGCACGGTCTGCGTCCTCGGCACGGTGCACCTCGAGGATCTGGCGGACTCTCTGGGGTTCGTCGCGCCGGAGTCCGAGGACTACGACACCCTCGCCGGATACATCTCGAAGGTCACCGGCGACATCGCCCACGCGGGCACGAAGGTCGACGCGTGGGGCTGGCGGTTCGAGGTCGAAGAAGCCGACGAGCGCCGCATCCACCGGGTGCGCGCCCGGCGCCTGACGCCGCCCTCACTCGACGCCCTCGACGACGAGGCCGAGCAGGCCGCGAGCTGACCCGGAGCGGCGTGACCCGGGTGGGTCGACCGCCCCGATTCAGGGGCGTCGCGCTGGTCGTCGTCGGCGCGGCGTGAAATAACCGGGCGCTCTGCTTCGTCGTATGGAGTGTCGCGTGTTCGCACTCTCTGGAGGCCTCGATGCGCCCGATCCGCACGCTCGCTCTCATCCTGCTCGTCACGCCCGCTCTGCAGGCGTTCACGTTCTCGTTGCCGTCCGGGTTCGACCTGCACTTCGGTGAGGTGAACTTCCCCGTCGAGGGCGGCCTCGCGCAGGCCCCCGTGGAGCCGGAAGCCACCGACGAACCCGCAGCCGAGCTCGACGCCGAAGGCGTGACCGCGCTGATTCAGGCGTACTACGAGGGTATCGCCGACTTCGTCGCCGACTTCGAGCAGAGCTACACGAGCGCCGCGCTGGGCGAGACGTCGACGTCGACCGGGCGGGTGCACGTGAAGCTGCCCGGCATGATGCGCTGGGACTACGTGACGCCGACGCAGCGCTTCTTCATCAGCGACGGCAGCGACCTGTGGATCTACGAGCCGGACCCGGGCCAGTACTACACGCAGTCCCTGGCCGACAGCGAGCTGCCCACGGCGCTGAGCTTCCTGATGGGCGAGGGCGACCTGGCACGGGACTTCGAGATCGAGCTCGTCGAGGTCGGTGACGACACCGCGACGCTCGAGCTGACCCCGCGCGAGAGCGAGGGCCAGTACCAGCGGCTGCGCTTCGTCGTCTCGACGGACGACGGCGCGGTCCGTGAGACGACGATCTACGACCCGGTGGGCAACACGAATCACTTCGTGTTCACCGATCGCGAAGAGAACGTCGGCTACGAGGACACGGACTTCGCGTTCGCGCCGCCCCAGGGCGCGGTCCAGATCCAGTCGCCGAATCTGTGACCGGCTCGGCTGCCGGCGTCGCGCTCTTCTACGCGCTGCTCGTCGCCCTCGCGTTGTCGGCGACGGCGCTGGCGATCTGGTTGTCGCGCACGGACGCCCTGTCGGCGCTCGGGCTCGTCGACCCGGACGACGAGGACGCCCGCAGCGATCGGGCGAAGCCGGATCCGGCCGAGTAGGGCGGCCACGGCGTCGCCCGACGGCCAGCGCACGCGCTCAGCCGCCGTCCGCCCCCTCGACGTCGCGCAGGCGCAGCACCCGCTGCACCTCGTCGGGATCCATCCGGACGTCGATCGCCGCCGGGCTCGCGATGGTCACCCGGCCCGGTGGCAGGCCCTTCGGCTTGCGCACGTGGTGGCGGGGCAGGTGGTGCACCGTCACCACGGAGTCGTTGCGCGCGCGGCTGTGGAACGCCGCGAGGATGGCAGCCTCGAGCAGGGTCTGGTGTGGCGGATCGGCGCCCCGGGCGAGGCGGATGATGACGTGACTGCCGGCGTGGTCGGCCGCATGCAGCCAGTGGTCGCGCCCGCGGGCGTGCCCGAAGGTGAGGCGGTCGTTGTCGGCGCTCCCGCGCCCGACGAGGATCGGCAGGCCGTCGCTCGAGGTGTAGGCGACCCACGGCAGCCGCGGGCGATCGTCATCGCGCTTCGACGTGCGCTGGGCGCGGCGGCGGACGATCCGTTCGGCGACGAGCGGGCGCAACAGGGCGTCGACGTCGCCGGGGCCCGTTGCGTCGTCGAGGGCGGCCCGCGCCGCCTCGACCCGGTCGAGCTCGGCCTGCGTGGTGTCGATGCGTTCGAGGGCGAGCTCGCCGCCGCGTTCGGCGCGACGCGCACGGTGAAAGTAGCGCTCGATGTTGGCGGCGAGGTCGAGCTTCGGGTCGAGGGGGACGCGCACGGTCGGTGCGCCGTCGACGAACCAGTCCTGCACGTCGACGCCGTCGGCGCCGCGTCCCACGCGCCCGAACGCGCCGCGCAGCAGCTCGCCATACCGCCGCCAGGTCTCGGCACGATCGGCGCGCTCGAGGTCCGACTCCAGCGCGGCGAGCCGCCGCCGAAGGCGCTTCGCGGTCGTCGTCAGGCGCTTGCGGGCCTCGCGGGTGGCGTCGTCGTGGGCTGCCCGGGCGTCCCGCGGGGCATAGAGGGCCGCCAGCCACGGATCGACCGCGTCCGGGTCGTCGGGCCAGCCGGCGCGCAGGCCTCGGGGCGTCGGAGGATCCCCGGTCGGCGGCACCCAGACGTGCCCCGGGGTCAGCGTGCGGTCCGTCGAACGGGGCGTCACGAGGCTCGCGAGGATGCGGTCGTCGCCGTCGACGAGAAACACGTTGCCGTCGCGCCCGGTCAGCTCGGCGATCAGCGTGAGTGGCCCCTCGTGGGCGGCGAACTCGACGCGAGCGATCCGTTCGCCCGGGCGCGCGCGGACGTCGACGATCGGCGCGCCGTTGATCCGTTTGCGCAGGCCCATCACGAACCCGGACGGCGCGTCCGGTGCGTCCCCCGGCTCCGGCGCACGATGCATCCGAGCGAGCCCGCGCTCGACGGCGATCAGCAGGTGGTGGTTCTCGCCGGGCGTCCGCACCCGCAGCCACAGCCGCAGCCCGCTGGCGCGGTCGTCGCGGATCCGCTGGGGGCGTCCGCCGACGAGGGCGGCGCGCAGTCCGTCACAGACGACGGCGAGCTCGGCGGCGTCGAGGGTCACTCGTCGATCACCGCCCAGCCGTCGCCGCTCGGCTCCCAGTTGAGGCGGCTGCGTCCGCTCCAGGGCAGCAGCGCCCGCTCGTACCCCGGCGCGTCGTCGTCTTCGATGTCGACGAAGGTGTCGCGGTCGAGGCCCTCGATGTCGTCGGGGCGCATGATCCGCACGACGGAGTGGTGGGTGCGGGGGCGCAGGACGAGCTCGTTCTCGACGCGCCAGGCGCCGGGTCGTTCGACGGCGATCTCCTGGTTCACGAGGCGGGTCAGCTGCTCGCCGTCGAGGCGCCAGACCTGAAGGAACTCCTGGTGGATCTCGACGCCGTCGAGGTTCTGCCGCTCGCGGCGGAACCGGTAGAAGATCTCGGCGTCGCCGTCGTGATCGACGTCGTGCAGCTCGATCGACATCGGCACGTGGTCGTCGTGAAAGCGCACGGTGACGGCGGTCCAGTCGAAGTCCTCGAAGCCCGGCCCGGCGACGAAGAGCTGGTCGCCGGCGACGAGGGCCATGTCGGCGCCCGGGCTCCCACCGAGCTCGCCGAGGACGGGCTCGATGTGCAGGGACCCGCCGTTTCGGTCGGCGATCGAGCCGGCGCGGCGCGAGATCTCGTCGAAGGTGAAGGCGCCGAGCACGCTCAGGCCGTCGCGCGCGGGGTCGCCCCCGGCGGTGCTGATGCCGACCTCCTGCTCCTGCGTGGTGTCGTCGTCCCGGTCGCGCTGCACGATGGCGAGGTGCAGGGGGCCGAAGAGCGGATCGAGGTCCGGTACCGCGAGAAAGGGGACCTCCATCTCGACGAAGAAGCCATTCTCGCGGCGGGCGATCTCTGCGCGGGACGCGCGCAGCTCACCGTCGCCCCCCTCGAGCCACGTGGGCGTCGTCCAGCCCTCGTCGTGCACCGGCCACAGGGGCACCTGGAACGCGAGCACGTCGGGGTCCTCTGCGACATCGTCGGTCGTGAACCAGAACTCGAGCCGGTCGCCGCCGCGCGAGCCCTCGGGCCCGATGATCGCGTTGTCGCGCCCGACGATCGCGAAGTAGAGCCCGTGCTGGTTGTACCGGCACCACACCTTGAAGCTGGCGTCGGACGGTCCCGTCCAGTCGTACCGATACTCGCCGGCGACGAGCTGCTGGATCCGATCGACGGGGCCGGCTTCGTCCTCCCAGTCCCGCTGGAGGCCGTCCACATGGACCGACGACCGGTACTCGCCGTCGCAGGCGATCGGCAGAGGCGTGGGGTCCGGCAGGTCCTGGGCCAGTGCGGCGGGGGCTGCTGCGAGCAGGACGAACGGGACGATCGGGGCGAACGGGACGAGACGCACGGCAGGACTCCGGGGTGCAATTCGCGTCGCGAGCATGGACGCCACGCTCGCGTCGTGCAACGACGGACGGCTTGCACACCCCGGGGCGGTTGACCGGGCTCATGCCGTGCTCCTATGCTTGCGCGGAACTGGCTCGGCGGTCCGCACGGCATGCCCACGCCCGCGGGCCCTGGGCCCCGAACCGCAGGACGCCGCGGAGATCGTGGCCCCCTG
>Ga0209692_10001210_pt1 | contig 38027 bp, 31 predicted proteins | sample tdDd472_FD_187129 | JGI IMG/M metagenome (GOLD analysis project Ga0209692, IMG submission 187129) | Marine sediment microbial communities from the Atlantic coast under amendment with organic carbon and nitrate - tdDd47.2 (SPAdes)... | ecosystem: Environmental > Aquatic > Marine > Coastal >...
AAGCTTATGAGCGATTGAAGCTTCGGCAAAACAAAAAAGCTCCGGCGCTCTGGCTCATGCGGCAAAAGACGGTGAAGCTTATGGGCGGTTGAAGCTTCGGGAAAGCATATAAGGTGCCGATTTCATATTCTGATTAACAATTCAATTACTTTGCAGTGTAGTCACTTAAATAATTATAAAATTACTAAACAAGGAAACATCCCAAATGAAATCACCAAAACAACTTAAAATTTACATGATCATTGCGATCACCGCATGCATAGTAACCTACATTGGAGATGTTCTCATGCTCGCTCAGCCAATGAGTGGTAGTGAATACTTTTCAATTTATAAAAATACAATGGTCTCAGTTTCTCACCAACGTTTATTATGGGGCAATACACTTGGACTCGCTGTTATGTTTCAGCTTTTTGGTTATTTTGTTGTATATCTCATGATAAAGAGAGAAAATTTATTATTAGCTAATATGTTTTTTTACTCTCTTTGCTTCAGCATGCTTGCTGGTCTTGCTTATCACTGTTCCTTCGCATTTTATGGAACCGGACTACAGGTTCATAAAGCCGTCAACAGCAGCATTACGTCTTCAATGATTGCTCAATTTGAAGAGTACCATATTATTTTATACCGGTTCATGGGTTTATTTTTTGGATTGGGTTCTCTTGCATTTGCTGTTCTAATTTTTTGGAAGGATACTCTTTTCAAAAAATGGCATTTTCTATTTAATCCTCTTTTTATTCTCATTGTTGTGAGATTATTGTTAAAACTGATCCCTTCTCCAGCAGGGGGTTACCTTGCTCCTGGTTATGGAAACATTACAGCTGTAATATTTTTTCTATTTGCAATCTCCGTACTTCATAAAAACAAATGGCAGGTTGAATAAGGGAAAAAGATCATTGGTCCCGGAAACGGGGCTCATGATGGCAAAAGGCCGGTGAAGTTTATGATCGGCTGAAGGCTGGGTAAGAAACAAGTAAAATCCCTAAGTAAAAACATGAAAAAATTATTAGTATTTTATATTTTATTGATTCCATTTACAGGCTGCATTCCAAAACCGTGTATCATTAATATAAACAATAGTATTCTAGCAATCCAAATAAAAATTATCCCTCCAGCAGGAGATCCCAGCTATACTCCTCGATCTACACCAAAACATGTAATATTTGTAAAATTAAATGACGAAAAAGATTATACAAATCCCCAAAAAATTATATTTTCAAATTATTATACTAAATTTGGAAATTATTACTTAAATGTAGAGGATGGGACCTATGTTGCTATTGGTGCCCACTACCCGAGGTATCATTATAAAAAAGTAAATGATTTCTCAAAATCAGGTGATACATTTTTACTTTTCCCACATGAGATGGTTAAAAAAACTGAGATCAAAATACAATCAGGAAAAATATCATATATGGGTAGTTACACAATTCATCAAACTGCATCTGCGACATTTAAAAGTATATTTTCATTATCACCGCATCTAAAAGATAGTACTCAAAAATTTTATCATAATTTACTGTATAACTACCCTGAAAGATTCATCAATTTTTCCGTAAAGAGGGAAACTTTCATCCATGTAAATATGGACGGGTTTCATAACGATTATAATCGGTTCATTTATAAACAAAGAAAATACTTTAAAGGAACATCCTGGGAGACATTATTTTCAGAAAAATAGTTTGCAAAAAGAATCCCTGGCAGGACAAAGCATATCAACTTTATCGCTTCGCTCTCAGGCCTGCAGCTCATGACGGCAAAAGGCTTATTGAACATCGACAACAACATGTTAAATGATATATATGCCATGGTATACATATCATTTAACATGTTTTCAAGAGTCTTTAGTATGGCCTCGTCCAGTCAACAGTTTCACCAATCTCTTTAGCGAGGTTTTCAATCACTTCATCACCATGATATAACATTTTAGCTTCTTCAGCTAAAATAGTTCCACTTTCATCTTTTTTAAATCGTCGTGCCTTATGATGAGATGCCTGTACATCTTCCCCACCATTACTTCCCTTACCTGATAGATTAATTGTTCCATTGCAGACACAAAAATAGGAGCTATCAGCACTTTCAATTTTTATACAGTACGAGGTCCCTCGAATAGCAGCAGTCACAGTTGGTGTTTTTATGATATATTTTTTACTAAAAGAAAAAGACTTTCGGGTAATACCGGCAAGCCACCCTTTATTAATTTGAAGCACTGAATTAATTTTTGCGATTTCATAAACCAGTTCACTATTTTTTTTAAGCTGCAGTATTGTTTTATCTTCAATTAAAATCTTGCAGATTCCGCTATCTCCAGTTGCAATGATATCTCCAAACTTAATTTTCTGGCCAACTCCGGTTACTGGTATTCCATTAATAGTTACTGTTCCAGCATAAAAATGGATTAAAGCATCTATACTTATTTTTTCAGCCTTTTTGCAGCCATGAAACCCTGTAGTTAATAAAGCAAAACTTAACACCGCCAAAATTAGTTTTCTCATCTTACAACTCCTTACTAATATTTTTTATTTGCCGAACATAACCTTCCAGTCTGACCGGATATCCTTCTGAGGCTTAATCCCAGTCTTAAAAAACACGCAATGGGTTAATTTAATTGATAAATACATTATACACAAAAGATTAAAATAAAAAAAATTAAAGTGATGACACCCAAACAATATAGGGATAAATTAACAAAGAAAAAAACTAAACCTGTAAATCATCTAATCGCGGGACAGGAACAAAATAGAATACGAAACGTCCAAAAAACGTTACACAAATAAATATTAAAAATCAAAATGTTTAAAAAAATAAAAAAAACAGAACTGGCATATAGAATATATCCCGAACCTGACGGTAGTCGTATTTATAAAAAGGATCTAAAAAAAGAAATAAATGTAGAATCATTATTTGATTATTGCCAGATACTTGAAGCCATTATATTCAAAGAGGGCTGGGAATTTCTTATTAAATATTATGGATACGAAAAGCTTTACCAGATAAATAATAGAAGCGGCTGGTTTGATTGCAAAGATCTAAATGAGTATAGATTAGATATTGAGTCTTATATAAGCGGTTTACAATAAATATATTTTAACCTCACTCAACGAGACTGATTGATCTATCTTTCAGAATGGTACATCATCACTGCATAAATAAACTACCCCCACTCTTAAAAAAAAACTTGTATGATCAGAAAATGAGTGATTGCTCACTCATTTGTGCTTGACAAACTAACTCCTAAACCCTATTATACCAAAAAATAAAGTTTTTCCAAAAACTTGAAATTTACAAAATTCTCTATTTCAAGGATTGAAATATGAAAACTTCTTCACTCTCCACAGCCGAATACACAAAAAAAATCGAGAATCACATCGCCACTCTGCGCAAAGAAGTACGCCGGATACTCGAAACCGACTACAAAATGAACATCAACACCGCCGAAAAGCTGATGAAAACCAATTTCGCCCCCAACTACCTCCCGGGGTGGTACTTTTTCAGTCACACAGCGGCAGAAATCGCCAGCCATATCATTATCACCAGCCAGCTTCTCGACGCCAACATGGAATACCTTCGCCAGGCCAGCGAAGACGGCAAAGCCATCAGCTATTTTCTCAACATCGGACGCGACTATCCCGGCCGACTCGCCCGCATCATCAAAGAAAATATCGACATGGGCATCGTCTCCTACGATTCGGTGAAGACCAGTTCTGGAATCAGAATGATCTCAATAGAAAAATGGGGGGAGAGGAAGAAGTATCCAACCACCCGGGATGAACTGAAAGAATTCGAAAAGATGCGTGAAACCGTCTGTGCCCTGGGAAAGGAAGAAGGCTTCAGCAAAACCGGAGACTTTCTTGCCTGCCTGACCCATAATTATCTCAATGAAGAACTAAACAATCCTGTCTATCCGCGAAGGATATCAAGACACCTGAAGGTATTTGAGAATTCGGCCAACACCGGCGGGATCACAATCCTGGCGGAAGACACCTCAAATGAAAGTGACGGAGATAAACTTGATTACAGTGAAAAGCGCCTTACTATCGCGGTCAAGAATCCTGATGAAAACTTTGTCTTTAACATTCTCAATGCCGCAAAGGAATGCAGCATTAACCTGAACCGCTCATACTACGACATCCTCGACAGTGACACCATACCCTACTCGATCGGAATAGTATCATTATACTTCCCCGCTGAATTCAAAACAGACCTTCTTGAAAAGGTGATCAAGGATATTCATGTTGCTCAGAATGATGACAACGACAGAAAGTCTCTCTATTTTGAAAAGCGCCTTGAATCTATTGTAAGAGAACTGAGTAAGCCCCGGACTAAAAAAGAAAAACTGAATAAAATAACTACAGAATTAAAAGAATTAATTGCTGAAAACAAAGGCCTCCATTCTGAAAAAGAAATCGGAGATTTCCTCCTGAACTGCTTTACTGATTTCTTTGAAGCCCTGGAATTTCTTGACCTCGATGACAATAATGAAGTCATACAGATGCTCCTCTCCTTTGACTGCTTTGATGAATTTTTCGTACTGAGTAAAAATGGCGAAGAATTTTCCAACAAACCCGGCTTCAGGGCGAAGCACAACACCGCCCGGGGCAAAGCCTACAAGGGGGGCCTCAGGATTGACCCCATTGTTAAATTCGTCGAGGTGGCTGCCCTCGCCTTCATGATGACATGGAAAAGCGCCCGTTCACGGATTCTCTTCGGAGGCGCCAAGGGCGGCCTGATGCTGAACCCGAAGGTATTCGACGACAACAGGATTGACTTCTTTGACACCCTCACTAATTTCGGCCGGTCGCTTTTTCTCGTAACCGGTCCCTCACAGGATGTTCCCGCCGGTGACGTGGGCTGCGGGGGCGCGGAAATCGGCAACATGTTTGAAGGCTTCAAGTCAGCCCTCAGAGACCTGGCCCTCATGGCATACGGGCTTAAAAGCAACCTCAGCATCATCGGCAACAAGGTTATTTCAGTAGAAGAGGCCCGCCGCATTCTTATCGAAAACTTCAATATTGATTCTCACGATATGGATATCCTGCGGGAACTGGTAACCAGTGAAGAATACCTTGAACTCGTGGCGGCGCCCCAGATTACGGGGAAACCGAAAATGGGAGTTGAGGCACGAACAGGAGCAACCGGAAGAGGCCTCTGCTTCAGTATACTCGCCGTTGTCACCAGCATGTATCTTGAAAACAAATGGCAGCCTTCAGAAGAAATAAGCACTGAAGAAAAGGCTCTCTTAAAAAAAGCCGCTTCAATAAATGAAGAACAGATACTTAAAAATTCCGGCATCAATTTATTAACTGATGAAGAATGGACCATCCTTGACACGGTGATCTACAAAAAACTCTTTACCGGCAAAAAGCTGGTGGTCCAGGGCTCAGGAAAGGTCGGCAGCTCCATACTCAGGGAAATGAACCGTTACGGCGTCAATGTAATTGCCGTATCCGACGCCGGGGGCGCGTTGATCGGCGAGAATCTTGACGTCGAAGCAATGATCAAGGCGGTTGCAGCCTCTGCCGCCCACCCGGAAAGGTCAAAGAGAAACTCCATCATTGGCTTCGATAAAAATGTTCAGACAAAGCTGAACAGCGCCTCAGAAGGAAGCGCCATACTGGAACTCGACTGTGACATCCTGGTTACCGCTGCCCTTGAAAACGCCATTACCGTTGAAAACGCCGGCAGGATTAAAGCGCAGGTAATCGCCTGCGGCAGCAACGGGTCAAACACCCCGAAGGCCGATCTGATTTTAAATCAAAAGGGCGTTACAGTTATCTATGACTTCCTGGCGAACCAGGGGGGCGTCAACGCCTCATACTTTGAATGGCTCAGAAACCTGTCAGAACGATTTCGCTATGAGTCGGTATCCATCCGACATGAAGAATTTAATGCTGACCGTCTTGATGATTATATCATGCCTGAATTCAGAGACCGTATCAAGGCAATCCTGGTACAGGAAGAATCCAGAGAGGTTACCGCCGCCTGGAACATGGTCATGCGAGACATCATGTTTGCCGCTTCAAATGAGGATTATACTTTCGCGGCCCGCCATAATATTTCCATGAAAACCGCGGGATTCGTTAACTCCCTGCTGCGGGTCTTCTCGGCGCAGCTTCTGAACTTCCCTGAAGAAACAAGAAGCAGAATCTGGGACGGGGTAAATGAAAAAACCCGATCACTCCTGAAGCAGTTTTTTCTCCATCCCGAATCAGAAATGCACAGCAGTACTATCAAAGATATTACCGCCCGACTCTACCCGTAAACCCTTTCTCAGTACGGCAGGCACACAATATATTTTAACATTTATAGACAAAAAATACATTTTGTGCCTGCCGTCACACCACCCCTCTGCACCAGGATACCTGCATATACAAACTTAATACTGTTGACAATATTTTTCTCCTTTGATTCTGTGGAGAGGAAGTTTACAGCATTCTGCGGCATGGAACTTCACCTCGATGAAGCAGCCGTGGAATTACTTACAGATAAATATAAATCGGGAGTAAAAGCATGAAAAAGACAGTCTTCGGCCTGCTGGCGATTCTGGCAGCCCTATATTTTTCACCTGTTCTTGCTTCGGTTTCTGCTGATGAGCATAAAACCGCGCACAAGACAGAACATGTTGAAGCTAAAGATGCCCATGGCGCTGAAAGCCATGGCGACGGACACCACGGCGCCCCTCACTTTGATGGAAAAAATTCATCACTTTTCTGGGCGATACCCTTTCTGGCAATACTCTTATCTATCGCCCTCTTTCCCCTTCTGGCGCCTCATTTCTGGCACCATAACTATGGAAAGATTTCCCTGGTAATAGGCCTGACATTTTTTGTCCCCTTTACTATTATCCAGACACCCAACATGAGTTTCTTTTATCTCCTTGAGGTATACCTCCTGGAATTTTTACCATTCATTGTACTCCTCCTGGCTCTCTACACAGTTGCCGGGGGAATCCGCCTGAAAGGCGAGCTGATAGGCTCACCGAAACTGAACCTGCTGTTGATTCTTATCGGAACATCCCTTGCCAGCTGGATGGGGACCACCGGTGCAGCCATGTTGATGATTCGTCCTCTTTTAAAGGCCAACGGATGGAGAAAGCATAAGACCCATGTGGTAGTCTTCTTTATTTTTCTTGTCGCCAATATCGGCGGTTCATTGACACCCCTGGGCGACCCGCCCCTCTTTCTTGGTTTTCTCAAGGGTGTTGATTTCACCTGGACTCTCTCAGCCATGCTGGCTCCGATGCTGGTTGCGGTAGCTATTCTTTCTGTTGTATTCTTTATACTTGATACTTACTACTATAAGAAAGAACCGGGGCAGCCAGAGAAAAGCACCAATGGAGAAAAGCTCGGCCTTGAAGGAACTGCCAACCTCCTGCTGCTGCCGCTGATTCCCATATCTTTCTTAGTGGCTAGCATGAAACTCGGTACCGCCTTCACCGTTCATCATGTGGCTATGCCGACAGCATCTTTGCTCCAGGTATGTATACTTCTCTTAATCACCGTTGCTTCTCTTGTCATTACCAAAAAAGAAGTACGTACCGCTAATGAATTTACCTGGGAACCAATTCTCGAAGTTGCAAAACTCTTTGCTACTATATTTATCACTATGGTACCGCCTATTGCAATGCTGAAAGCCGGTGCTGATGGGCCGCTTGGATTCATTATCAGAAGTCTTACTGATGCCAACGGAGGATTTATAAATGCCAACTTCTTCTGGTCTACGGGCATACTATCAAGTTTTCTTGACAACGCCCCTACCTATCTGGTATTTTTTAATACTGCCGGCGGTAATGCAGCTCAGCTCATGGGTCCGATGTATAATACACTACTTGCCATCAGTGTTGGTGCTGTATTTATGGGAGCCAATACCTATATCGGCAACGCGCCGAACTTTATGGTCAAGTCTATTGCTGAAGAGGCGGGTGTTCCGATGCCGAGTTTCTTCGGATATTTTCTGAAGTATGCGGTAACAATACTGATACCGACCTTCATTATCATAACTTTAATTTTCTTTTAATACCACGGGGAGGATAACAGAATGACACACGTATACTATGAAGTCGTTTTCGAAGGACACTACCGGGCAATAAACGGCCTCCTTGAGGGGTTTCGTCTTGGATCGGGAAAAGACTGGAATTTTTTCTTCAGTGATGATGCAGGCATTAAAACAGAAACACTGACAGAAATCATTCTTGAATGGATTACCCTGAAAACCAAACTGCACCATGTCATCATGGAAGAAGACTTTTTTAAAGCCTTCGAAAAGGGTGTCGCTGGCGTAAAGGATTCAGAATTCGTAAACAAGAAATACATCCGCTCATCTGCAGTAATAAAAGATGCCTCGGTCAATTTCGAAGCCAAGACCTACGGACAGAAATACGGCAACGAGATCAAGGCGCTTATGAACAACCTGCCTGATGCCCTGGTTATGCACGACTACAATCCAATTGAGAAGCACCGGGACGAGTCAAAGGGAGCTGAAATGTACGCCCCCGAGCATGACTACATCTACGAGGCAAAGGGAAGAATTACCGGCCCCATTGATTCGCTGGCTGCATTCAGAAAGGAGCTTGAAGATCATCCGCTTGTTGCAGTCAAAGAAATAGAGCTTACACTTAAATAGATATATATCCGGCGGCCCCGGGCCGCCGGATATACCATACAACTAATTATGGCACTGATACTTGCAATTGACGACAGCTCAACAACCCTTCAGACTCTTGAGCTTCAGTTAGACAAACTCGGGCATGTGACCCTTCTGGCAGATAATGGCGAAGAGGGTCTTGAACTGGCCCGTACCGGCAATCCCGATGTAATACTTCTTGATATCTTAATGCCCGGCATGGACGGCTACGATGTACTGGAACATTTAAAAGCCAGTAAAACTACCCGTGATATCCCGGTAATCATTATTTCAGCCCAGACTGATAAAAAAAATATTGTCAGGGTGATGAAATATGACGTAAAAGATTATCTTTCTAAAAAATTCAACCTGAGGACTTTTAAAGAAAAAATTGATAGTGCCGTTGACTTCAGAGCCCGGCAGCAGGAAACCAGGACCGGGAATGACCAGAGTGCCTTTTCCATAATCAGCCAGCTCGGGAGAACAACAATATCTTTTCGCTCAGGGATAAAGGAATCCCTTGCAGAGGCAAAAAATCAATTCAATTCAACTTTCTTCAGTAAAATGAAGGATTCTGTAATCATTCTCGACATCAGGTATATTTCAGGCATCTCAATTTTCGACGTTCCAATGATCGAAGAAATACTCAAACTTATTCCCGGTGATCCCCTGTATTTAATCGCGGGAAAACACTTCGGTACCATTATGCTGAACACAGAACTGGATGACCGGGTTCACTCCTTCATTTCATGGAATGACATGGAAATGCACAGCTACAACAGCGATATATAAAATCTAAAGATAGAGCCGCTTACTGCTGCAGGTCAATGGACTGTTTTTTACGCTGCCCCACATACATATGATTATATTCCTCAAAGGTATGCACCGCGGCAAGATAGAGAGGAAGATCAAAGCATCCCTCTTCATGAAGGCTGGTAATATAAGAAAGGGCCGCCTCCTGTTCTCCCGCGCTGCCCCAGAATTTCGGCGCGCGAATACCGTCAAAAATATCCGCAATGGCAATAATCTTCGACTCTACAGGCGGCATTTTCCGAAGGGGCGGATATCCCCGCTCCGGACTGAGACGGTGATGCCCCAGGATGTAGGCAAAGAGCTTTTTATTCTCTATTCCCAGTTCCTGAAGCTTTGAGACAGAAAGGGCGGGATGACGCTCCATGGTTCGGGCCTCTTCCCTGGAAAGGCGCCCCGCTTTATTTAATATACTGTTGGGAATACATATTTTACCAATATCGTGATTCAGGGCCGCCACGGCAATAAGCCTTCTATTTGCATCATCAAAGGATATCTGCATTGAAGGATATTTTTTGTGAGTATCGATAGAGGCATATTCATACATCAGGTCGTGTATTTTTTCAAAGAGCACGTTTCTGACGGCGTCGCTGTACTTAATATTTATTATTTCCTTTTGATGATCAATGTATCGGAGAAGCCGGTTCGACAGCAAAAGGGGCTCAGTCTCAGTAAGATGCTTTGCTGTTTTCATGGGCAGCCACTTGCCGGGATCATAACTGTCAAATAAATCTTCTTTCAAAATCTGAAGTTTCTTGGTAATCGAAAGGGCATAAAAGGCCACCGAACAGGAATGAGAAAAGGTAAGATAATTCTCAGGTGTGCGTACCGAATTAACCATGTCCATATAATCTGAAGCAAGAGATTTCTATCAAGTATCGTATCGAGATACTGAGCAATACTGTTTGAAAATTTTTGATTATTACTTGAGGCAAGTTTTGTTACATTGCCCTCAAGCTGTTTTTGGAATATCTCCTTCATCTGATAAACATTTCGCCGAAGATTCATTTTCACATCGGGCAGGGGCTCAAAATCAATAGATGAAAGCTTTTCATCTATACGTTCAGCACTTTCTTCGGTAAAAGCATCAGTCATGGTATGGGATATCTTTTCACGAATAACCTCCCGGGAACCGACCTCATCCAGGGAATCAGCCTCATCCATAAAGGCAATAAGCTGGGAAATATCCTCATTGACATTAAGCGTATCCATCGGTCCGCCGTCGGTCTCTTCATCATAAATATAGGTGTTGAGGAGCCGGTTCCGGGGAAGTTTCTGCCCCTTTCGGGCCATGATGGCCCCTTCTGAATTATACAGATCGACGGGCAGCGGTATTTTATCATATTCTTTGATATCGTACCTGTCAGCGAAATAAATCAAACGTACCATTTACAATCTGCTCCCTGCAGCGCTCTTGGAGATAAAGCATGCATTTACTTCCTTTATCAAATAATAAACCATATATATATTTATACAAATATTATCAACATAATAACTTTTGTAGATTGCCCATAAAAATACTTCCTTTCAGAATAGTGCACAGAAACCATATTTCTTTAAAAAACCAAAAATCGGGTATATTTCTGGAATCAATCCGGGAGATTACTTAATTATTACTTAGTGAAGGTTTTATGGTGAGTTTTCCATACTTCTTTACCGAGAATATAAAAGGAAACCTGCAGGTATGCCGTGATCCGGGGAAAAGACATGTCCCGGGGACTGATCCATCACTCCCGGGTGCCGGTCGTATACCATGCCAGAAATTGTAGTGGAGATAGACATATGACGTCTAAATTCAGAATTTTCTTTTTCGGATTCATATTCGCAGCAGCAGCGGCGGTGACCTGTCTGGCCCTGAGGGCCCACATAATAGAAGATTACCATATCGATAAGATAAACGGTGACGCCAAAGTTATAACCTTTCGGCTGAAAAAACTGACTTCTGATCATCCTGCGGGGATACCGGAGACAAAACTTGCTGCATTCAAAAGTTCCGTAGAAGAGAAGAATCCCCTTCCCGCAATGGTGTTTCTGGCTAAAAGTGACCGTAACATTCTCCACTCAGTGATACGGCAGCAGCTTTTTCCTTCGAACAGGGCCGTAGAAAAGATAAAAGAAGACTTTAAAAAAAGAAATATCGAACAGAAAAATCCTGAAATCCCGATAATCCGCTACTATGGTGAGAATTCACGGGTTAAAACCAGCGGAAAGTTTTACGCAATAAACCGTCCGGTTCAGGGTTATACCCTCTTTATGCTCTATCCATACATTGCAGACCTCCGGATTATCACCCGACTGATCCTTGAGGTTCTTCTGGCAATACTGGGGGCAGTAGTTATTATCGCGCTTTTTTATATTATTTCAGGAAGAAAAAGCCCTTCATTTGCTCCAAACGAACCATCAAAACAGGTCCCCGACGAAGCCCTGCACCAGGTCACCCCGTCAGCAGCTGATGAAATGGACCTGAAAGAAAACCTGGCCTTCAGGGGGGCCCGGGATTCCCTCAGCTCATATGTATTTAAAATATTCCAGGACCTGAGCAGCCGCCATCAGCCCCTTTCCGTATCTCTCTACCTTAAGACAGGGGAAAAGATACTTTCAAAAACCCATGAGCTGAAGGGAACAACCTTCCTTAAAATAGACTCCAACAGCTACGACACCCTGGACCTTACCAGTGACATCGGCAGCGGCCTGGAAGGAAATGCCGTCATGATGCTTAATGGAGGCACCCGGCTCCTCGTGCCCCTGAGACATGATACGGCTATTCTCGGGGTTATGGTTATTGAAGGGATAAGCCCCTTTGAAGGACCCGTGGTACGGCAGATTACCGAAGAAATGAACAAAATAACCGGTGAGTTGAGTAATTACCTGGTTATTAACAATATAATGACTGACACGGCAACAAGCCTCTTCAGCAGAACCTATCTCGAGATTCAGCTCAACCAGGCACAAATGCCCGCTGATATTTCCCTTGTAGCCCTTGAGTTTCTTCCAGCAGGGATAGCCCTTTCTGACCGGCAGAAACGTACCGTCTTCGCCACCATTGCACCGGTCATCCGGGACTACATGGGTCCCTCAGACTTTATAAGCCGGACTGAAGACATCCTGGTCATCTGCATGTACCAGCGGAGCGGAGAGCCTGCAGCTTCTGCTGCCAGTGCCATTACGGAAACCCTGCAAAACTACCGCCTGAAACTGAGCAGCGGTCAGGTCCTTTCCCTGGCCCCCACAGCAGGTGTTGCCTCAACCGATACAATAACGGCCCCCTCACGGCTCCTTTCAGGAGCCCTCAATGCCCTGAAAAAAGCTGAGACAGAAAGCCCCCGTGAGGTCCCTGCTTCAGCTGCACCGCTTAAGGACGATTCTGAGGGTACACCGGCACCACCCGATGCACCTGCCGGCGTGGCGGACAAAGAAAAAACAGCTAAAAAGAAAAAGATGGCTCCCCCTCCCCCCATGCGGCAGGGCAAAAAAAAAATTGATGGAGGACTGAACCTCTCCATCGGAGCCAAACTGATTTCAATCATTTCTCTTCTTATAGTAGTATCCCTCGTAGGTATGATTTTTTTGACTTCATACTTTTTCAAAAGTGACAGTGAACTGCGGGTAAAAGAAAACAACCTGAAAATATCAGACATTACCGCCCTGAAGGTTAAAACTGACTTCACCGCCCTGATAGAAAAGGGAGGATTTATTGCCCAGACCCTTATTTCTGAAGGCACCGCCACATCTGAAGATGAATATCTCTCACAACGCTTCTTCAGTACCGACAAGGACATCCTCTATGTTGCCGTAGCAGGGCAGAAAAACAACATTCCTTCCATTGAAAATGGAATCATTAATCGGCAGTTCGCCGATGAACATCAAATCACCACTAAGGACATCGAGACAACCATTACCACCGAGGCTGAAACAATCAACAGAAGCTTCAACCTTGAAGAACTTGCCCACAATGTGTCCCATCTCTTTAAGATTCCCATGATTGCCGTCAGCGCCCCCTATGTGAGAAAAAGTGATTCAAAGGCTTCATCGATACTCATAATTTTTGTCAGCGTTAACCGGTTCAACCAGGCAGTCAGTAAACCGGGTATCACAAAAACATTTATCGTAAACGGAAGCGGCGACCTGATTGCCCATTACAACAGCGCTCTCGTTTCATCGAGGGTAAACTTTAAGCAGCTCCCCATTGTACAGATGATGATGACCAATCCGATTGACAACGGACTGAAGCGGTACAGTGATGAGAAGGGGGTTTGGTACATCGCCTCCTATAAAAAAATAGGCTTTGCCAACGGGGGCGTTATCTCAACGGTCAATGAAAAGAAGGCCTTTGAAGCGGTCAGTCGAATTCAATTTCGAAATATGATCATTACCATCATTGTCTTGAACCTTGCAATACTCATTGTCTACTTCTTTTCAAAGACCCTCACCGGCCCGGTGCGGCGCCTTGTATATGCTGCCGAGCAGATAGAACAGGGTATTTTCGAGATTGATATTGTTAAGACTTCAAATGATGAAATCGGACAGCTTACTGAATCATTTATAAACATGGGAAAGGGCCTCGGTGAACGTGAAAAGATCAAAGACGCCTTTGGTAAATTTGTAAACAAGGAAATCGCCGAAAAGGTACTGAGAGATGAGATAAAGCTCGGAGGGGAACGAAAAGATGTAGCCATCTTCTTCTCTGACATCAGAAACTTTACCGCCATCTCAGAAAAACTTGAACCGGAAGAAGTTGTTGAGTTTCTCAATGACTATATGACCCGTATGGTGAACTGCGTCAATTCGACCCGGGGTGTCGTTGATAAATTTATCGGTGATGCCATTATGGCCATCTGGGGGGCTCCTGTCTCCCACGGCAATGATACGGAAAATGCTGTCAACTCAGCCCTTATGATGCGCGGGGCCCTCATGGACTTCAACAAGGGACGGGGCGGCCCGAAAAGGCCGGTAATCCAGATAGGCTGCGGCATCAATACAGGACCGACACTTGTCGGCCAGATCGGTTCCCAGGACAAAATGGAATATACGGTTATCGGTGATGCGGTTAACCTCGCCTCCAGAATCGAAGCCCTGAACAAGCCCTTCGGTACCGATATACTGATTTCTTATGACTCACTCATGCTGGTACCTGATCTCTATTATGTAGAAAAAATGAAAGAAATTATAGTGAAGGGGAAGATTGAGCCCCAGCAGATATATGCTGTTCTCGGACGAAAAGATGACCCGAATGCCCTGAAAACTATTGCCCAGCTTCGGGATCTCCTCGGTATAGAACATAAAGACCTGAGCAGCTTTGATCCCGATGAAGCGGAAGTAAAATATGAGATAGTCGGCGATAAAAAATAATCATGAGATTTGCACTGAGAGATATAATAGTAGTCGGCGTCAGCACGGTAATCATAGCAGGTGCCTCTGCGGCCCTCTACCACGATTTCACCGCCCGTGTCTCCGGGGGAAAGCGGGTAAAAATCGGTACCATAATCTACAAAAAGAAAAAAGCCCAGAGAAAGTATTCCGGGGAAGTTATCTGGGAAAATGTCACCAGGCAGGATACGGTCTACAATTACGACTCTATCCGTACCGAAGCGAACTCATCATCAATTATTAAACTTGCTGACGGTTCAGAAATCGAGCTGAAAGAGAATACCCTGATACTTCTCAGCCTGGCCGAGGGTAGTGCCAACATAGACTTCTCACGGGGGTCTATCAGTGCAAAGGCGGCTACGGGTCTCAAAATATCCGCTGGCAATAAAGTAATCAATGCGAGCAAGGGTAACCTCAACCTGGCGGCAAAAAAAGACCAGCTGAAGCTTAATGTTCAGGACGGTACTGCGATAATCGACGGAAAAACGATAGACAAAAACCAGCTTGCACTGATCGGTAAAGACAAGACCAGTATTAAAGAAAAAGAATTTACCCTCACCTCTCCGGGGGCAAGCCGCTATTTTATCACCTTTGGCAAAACCCGGAATATCAATTTTTCCTGGCAGTCACGGCAAAAGAAACCGTATATTTTTCAGGTCGCGGCAAATCCCGGGTTCACTAAAAATCCGATTACCAGAAGAGTGAACACTCCGGCAGCCTCCCTGGCCCTTAAACCGGGTTCCTGGTTCTGGCGTGTCGGCTATGGGGAAAAGAATACCCCCTTCAGCCAGGAGGGTTCTTTCACGATAATCAAAGAGCAGAAAGAAACGCTGATCAGTCCCGCCGGTGGAAAAATTTTCGCCTATGTGACAACCCGTCCCATGGTAAACTTCAAGTGGACCGGCAGCACCACGGATGCCACGTATCGTATTGAGATCGCCTCTGATCTGAAATTTACCGCCATTGCCCAGACCCTGAAGAGCAGCCAGACCAGTATTGCCACCACCGCCCTCGATGGAGGAAAATGGTACTGGCGGGTAACCAATGTATACCCCTTTGGAAACATCAACGGCAGCGTAAAGTCTCCCGTCGGCAGTTTTACCCTGACGAAAGATGCCACCATTCCGCCGCCGGTACTTATAAAGCCGGTACCGGGCTACCGGGCCAGTGATCTCTTTATTGCCCAGGGGAAGCAGGTTCTCAACTGGCGGCTTCATGACGACATCAAAGAATACAGAATCGACCTGGCGGCATCCCCTGACATGAAGACACCCCGGGTTTCATCAGTCATCAAAGGCTCATATTTTAATCTTCCTTCATCAACTCCCCGGGGCACCTGGTACTGGCGGGTAACCGGTATTGACCGTGACGGCAACGCCTACTTATCAGAGGTACGAAACTTTACAATAACCTCTACGGCAAAAATTACAACTCTTCGGCCTCCAGACGGAACAGCCATGGCCGTACCAGAAGAAGAGAAAAGTATTTTCTTTGCATGGAAGGACCCGAACCGGGGCGACCGTTACCGCATTGAACTGGCTGAAGACCGTAACTTCACAAAAATCATAAGCAGAAGTACCGCCTCGGCAACCTCGAAGGAACTTCCCCGGCCGAAACAAAATCAGTTTTTCTGGCGTGTTTCCCTTCTTGATACCACAGGTAAGGTCAAAACAGAAAGCAATACCGCCCGGGTATTGTTTTCAACCGCCCTCGCGCCGCCGCAGATCACCCTTCCCCGGGAAGGAGCGACTATCGATGCGACAACCTTGAACAATCTGGCCTTTGTGTGGAAAAAAGCACCCGGGGCGACCCACTATCATCTAAAGGTTCTTCACTTTGCCCGTGGATTTACACGCAAAATAATTGAAAAGGAAGTGACAGCAACCAGGTATATTATTAAAAATATGACTCTTCTCGATGAGGGTAATTTTATAATTGAAATCAAGTCTCTCAAAAAGAGCGGGAATATACTCAACAGCCAAAGTATAGTGCAAAAAAGGTATTTTTCCATCAAATTGCAGCAGAAATTACAGAATCCAGAGATCATTACCCCAAATATTATATATATTGAATGATAATCATCGGCGAAGAAACGACGAAATTATGAAAAATACAACCAGAAAGACCTTCTTTCTTTCAATCATCCTTGTTTTTGCGGCAGCGGGTGCCCTCCTCGGTGCTCCGCCCCGTAACGCCAGCTTCCAGTGGAAAAAGGTCCCCGGGGCAATACAATACCGGGTACAGATCGCACGACCCGATGGGAAAATTATTCTCCGCCGAAATACCAAGACCCACTATATTGCCTTCAGACTCCCCTACGGAACCTACAGGGGACGGGTCGCGGCGGTTAACAAGTTTCGAAAAATCAGCCCCTGGAGCAAATGGTTTATCTTTGTCATCAAACGCTCCCTCAAGCCTGAATTCAATTCAGCAGCCCCCCGGGATATTTCCCCCGAAGACGGCACAATTGAAGTCACCATAAAGGGTGACAATTTTATGGAAGACATCAAAGTTCAACTCATTAAAAATGGAAAGGAAGTTAAAGGCATTCCCTTTCTGCGAAAATCAGAGACCCGTATCATTCTCACGGTTAACTCGGGAGACCTGCCCGGGGGCTACCTTGACCTGGCGATTACCAATCCCGGGGATAATTCAATCATAGCCAAACAGATTTTTCAGATTACTGCCAATCCTGAAATAGATACTGTTGCCCCTGGAATTATCGCCTTTAATTCAGGGCCCAGTAAAATAACCGTATCAGGGAAACGATTTCTCAAGGGCTGCAGCGTCTTTTTTCGAAAGGGCTCAAAAACAATACGTCCCAGCAAAACCATTAGAAAGAATTCCCGCACCCTTGAGCTGACCATCGACCCGGCAGGAGCAAAGGGAGGAAGCTACGATATGGTGGTTATGAATCCAGGCAACAATAACGCCATTGAAACAAACAGCCTCAGAATCTCGAAAAACATGGGGATCTACATAGGTATCTCCCCGGTTTTAGCATTCTCAGGCGGTCTGGGAGACGGCCCACACCTGGGAACCCAGCTCCACGCCGCCTGGATGCCAGAGTTCTTTAAAACCATTCCAGTGATAAATAAGATGGGTATTGAGGGAGAATACATCAACCTGACCTATCATGATGAAGTAGGCAATAAGTATGACCTGGAGACTCATAGTTTCGGCCTTGGCCTTACCTTTACCTTTGCCCCCACATCTATCTTTAATATAATATTCCACAGCGGATTCGGTGGTGTCTATTCAGTAATCAAGGACACACCCCTGGGGGACCTGGACTCAACAGACCCGTATATATATGGCGGCATGTCATTTCGCTTTAATATTGCCGATATGATTTACATTGAAACCGGTATACAGTATTACAACCTTTTCTATATATCGAAAAATCAGGGTTCTCTTATGACCATGATCCGTTTCGGTATCATTTTCTAAAATAAAATCATCCTTTCCTCCCCCGCCGGCAGATTAACTTATTGACATTCCCTACTGTTGTGATATTAATAAATACTTACAGACGTAATAAATATCCCTCATTACGTCTAATGCTCATATTTCAAGGAGACCATCATGAGAAAAGCCGCTGTCAGTATTTCATTAATTCTTCTTTTTGCAACAGCCTGCGGGACCCTGCAGCAGAATATCGATGCCCGAAAAAATCTGGCAAAATGCAAGTATAAATTCAGAAAAATCGAACTGGTAAAAGTAAGCTTTAAGGGAATAAAGCCGAAGTGGGTGCATTTTGATGCTTTTCTCGACATAACTAACAAGGCAAAATCAGAAGTTGCCCTCGACAGCATCACGGGAGATATCTTTCTTGATCGATACAAGACTTCCCAGATTCAGCACAAACACTTTGTGCGTATTCAACCGGGAGAAATAAAAACTGAAAAAGTCAGGCTTAAGGTCGACTTTGGAAAAACTTTGAAAGCCGCTTCAAAGCGCCCTGAAAAAATAACCCTTCAGGCTAAGGTCTACATGACAATAATGATCGGTTCATATACCCTGAAAACTCCCTTTGCCATAAAGGTACGGGCCACCTTCCCGATTCCATGGAAGGAAATCACCCGGCAGGCCAAAAAGCAGGGAGGAAAGGCAATCAGGAAGCTTGGAAAAAAGAAGAAAAAATGGAAAAAGTATTTTAAATAAAATCATGCAGACGAACAGTAAAAGTATAAAACCCGGGGTTAAAGCCCCGGGTTTTATACTTTTTATCACAAAAATCTTGACAAATATCACCCTTATATTACTATATCAAGATATATTGATATAGTACAAGGAGCAGCCATGAACTTCCGAGACCGACTAAAAACCCCCCGCCCCATTATCGTTGACGGTGCAATGGGAACCCTTCTCTTTCAAAAAATCCCCGGATACGCGGGATCCTTTGAACTGTTGAATGTTGAACAGCCTAAACTCCTCGAAGAAATACATGAACTCTACTTCGAAGCGGGAACAGATATCGTAGAGACCAATACCTTTGGCGGAAGCTCCATAAAGCTCGAAGAATTCAACCTGGCACAGCGCTGTGAAGAAATAAATGAAGCGGGAGCCGCCCTGGCCCGCCGGGTTGCCGACCGTTACGGCAAATATGTCGGAGGCTCTGTGGGCCCCACGGGAACACTTATTGAGCCCATGGGTGAAACGCCCCCTGAAGTCATCTACGAGGCGTATGCCGCCCAGATGAGGGGCCTTGAGCGGGGTGGAGCTGATGCCATCATCATAGAAACCATGAATGATATCCAGGAGGCGAAACTCGCCCTTCTGGCAGCAAAGGACCAGACAAAACTTCCGGTTATCTGCAGCATGACCTTTGAAGAAAACGGCAAGACCATGACCGGTACCGACATGCTCACGGGATTTGCCACCCTGTCCGCACTCGGCGCTGATGTGGTTGGGGCCAACTGCAGCATGGGGCCAGACGGCATGGTCACCATATGGAAAGAAAGCATCGATGCGATCAGGGAACTGGGAATCAACTTTTCAGTCTGGTCGAATGCCGGGCTTCCTGAAATGGTTGATGGTGAGGCGGTTTACAGCCTGACGCCTGACCGCTTTGCGGAACTTTCCTTAGAATTTGCCAATCTGGGCGTTCGGGTCATCGGCGGTTGCTGCGGCACCACACCGGAACATATCCGGGCCCTGGGGAATAAGTTAAAGGAAGTTAACCTTCCCCCCGCCCCGGCTGAAAAATCGTACCGTTTTCTTACCAGCCGGAGTAAAACAACTGACATGGGAGGCAGGAGCGAACTCATCGTACTGGGGGAACGCCTTAATCCTTCGGCGCGGAAAAAATTCGCCGCAGATTTAAAAGAGGAAAAACAGGACTTTCTCCGTGAAGAGTCGCGAAAACAGGTAAAGGAAGGAGCCCATGTACTTGATATCAATGTAGGCCTCCCGGGAATCGATGAAATCGGGGCCATGCACCGTTCGATTGCCACCCTTTCAAATACTGTTGATGTTCCATTGATGATTGACTCGGATAATCCTCAGGTGCTCGAAAAGGCCCTGATGACCTTTCCAGGAATCCCCATTGTAAATTCTATTAACGGGAAGCAGAAAAGTATCGATACGGTGCTTCCCCTGATAAAAAGATTCGGCTGCTACGTGGTTGCCCTCTGTCTCGATGACAGCGGCATACACCAGGATGCCGAAAAGCGTATTGCCGCGGGAGACCGCCTGGTGGGCATTCTAGAAGCAGAAGGCATTCACCATGACCGGATTCTGGTTGATCCCCTGATGCTCGCCGAAAGTGCCGAGCCGGGAGCAGCCATGGAGACCCTGAAGGTGGTAAAGCATTTTTCGAACAAGGGGATTAAAACTTCCCTCGGTATATCAAATATCAGCTTCGGACTGCCTCAGCGCAAACATATCAACAACATGTTTCTCTCTATGGCGGTAAAAGAAGGTTTATCCGCAGCAATTGTCAATCCCACGACCCTTGCCTTCATCGATGAGCCGACTGATGAAGAAAAACTGGCCCGTGATTTCCTTACCGGTGCAGATCACGATGCGGTCAATTATATCGCCCACTTCAAGGATCAGGCACCGGTAACGGCTGTTGAGAAAACCTCAGGTCCTGTTGATATTATAGACGAGATCTTTACCATGGTCGTAGAAGGCAATGTTGACGCCATTGAAGCCGCAATTGAGGCTGCCCTCCCGGATAAAACCCCCCAGGAGATCATGGACAATGGACTCCTGAAGGCCCTTGAAAAAGTCGGGGAACTCTACAGCACAGGGGAATACTTTTTACCCCAGATGATCGCTTCGGCAAATACAATGAAAAAGGGTTTTCTCCGCCTTAAGCCCCTTCTTGCCGAAGGAGGTGGAGAGCGCCTCGGCACGGTAGTCATCTGTACGGTCAAGGGCGACATTCATGACATCGGTAAAAACATTGTTGCCATGATGATGGAAAATCACGGCTTTGAGGTTCATGACCTGGGAAAAGATGTGGCAGCTGAAGAAATTATCAAAACAGCCAAAGAAGTTAAAGGCGATATTATCTGTCTCAGTTCACTTTTAACCACTACCATGGGTGAAATGAAACGGGTCACTGAAATCCTTGAATCTGAAAAAATTGATATCCCCGTTATGGTCGGCGGTGCAGTAGTAAACCAGGAATATGCCGACAGCATCAGGGCACACTATTCGAAGGACGCCGTAGAAGCGGTAAACCTGGCAAAGACGTTCATGAAAGTATAGGAAGAGTACAAAGTAACAAGTGTAAAGTTGCACGTTTGCAGATAGGTTCCAGATAAGCTTGTTACTTTTTACTTTATACTTGTTACTCTCATCACTCCCAGACGTCCTCATCACGCTGCTGCTGTACCAGGTGATCCCGATCGGTTTTTTCATCTTCATGAGACTCCCCTTCTTTGATCAGGGTATCCCGATCCTTCGGGTCGTCTTCGTGGAGCTGAAACTCACGAATCAGTTCATCACGATCCTGCGGGTCATCCTCGTGAAGCTGAAATTCACGGATACGCTCATCCCGGGGACCCGGATCATTTTCATGGGCTTTTTTTTCACGAATCAGCTCATCTCGCGGTTGAGGGTCGTTTTCATGGGCCCTTGCTTCACGTACCAGGCCGTCTCGCGGTTGAGGATCGTTTTCATGGGCCCTTTTCTCACGGACAATCTCATCGCGGGGACCGGGCCGGTTCTCTTCACTCCGCCGTGACCGTACCAGGTCTCTTTTAAGGCTCTGAAAGCTTTTGCGCAGATTCATCAACATACCTCCTGCAAATAAACTTCCTTCTCTGATAATAATATACTACACCGCGGGGAAAGATTCTTTTTTTGGATATATTTTGAAGCGCCTCCGCTTAGTCTGCCCATTTTTCGTCTGCCAGTATATGCACAGGAATAAGAACAGTGTTACGGAAGGTAAAAACAGGACTCATTGCCCGATAAATACAAAAGAGACTCCGCCTTCTTTTGCATAAAAAAACAAACCGTTAAGCGCTATAGCTCGTTCTAAAATACTTAAACATCGCATAACGGGGTGACAATATTTTTTTTAAATATTGTTGACATTAATTCTTATACAATTTTTCTTAATAATAGGGTGAAAGTACGGACATATCCAGGTGAGGGGTTCACGGGAGGTATGACAGAAGCAATCTGCTTCTGAAGGTCCGGTTCTGCAGTGTCACATTATAACTGCAGCTTTCGTCCACAGCATGAAATATAACTCAATATTTTTAATTAAATTAAAGATATGAAAGGAGAATTTTTGTGAGACGATCAATTCTGCTATTTTTGTTACCTTTCATCGTATTTACATACGTTGTCTTCCTTCTTTCTCAGAGTGCATGCGGTTATGTTCGAGCCACCAAAGCAGTAAAGGAAATTCCATTTAATCACAAATCCCATATGACAAAAGATTACGGTATTGATAACTGTGAATCTTGTCACAAGTATACAGCGGATGGACGATTTCAGGGAATGCCCACAGTGGCTGAATGTACTGTTTGTCACGATAGAGAGGGGAGCTACAGCGGTGATAAGGATACACCGAAACGTAAGGCCTTCTTTGATAATTATAAGGATACTGATAAGCCCTGGACTGCATTTGCAAAGCAGCCCGATCTGGTCTACTTCAGTCACAAGGTCGTAATGACTGCCCGCTATGAAGACGGTCGTAAAAAATCTCGATGCGGATCATGTCACGGCGATAAGTTAAACTCCATGACGACAAAACGCATCAAGGGAACCATGCTCATGGGACAGTGTATGGACTGCCACACTGCACTCAAGATCAGCAATAAATGCATGGTTTGCCACGATTAAGTTGAAAAAATTCATAAGGAGTATTGGAAACTCATGAAGAAAATAGAAAGAAAAGATTTTCTGAAGATGACCGGAGGGGCAGTCGTAGGTGGTCTTACGGGATATGTATTTTCCGGTGCGCCGTTCCTGATGTTCCAGGAACTGGCAGAATGGTCACAGGACCAGTATGTACCAGGAAAGGGAGAGCAAAAGCTTCTCTCTGACATATGTAAGAGCTGTTCAGAACAGTGCCAGATAACCGTAAGAATGGTTAAAGACCGCGCTGTTAAAATTGAATCATCTAATACCTGCTGTCCCCTTGGACAGGCTTCACTACAGCTTCTCTATCATCCCGAAAGAATTCATAAGCCCCTCAAACGTGCGGGCAAAAAAGGTTCTGGAAAATATGTTCCCGTTTCCTGGGATGACGCGATTAAAGATATTTCAGGCCAGCTCAATAAGCTGACTAAAGCCGGAAAGACCGATGGAATCGCGTCGGTAAGCAAGAATATAAACGCAGGTTCTGATCTGGTCCGCCGCCTTGTTAATGCTGCGGGAAGCAATCAGAACTACTATGAATCAGGCCTCGACTCACTGACAGACGCGGCTCTCGGCGGTATCGTGCAGTATGATTTCGCCAACACCGATTATGTTCTCAGTTTCGGCGCCAAACTATTTGAAGGCTGGGGATCCCAGATTCAAATGAACAAGGTTCTCGCTGACTGGAAAGCCGGCAAGACTAAACTGGTTCAGGTTGATACCAATAACTCACGAACCACGTCTCTTGCAGACCAGTGGGTACCCGTTAAGCCGGGAACCGAAGGCATTTTCGCCCTCGGCCTCGCCAACTACCTGATCAAAAACAAAGGCAAAACATCAAATGGTGTCGGATTCGCAAAGTGGGCGCAGCTTGCCTACCAGTTCGACCTCAAAACTACTGCAAAACTTACCGGTGTAAGCGAAAAGCAGATTAAAGCTGTCGGTGATGCCTTTGCAGCAGCACGAAATCCTGTTGCCGTGGCCGGTAAAGGAGCCGCGGGCGTATCTTCTTCAGCCTCCGAGCTTATTGCCGTATACGCACTCAACAGCATGGTTAACAGTAAAGCAGCATCTCTGAAGAAAGTTAACGGTCTGGGTGTTCCCGCCAAGGGAAAAGCCTCTGAAGCAGGTTTAGACGCCTTCATTAAAAAAGGCGCCCTCGACTTTCTCATCGTCAATGAAGCTGATCCCGTTTACAAATCAGTAATGGGAGCTGATCTGGCGAAGAAAATGAATGATGCCTTTGTTGTAGCCCTGATGCCCCTGATAAATGATACTGCACATTATGCAGATTACATTCTTCCAACCCTTTCACCAATAGAAACACTTAAGGTTGAAGGAAAAGCAATGGTGAACCGCTTCCCGGCAGCATTTCACGGTGGAGACGCGGTTATTAAAATTGCTCAGAAAGTAGATGCCGCAAAGGGCAGCTTTCCCTGGAAGAGTTATTTAGATGTCATCGGCCAGACTGGCAAGAAGAAAGCAGCAGGAAACTTTAACTTTAAAGTTTCTGACCTGAAGGATCAGATTACCGCCCTGAAGAAAGAATCAGCCGGTTTAAAGATGCTTCCTGCAGAAATTGCTGTTATCGGCGATGGTGATGGAATGGCCTTCCCCTATGTTCTCAAAACAATTGATGCCGATACATTTGAACTCGGTAAGATGAAAGTCTTGATCAACAAAAAGACTGCAGAGAAAGAGGGTGTATCTGATGGTTCTTCAATAGACATTACATCAAGCCGCGGAGAAATTGGATCAGTAAAAGTATGTGTCACTGACCTCGTCGCTCCCGATGTCATAGCTGTTCCCCTCGGTTTCGGCCACAAGGCCTACACCAAGTACGCGAAGGGAAAAGGGGTTAATCCGAAGGAAATTATGGCCGCCGATATCGACCCCGTTACCGGAACTGCCAACTGGTGGTCAACCCACGTTAAAATCAGCTAATGGATGAGGTAACTATGAAAACGAGTAATTCTAAAATGACACGCCGGTGGGGAATGGCAATTGACCTGGACAAATGTAATGGCTGCGGTCAGTGCTCAATCGCCTGTTCCCAGGAAAACAATATGCCTATCTTCAAAGATGATTCAGATGTTCCGAAGCGGGTTGCCTTTCTTGATCTCATGAAGGTTACCAACGATCGTGACGCTGAATATCCTAATGTAAATGTTGCGTACATTCCTAAAATGTGCCAGCAGTGTGAAGGAAACGACCCGAACAATCCTGTACCTCCCTGTGTTTCAGTCTGCCCCGCAGTGGCAACAGACGTGGGAGATGACGGAGTTGTAAGCCAGATATGGTCACGCTGTATCGGATGCCGGTACTGCCAGGTTGCCTGTCCTTACGAAGCCCGGGTCTTCAACTGGTGGAAACCAAAGTACGAAGAATCCTTCAAGAAGTCCCTGAATCCTGATGTTTCAATAGCATCACGGGGAACTGTTGTAAAATGTACCTTCTGCAGTCATCTATGGAAGCAGGAAAGAGATAAGGCCGTCGCAAAGGGCGAACTTGACATCAATGCGGTAACGTATACCCCCGCATGCGTTGCAACCTGTCCGACAAATGCCATGGTATTCGGTGACCTCAATGATCCGAAATCTGAAATTTCCAGGCTTTCTAAAGACAAGCGTGCCTTTCGTCTGGTTCACACCATAGACGACAAGTCACCTGAAGAGCAGAAGAAACTTAAAGCCACTAGAAACTATCCGAGCCCCAAGGTTTACTACCTTTCAAGTAAGCAGTGGGTTAAAGATATGATGAAATTCAAATAGGTACCCTAAAAAGGAGATTACCAGTGAGTGAAGCAAAAGCAATGAGTGATAAAACGAGAAAAATAATCCTCGGTGTCCTCTGGGCGCTGGTTGCAGGATTTGCAGTCTTTGCTATTCAGATCCTTTTCTGGGGACTGGGTTACACAGACATGAACAATGTGTTTACATGGGGAAACTGGATTATCGGTGACCTTGGCCTGGTAGCACTGGGCGGAGGGGCATTCTTTACCGGTTTCTTCCTGTATATATTTCGGGTAGATAAACTTGAGCCGATCATTAACTCTACAGTTCTTATCGGTTTCATGTGCTACCTTTTTACCTTCGTATTCCTTCTTTTCGACCTGGGACAGCCCCTTCGGTGCTGGTTTGGCTTTGCCTACCCTAACTGGGGAGATGGACTGCTACCGACATCAATGCTGACAGAAGTTTTCTTCTGTTTATCATTATACTTCTGTATCCTCTTCGTAGAGCTTATTCCTATCGCTCTCACGAATAAGTGGGCAGAAAAATTTCCTGTTCTTAAAGCCATCGGCCACTACATGCACAAACTGATGTGGATCATGGCTGCAGCAGGAACCTTCCTTTCATTCTTTCACCAGGGATCACTTGGAGGCGGAATGTGGGATGTTCTCTACGGAAAAGCTGTATGGTTCCGTGAGCACCATCAGCTCTTCTTCATTGCCATTATCGCCGCAACTGCGGGTGGAACGTCTTTCATGACTCTCTGCCCCTTTGTAGCCGGTAAAGTAATGAACAAAGAAGTCATGCCGAAAGAGACCTACTGGACACTGACAAAAATTTCAGGTGTTATGTTTGTTATATACACGACGGTCAGAATCTGGGACGTCTACACTATGACTACAAAATTCGTCCCTTCCTTTGATAGAAATTATCTCGATCTCTGGGGCGGATACTACGGTATCTGGCTGCTGGTTCTTGAGTTCCTCTTACTTCTATCTCCGGTCATTTTCCTGAACATTAAAAAGTTTCGGGAAACTGAAAAGTTTATGGCCATCGGTATTGTATCCGGTGTTCTGGCTATCGTCGTGAGCAAGATTTCTGTTCTGCTTCACGGATTCTCAGCACCGAACTTCCCATGGAGAAAGTTTGCAGCATACAATCCCACTATCCAGGAATGGTTTGTTACACTGGGAGTTTTTGCCCTGATGATTCTCATTTACATTGCCTTCGTCAAGTGGTTTAAACTGTTCCCACACCTGGAGCATAGTGAAGAAGATCACTAAAAAGTTTTACATATAATAAAAAAAGTCGGCGGAAACGCCGGCTTTTTTTATGCCCGGATATATACGGCATGGTCCACTTTCAGGCTGTGTATCGGGGAATAAAAGTTGCTGTATTGGGGAAGGTTATTCAAAAAAATAATGTGAATGAAACGACGGGAGCGAACTTTGTATGAAGGCGACCTTTGCAAAGGTCGCCTTCATACAAGAATACATCGCCTTCAAATAAAGACATACCGTCTTCAACACCAGGTATCAACCTCAAGAAAAAAAACTACTCCTCATCATTCTGTATCCGACACGCCTTCACCGTATTAGCAAGCAGCATGGTAATAGTCATCGGCCCTACCCCGCCGGGAACCGGCGTAATGGCCGAGGCTTTCTTTGAAACCGCCTCAAAGTCTACATCACCAACCAGCTTCATCTTTTCAGGATCATCAGGATGAGGAATCCGGTTGGTGCCCACATCGATCACCACTGCCCCTTCCTTGACCATGTCGGCGGTAATGGTGCCGGGACGGCCTGCGGCGACGACCAGAATATCTGCCTGGCTGGTGTAGTATCCGATATCCTTGGTAGCGGTATGGCAGACCGTAACAATACAGTTGGCCCGTTCGCTTTTTTGAATCATCATATTGGCTACGGGCTTTCCGACAATATTGCTGCGCCCCACAACTACCAGGTGCTTTCCTTTAAGGTCTTCAACATTTCGTACAATCATTTCCTGAACGCCGTAGGGGGTGCAGGGATAGAAACAGTTTTCATCACCGATGACGATTTTACCCACATTGGTGGGATGAAATCCGTCGACGTCCTTTATCGGGTCAATGCGGTTGATGACCTTTTCTTCATCAATATGGAGCGGAAGGGGAAGCTGCACCAGGATGCCGTTGACTTTTTTGTCTTTATTGAGGCTGTCCACCAGTTTCAAAAGATCTTCTTCTGTGGTGTCTTCCGACAGTTTGTGCTCAAATGATACGATTCCCATTTCATCACAGCCCTTTTTCTTCATGCGTACATAGACTTCTGATGCCGGGTCATTGCCCACCAGTACCACTGCCAGCCCGGGAGCGAGGCCTTTATCTTCCTTTAACATATCTACTTCATCTTTTATATCAGTTCTTATCTCAGCAGCAAGCGCCTTTCCATCTATTATTCGGGCCACGGTGGAACCTCCTTCCTTCTATCCATAATCAAAGTTTATCCTACTATTATCATTGCTCCTGCAATTTCAAGGATTTTCGTTAAATATGAGTAAAAGTTTTTAAGGCTCTGCAACCGCTCCCCGGCCCCCGGCTCAAGGGTTCTTAAAGCGTTTCAAAAGCATGGACCTCGCCCACCCCCACTTTAGGCTCAAAGTCCCCCTCTGGGGGATTCAGAGGGCCGCAGGATTCATTTGACCGGGGATTTAAGAGGGAAAACCTCTTGACATGGATGGTACAATGAAAAAATGTTTTCCCATATTTATAATCAGCACAATGCAGGAGAAAAACATGGCAATACCACTACGCAGTGAATTCAGCACAAAAGGAAGAAAAATGGCCGGGGCCCGAAGCCTCTGGCGGGCAAATGGCATGAAAGAGGAGATGTTCGGCAAGCCGATTATCGCCATTGCCAATTCATTTACCCAGTTTGTTCCCGGACACGTTCACCTCCATGATATCGGACAGGAAGTCAAGGCCATCATCGAGGAAGAGGGCTGCTTTGCCCCTGAATTCAATACCATTGCCATCGATGACGGCATCGCCATGGGTCACAACGGCATGCTCTATTCCCTCCCCTCACGGGAACTCATTGCCGACAGTGTCGAGTACATGTGCAACGCCCACATGGCCGACGCCCTGGTCTGTATCAGCAACTGCGACAAGATCACTCCCGGAATGCTCATGGCAGCCATGCGCCTGAACATTCCAGCGATTTTCATCTCCGGGGGTCCCATGGAAGCGGGAGAATTTAAGGGCAAAAAAACTGATCTCATCGACGCCATTGTCATGGCAGCTGACCCCTCGGTTGCCGATGATGATATTGCTGAACTCGAACGTTCCGCCTGCCCGACCTGCGGTTCCTGTTCAGGCATGTTTACAGCAAACTCGATGAACTGCCTCAATGAAGCCCTTGGCCTTGCTCTTCCGGGCAACGGCACCATCGTGGCAACTCACACAAACAGAAAAAAACTTTTTCACAACGCCGCGAAGCGCATCGTAGAAATGGCCACACAGTATTATGAGAAGGAAGACAAAGGCATGCTGCCCCGAAGCATCGCCACACGAGAAGCCTTCTTAAATGCCATGTCCCTTGACATCGCCATGGGAGGAAGCACCAACACGGTCCTGCACCTTCTCGCTATTGCCCAGTCAGGGGAAGTTAACTTCACCATGAAAGACATCGACGCCCTTTCACGTAAGGTTCCGAACATATGCAAGGTAGCCCCGAGTTCACATTTTCATGTCGAAGACGTCAACCGCGCCGGAGGCATTCTTTCCATCATGGGAGAACTCGACCGAATCGGACTGATAGATCGGTCTGCAAAACGGGTAGATACCCCAACCCTGGGTGAGGCCATTGATCAATATGATATCATGCGAGATACGGCAACTAAAGAAGCAATTGATGCCTACAGCAGCGCACCGGCTCACAGCGGCCGTAACCTGGTTATGGGATCACAGGATACTTTCTTTAAAGAACTTGATCGTGACCGGGCTGCGGGCTGTATCCGCGACCTTGAGCACTGTTACAGTCCCGATGGGGGCCTGGCAGTCCTTTTCGGCAATATCGCCGAAAACGGAAGCATCGTTAAGACCGCCGGTGTCGACCCGAGCATCTACCAGTTCACTGGCAAGGCAAAGGTCTTCTATTCCCAGGATGATGCAGTAGAGGCTATCATCGGCGGAAAAATTAAAGCTGCCGATGTTATAATTATCCGCTACGAAGGCCCGAAAGGGGGCCCGGGCATGCAGGAGATGCTCTACCCGACATCTTACATCAATTCAATGCACCTGGGCAAGGAATGCGCCCTGATCACCGATGGACGCTTCTCAGGGGGCACAGCGGGCCTTTCAATCGGCCATGTATCTCCTGAGGCAGCCGCGGGTGGTGCAATCGGTCTCATTGAAGAGGGAGATATCATTGAAATCGACATTCCTGCCCGAAGCATCAATCTCAAAGTATCTGACAGAGAGCTGGCTGAGCGCCGCAAAAAAGAAGAAGCAAAAGGCGCCGCGGCATTTGTTCCTGTCGGAAGAGGAAGAAAAGTATCAGCGGCCCTCCAGACCTATGGACTACTGGCTGCTTCTGCGGACAAAGGGGCAGTGAGAATACTACCGGTTACCTGCGAAGAGTAAAGCCATTCATTAAGTTTAAAAAAGGCCGGGAGGCACTTCCCCTCACCCCCCGGCCCCCTCTCCCGTTTATCAAAGAAAAAGGAGAGGGGGAGTTTTCCGGATGAAGCTTTCTTGTAATTAAAAAAAAACAAAAAACCATTAATCCGTTTCTTCCTCCCCTCTCCCAAAACCAGCTTCTGATTAAATATATTCCTGTATTTCAGGGAGAGGGGCCGGGGGTGAGGGCATTGCACCTAACTAAATCCTTATCCTTTTAAAAAAATTTTTCTTGCCCTTAGCAGCCTTCCAGCCATATCCTGTTTAAAATTATTAACGGATTTCAACCATGAACATAGAACTGCACAATATACTATTAAATCTCTACTACGTGGGAGTTGCAGCAGCCTTTCTAGTGAGGGAAATTTTCTGGCTTCGCATTGTTATGATCTTTGCCGCCTGCTGCGTGATTTCCTATGGTGTAATCACATCCAACACGACAGTAATTATCTGGAACTCAATTTTTTTAACAATAAATTCCGTCTGGGTCCTTAGACTGTATATTGAGCGGAGACCTATTCCTCTTGACGATGACATCAGGGATCTCTATCACACAATTTTTTCAGAAATGTCGAAACAGGAATTCCTCCACCTGTGGAAGCAGGGGACGATAAAAAAAGGCGAAAATGAAACACTCTGTAAAAAGGGCGAGTTATACAACAGCGTATCCTGTGTAATATCCGGCAACGTACTGGTTCATAAAAGCGACAGTCGGGTTCTTTACCTCGGCAGGGGGAAGTTTTTCGCAGAAATGAGCTTTCTCACCAGGCAGCCAGCCTCGGCTGATGTTACTGCCGAAGAGGAAGTAACCTATATCTCCTGGTCAAGACATGTCGTAGAACATATGAAAAAAGTGTACCCGGAGCTGCCTCAAAAGCTGCAGCTTATCATAGGCAAAGACCTTGTATTTAAACTACAATCGAGCTGAAAACCGCATAAACAATAGCAATAGCCCTGGGTTTAAACCCGGGGCTATTGCTATTGTTTATGCGGGATAAAAACACAACCTATGGCCAGGGGTTCCAGTCGCCCCAGTTTTCATAGTATTCCTTCAATGCCGGAATATCTTCCATTTTTTCTTCAATCCAGTTCTTTGCCATTTTTACAATGTCCTGCTCCCGTTCAATGGTTATCTCCCGGAGCATTACTCTTGTTCTCAGAAAAACAAAATAGGTATCCAGCACATCATGTATACAGTAGTCATTTATTTCCCGGAGTTTGCCTTCAAGAAACATGCCGTAGACCTCATTTCCCTTGGTTGACATTTTTCCCGGTTTGCCAAGGACCTTTGCCAGTAGGTTCAATCCCCCGTTCATTCGAATGGCATTGAAGTTACTGAGCCAATCCTGAAGATCGATATGCTTGGTTCCGAAGCGGTACCGCCCCGCGAATTTATCCTTAAAGTGACGCTTTGCGGAAATGCCGTACCGGTAGGCCATCAGTTCGAGAAGGGGAACATCGAAGCCCCGGCCGTTAAAAGTAACAATAGAGGCATGGTCGTAAAGCTCTTCAAGGCCCTTCCAGAAAAGACGGGTCATTTCTGAAGCCCTGAACTCAGGGTCATCGAGAAGCACCACATCCTGAAGAGTGAAATCTTCACGGATTTTAGCGATACATATCGACACGGGATATTGAAAAGTAACGGGAATAAAATTTGATGACCCGTTGGTTTGTTCCATTATTTCATTCTGAAACTTCTCTACTGCGGCACCGTCATCCAGTTCTTCCCCCGGATATTTTACCTGGCTGATAAGCCTGGCATCGGGTACCGATTCAACATCAAAGACGAGATATTTAGTTTCTTTATAATCAATCATGAGTAATTCCTGTAAATAGCTTGTTGCATGTTTTTGCCGAAGCTTCTGCCCGGGGAATGCACTAAAAATAAAAAAGCATGCTGCGTTTCAGCAACATGCTTTCTAAAAATATAAATTGCAGTAGTTCTACTTGCCTTTTAACTTTTTCTCATATTTTTTAATGAGATCCTTGATAAAGGGATCAGATTCGCTTTCCTTAACTTTTTTCCATGTATCAATTGATTTCTTGGAACCAACCCGTATTGAGGAAAGTACAGCGGCGTATCGAACCTCAGCGCTGTCATCATTCAACATGACCTTGTTAATAATTGCTACCGATTTATCATCTTTTTTGCTGACAAGATAACCGAGGGCCATCACGGCGTGAAGGCGAACATTGACCCGCTGGTCTTCAGCAAGCTTAACCAGGTGGACAACGGCTTTTTTTACTTCTTTTTTACCAAGCCAGTCAGCGGCTGCAACGATAACCTTTTCATCCTTGGAGGCATCAAGGTCGGCGATATACTGTTTCTCTGATTTCTCAGCTGCTGTCACTGCAGCGGTCAGGAAAAATGATAAGATTATTGCAAAAGTAAGAATTTTCTTCATGTTTAACTCCAGTGTGCCACATCAATTTTACGATTCAGCAACTATAGTAGTTTTAAGTCTATATGTCAATTAATAAATTATTTCACAAAACGCTTCAGTGCGCTAAAAGAGAAACTTCCTTCACTATTTTATGGTTTTTCCTTCTATTTTAAGTAATTTTAAAAAAAACACTTTGCAAAGATCAATTGCTCACAAAAAATGGCCAACAACAACCTGTAATAAACTACTTACCACATAAACTTTTCGAAAAGGGCTAAAACTCATGTCAGACAACAAGGTAACAATAGAAGACTCATACGAAGATATGGATAGTGAAGATTTTGGAAAAATGCTCGAAATGTCACTGAATCGAAGTGATGATTTCTCTCCCGGTGACAAGGTCAACGGCACGATCGTGGGACTGACCGATGAACTTGCATTTATTGATATATCCGGCAAAAGCGAAGCAGTAATGGATATAAATGAATTAAAAGATGATAAAGGCGAATTTAAATATAAAAAAGGCGATACCTTTGAAAGCTATATCGTATCGACCCAGGGCGGTGAGATCAAACTGACCTCGGTTATTGGAAAAGGTTCGGTAACGCCGCAGATAGTCCAGATGGCCTACAAATCCGGTATCCCCGTTGAAGGAAGGGTCGGCGAATCAATTAAGGGCGGCTTTTCAGTCTACCTTTCAGATATCCGCTGCTTCTGCCCCTTCTCCCAAATGGGGGCCCGCAAAAATGAAGATGACAGTGTCTACCTGAATAAAAAATTCATGTTCAAGGTCATCCAGTACGGCGAACGGGGCAAAAATATAGTAGTCTCCCGAAGGGCCCTCCTTGATGAAGCCCGTGATGCAGCCAAAGAAGTATTAAAAGAAACATTACACGAAGGAGATATTATCGAGGGAACAATTCAGTCAAAACAGAATTTTGGTCTCTTCGTTGATATCGGCGGCATCGAAGCCCTTGTCCCTAAATCAGAAGTATCCCGCAGCAGGTATAAATCAATGAGCTCCTTTGGACTGGGAGAGGAAGTTAAGGCCCAGGTTCTTTCTATTGACTGGGAAACATCTAAAATATCTCTCAGCATGAAAGCCCTTGAAGAAGATCCCTGGGATAATCTTCAAGGTATCTCCCGCGGAGAGGTCATCGAAGGCGTTGTCGTAAACATCATTAAGTCCGGAGCCTTTGTAGAGCTTAAACCAGGCCTCGAGGGATTCATTCATATCAGCCGAATGAGTCCAATTAAAAAAATAAACCGACCGGAAGACGTCCTCAGCAGAGGAAACAATATATCAGTAAGAATTGTTGACCTCAATCCCGGGGATAAAAAACTTTCCCTCGAACTTATCACCGACGAACCGGATCCCTGGAATCAGGATGTTCAGGCATTGACAGGAACCAATCAAACTGGTATAATAGAAACATCTCGTTCTTCAGGAGTTAACATCAGGCTCTCTAATGGTATGCTTGGATACGTACCAAGAGAAGAGCTCACTAATGACAGAGGAGCCGATATACAGAAAGATTTTCCCGTTGGCATGGAAATGACTGTTGCGGTTATCCGAATATCACCTGAAGAAAGAAGACTTATTCTGAGCGCAAAAGGAGCCCGGAAAAACGAAGAGATGAAGGAATATCAGAATTTTAAAGAAAAATCTGATGCAGCGGGCGGTACAACCCTGGGGGATCTTTTTAAAGACAAGTTTGACAAACTTCAGGAAAATATTGACAAATAGTCGCCCAAAAACAGGAAAAATACCTTCATCCCCTTTTATATTACAGGCATAAAGTGTATTTTTCATGATAACATTAAAAAACGGAATAGAGATACCCTACAATCAGGACTTCGATGAATTTTTCAAGGAGCTTCTTGAAACAATAATATTCGAATCAAAGAGCGAAGTAGATAGTAAGCATACCAATGAAAAGTCCATTGATATTCTGAATGAATTTTTCCTCAAAGAGCTGATGGATAACTGCATATATATTACCCATCAGCTTTTTAATATGGGAGAGGAACATAAGGAACTTGCCGAGTTTATGGTTTCAGGTTTTGTTTTCAACAGTCTGCTGTTGCTCATACAGACGAACAAGCTTTTTGATGACTCTGACATCGAAGAAGAAGACGAAGATACTGTTCATTAACTACAACAGCTGCAAAAGCCGTGTAACAGCATCCCTATCAAGTCCATTTATTTTTTCAAAGACATCTTCAGGATTTTCACTTCTTTTTATTCTTGCCTGTAGAACAATTTCATCTCCCTCAAAAAAATCCGGCAGAATGAATTGTATCGAAGGAATATGCAACAGTTTCAAAAGACGATCCTTCTCAACAATCATTTCAGCATATGAGGGATAACGCATTGCCGAGAGACTGGCATACAATTCATCAAAACTGCTTTCTTCCCCCTTTCCCGCAATCCCCTTTAAGAGGTCTAAAACATTTTGCATTTCTCCCTTCTGTTCAACATCCAAAATAACATCTACCAGTTTTTTAAAGTTATTTTTTCCCGGATTCCATTGAATCATTAGTGGTATAAGTATTTCCTGGCTCGAACTGCTGATAGATAAAAAATTTCTTAATACTTTAAAAGCAATATCCTTTTCATCGAGATAATCGCTGAACTCTTCACTGAGACTGGCAACTTTGCTGAAATTTACTGTCCCGGGCAAAAAATCAATCGGGATGCCACCAATAGCTTTTGCAGTCTCTTTTAATGCATCAGAATCTTTACTGAAAAATTCCCTGTATATCAGACATAATTTTATTTTTCCAGATATACCGATTCTGTCATGGTATAATTTCTTTCCAACTTCCTTTCTAAAAAAATCTTCATTTACTTCATTTATTATGATTACATAAAAACAATTTTGATTATTTTTCGATACTTCAAGGCGATTGAATCCTGAAAAAATTCTGTACTTCTCTTTCTCCTTTACGACTATCGGTGACTCAATCATTCCATACAGTTCTATTGAACTGGAAAGTTCGTCCTTTTTATCTTTTTTACCAAACCTGAAAGAAAAATCATCCCAGTCTATTTCAGATTTTAATATCTCTGTTGTATTGTCCGTTGTCATATTTAATGAATTTCCTGTGAAATCAGGTTATTTCAACATGCCGCTGAGAAGAGTGCTAATTTGATCCGGATGGATGACTTCAACCTTAGAAAGTCTTGAAAGCGCTCCTTCTGCTGCAGAAGTTAATTCACTGGTTGTTATAAAGAGTCCCTTTTCTGCTTTGGCATCATTAATAGCCTGGGCAAAATTCCGCAAAGGTATTTCACCAACTTTCGCATCATCCCACCGTCTGAACCAGACCAGTGTCTTCTTTTTATCTGAGGCGCTATGGGCCATAAAATCAACACCGTCAGAATCTCTGTAGGTTGGAAGAATTTCATCTACCAAAAATCCAAGCTTTTCAACTATTCTGCTGGCAGTAATCCTGAAATTTTCAACATCAAGATTGTATAATGTATCAAGTTGTTCCGATTCAACTGAAGTTGTTTCCCGTGATGCACTTTTTACAGATCCCTGCCGTGAGTCATAGGTCCGGGCTCTGATTATTGTCATGAGATCAAATTGAATAGTATTTTTTAATCCGCATATTTTCCAAACAAAATGTTCAGGAAAAGTCTGCTTTAGCCATTCACTGATATAATTAATAACAGAATCCTGGCCCTGATCTATCTTTTTCCTTTCTTCCGAATCCATTTCCTTTCTTAAAAGAGTTATCAGATGGGTTATTCTTTTATAATTTCTATCAAGCTGGTATAACTGGTTCCAGAATTCATAGGCAAGTTGTGTCTTTTCAGAATGGATACAAATAAATCCAAGATCATAGAGAGCCATGACAAGTTCATCATTCATTTCATTTTGTTTTGTAACTTCAACAAGCTCTTCAAAGGTTTTGATAGCCTCGTCATCCCTTCCCGCCTGCATGAGAAGAATTCCGAGAATACGTTTAGAAATCATCACTGCCGGCAGTTCCCGGGCATTATCAGCAACCATTTTTGCGTAATTTACCGCTGTCTTAAAGTCTCTTTTCCTTTGCAGAGCAAAGGCCATGGCAATATTTCCTATCTCAGAATGGGAATCAACGGCCAGGGCCCTCTTGAAAAAATCAACAGCTTCATTTGTTTTTTGATTCTGGTAAGCAGACATGCCGGCGCCAAATAAAATTTCAAAACTCTTATCATTATTAAGCTTAACAAGCCGGTCAAAATGCCGGTATGCGATGTCAAAGGCCTCTTGACCAAGAGCAATAAAGGATACCTGATAAAGAGCTTCTATATCACCGGGATATATCCTGGAAATTTCAAAAAATATATCAAAGGCCTTATCAAATTCTTCCCTTCCGAGATAAGCCCGTCCAAGGCTTCTCATTACATCGATCTTTTCAACTTCGTGACTATAGTTATCGATTTTTAAGATTTCTTCAAAGTGAAGTACACCCTGATCGACCATATCCTGATCGAAATAAAGCTCACCAAGTTTAAAATGGGCTAAAAAGTTAGCTGGATTTCGATCCAGAATTTTTTTAAATTCAAGAATTGCTTCTTCAACCTGATTTTCATCAAGGAAGTTCTGAGCCCTGTTTACAGGATTCAGCTTTGGTGCCAGATAGTATATATAATATACTACAGAGCCGAGGATTACTATGAGGGTTACCAGAACCGGCAGTATCATTGTCATTTAACCTGAATTATTCTAATATTAATGTCGTCATTTTCTTCGCATAAAGAAAACAGAAATAATTAAATAACAGTATTTATTCCGTGATAGCTCTATTGTTAAAAGAGACCAAATCAAACGGCTTTTTACACCGAATGGGGACATTTTTCTTAAAAAAATTAAAAAGCAGGTTTAACAATGAGACTACTAAAAAAAGGGACTTCTCTATTTACGCTGCATTTTTAACAGTGATGGCCAGCCATTAATATAGACGGTATTGCCAATCTGCTTCTTAATGATAAAATCATCTCCTTCCTTTACTTTAAAGGAAAATGGCATCGTAATTCTAATCTCAGGAGGTATAAATTTGGGCAGATCTTCAAAAAAGAAATTTATTTCGTTTGATGTACTTTTTACTGAAAAATTTATTTTACCGAACCGTGAG
>Ga0209692_10001211_pt1 | contig 37984 bp, 38 predicted proteins | sample tdDd472_FD_187129 | JGI IMG/M metagenome (GOLD analysis project Ga0209692, IMG submission 187129) | Marine sediment microbial communities from the Atlantic coast under amendment with organic carbon and nitrate - tdDd47.2 (SPAdes)... | ecosystem: Environmental > Aquatic > Marine > Coastal >...
CGGCGCGGTTTGCGCCTAGCTTTACTGCGGCAATTGCGAGCAGGCCCGAGCCGCAGCCGTAGTCGAGCACTTTGCCTCCTGCCGGCGGGTTCGCATCAAGCCAGCGCAGGCACATCGCGGTAGTGGGATGGTCCCCGGTACCGAAGGCAAGCCCCGGTTCAAGGTAAACGGCAACACTGTTGTCATCTTCGGGCTGTTCTTCCCAGGGGCACACCCACAGCCGTTGGCCGTACTGCTTGGGGCTGGTGTCGCGCTTCCATTCGTTCAGCCACTCCCGGTCTTCAAGTTCCGCGAAAACTATGGTGTCAGCGCAATCGGGGTAGGTGGCAGCGACAACGTCACGCAATGAAGCTTGTTCGGTGCCTTCGTTGAATAGCGCGTGGGCGGTGACGTTGGCCCACAAAGGCATTTCGCCGGGCTTGGGTTCCAGTACCGGTTCATCGCCGGCGTCGGATAGCGATACCGTGACGGCTCCCAGTTCTTCAAGAAACGCGGCCAGTGCTTCAGCGTTCGCCTGGCCGGTTTTTACTGACAGTTGCAGCCACGCCATCCGGAAGTCTGGCTGCTACAGGCCGAGTCGCCGTTCAAGATAATGGATGTCGGTGCCACCCGCCTTGAACGCAGCATGCTGGAATATTTCTTTGTGCAGCAGAATATTGGACTTGATGCCGTCCACGACAATCTCGTGCAGTGCCGAATTCATCCGTGCAATCGCAGTGTCGCGGTCTTCCGCGTAGACGATCAGCTTACCGATCATTGAATCGTAATAGGGCGGCACCGCATAGCCGCTGTAGAGGTGGCTGTCGACCCGCACGCCGAGGCCGCCCGGCGGGTGCCAGGTCTGCACGGTGCCGGGTGACGGCATAAAGGTTTTCGGGTCTTCGGCGTTGATCCGGCATTCAAAGGCGTGCCCGCGCAGCTTGATGTCATCTTGCGTGAAGCTCAGCTTGTCGCCGTTGGCGACCCGCAGCTGCTCTTTAACGAGGTCGATACCGGTAATCATTTCGGTAACAGGGTGCTCCACCTGCAGTCGGGTGTTCATTTCGATGAAATAAAACTCGCCGCCCTCGTAAAGGAACTCAAAGGTGCCCGCGTTGCGATAGCCGAGCCTGCGGCAGGCCGCTGCACAGCGTTCGCCCATTTCCATGCGCTGCTCGTGGGTAATGCCCGGAGCCGGCGCTTCTTCAATAACTTTCTGATGGCGCCGCTGCATAGAGCAGTCGCGCTCAAACAAATGCACGGCGTTGCCGTGTTCATCGGCAATGACCTGGAACTCAATATGGCGGGGTTTCTCGAGAAACTTCTCCATATAGACTTGGTCGTTACCGAAGGCGGCGCCGGCCTCGGCCTTGGTCATGTTGATGGAGTTCATCAATGAGGCTTCAGTGTGCACCACGCGCATACCGCGCCCACCACCACCACCGGAAGCTTTAATAATGACCGGGTAACCGATGTTGCGCGCAATGCGCAGGCACTCATCGGCATCTTCGCCCAGCGGGCCGTCGGAACCGGGCACGGTTGGCACGCCCGCGTCCTTCATGGCTCGAATCGCTGACACCTTGTCACCCATCATCCGGATCACGTCGTGCGTCGGGCCGATAAATTTGAAGCCGCTTTTCTCTACCCGCTCGGCAAAGTCGGCATTTTCCGAAAGGAAGCCGTAACCGGGGTGAATGGCCACTGCATCGGTCACTTCTGCCGCGCTGATGATGGCCGGCATATCGAGGTAACTTTGCGCCGATGCGGGAGGCCCGATACACACGGTTTCGTCTGCCATCAGCACGTGCTTCTGGTTCGCGTCGGCAGTTGAGTGCACCGCAACCGTTTTTATACCGAGTTCGCGACAGGCGCGCTGAATGCGGAGCGCAATCTCACCGCGGTTTGCAATTAGAACTTTGTCTAGCATGGGATCGTTTAATTCGTGTGATTAAGCGTGGCGGCCTTAGCCGATCACGACCAGCGTTTGACCGAACTCGACCGGTTCGCCGTTGCCGACTTCGATCGACAACACCGTGCCGGCTTTATCCGACTCGATCTGGTTCATCATTTTCATCGCTTCGATAATGCAGACGGTGTCGCCGGCTTCAACCCGGTCGCCTACTTTAACGAACGCCTCGGCAGTCGGTGAGGGTGAGTGATACATGGTGCCTACCATCGGCGCAGTAACCGCGTGTCCTGCAGCAGGGGCCGGAGGCGCTTCTTCCGCAGGAGCAGCAGCGGCAGGGGCTGCAGCAGGAGCGGCAGGAGCAGCAGGGGCCGCGACCGGAGCCGGTGCGACCGGCGCGGCGGCAGGGCCTGATGTCGGGTAACGACTGATGCGCACTGCATCGTCACCTTCGGTGATTTCAATTTCTGCAATGCCGGACTCTTCCAGCAGTTCGATGAGTTTTTTTACTTTACGTATGTCCATGTCGGGAACGTCCTGTCGCTATGCAACTAGTTTTCTAAATGTTTGTCGGCAGCCAGCAGGGCCAGTTCGTAACCCTGTGTACCGAGCCCGCAAATAATGCCGACGGCGATGTCTGAAAAATACGACTGCCGGCGGAATTCTTCGCGCGCGTGAATATTGCTAATGTGTACTTCGATAAACGGCACATTGATGCCCAGAATGGCGTCGCGAATTGCGAGGCTCGTATGCGTGAATGCGCCCGGATTAATCAGGATGAAGTCGGCCTTGCCGGCGGCTTCATGAATACGGTCGACGATCTCGTTCTCTGCATTGCTCTGAAAGCACTGCACCTCATGGCCGAGTTCGGCTGCTGCTGCGGTAACGGCATTATCGACGTCCGCTAACGTAGTCGACCCGTAGACCTCAGGCTCGCGGGTACCCAACAGATTGAGGTTCGGGCCGTTGAGCAGCAGGATGGTAGCCATTTGAAATAATCCGGTTAAACGAAGATAGGCGCATGATAATCGTTTTTCATGCGAAATAAAGCGCTTTTAGCGCTTTTTTGGGTGCTTATTAGAAGGACTTGGCGGCTCGATACCAACTTGCTGCCGGGGGTGCTTCCGGCAGATCAGATCGCTTCCATGCGTTCCCGGGCGACGTCGATATGCATGTGCCCCATGCCCAGATGCATATAGATCTCCAGATACGCCTCCAGCTGTTCCGCGTGCAGCTCGCCGGTGTGTATCCGCAGAATTTCACCATCGGCGGTGGTGAATATCGTGATGGGCAGGCCGAGGAAATCAAAACCGAATTGCTCGGCGAGATCGAAAGCTTCCTGCTGGCCGATCAGGATCGGATAGGTGTAGCCGTATTCGGCAATAAAACTTTTTACATCTTCGGTGCGGTCAGCAGCGATACCGATAACCAGCGGCCCGTCTTCGCCGGCCGTTTCATGGGTCAACTGCAGTAGCGGCATTTCCCGCAGGCAGGGCGCACACCAGGTAGCCCAGAAATTTACGATCAGCGGTTTGCCGTACCATTCGGTGATGTTGCGCTTGTCACCAAGTATGTCCGGCAGATTGATCTCGGGCAGGTGGGTTACGCTGGTTTTTGTGTCCGGCAGTTCGCCCAGCTGCAGCACTTCCTGTTCGTCGAGATTGTTGAGCGCAATGTTGGCTGTAATAAAGCCGGCGGCGAGGCCGGCGGCGATCACGATCAGTGTTTTGGGGTCGATTTTGAACATGGGGCTTTCTATAGAAGTGATTAATTGCTGATGCGTTGCACGTGCTCCGTGAACACGTCAGCGGACTGGAACCCTATCACACGCTGCCCTTCGATTTCGCGACCGTTTCGATCGAAGAAGATGATCGTCGGCGGCCCGAAAATGCCCATGCGTTGAAGCAGGGCCTGATCTTCAGCATCGTTGGCAGTGACATCAGCCTGCAGTAGCACAAAGCCGTCGAGTGCAGCCTGCACCTGTGCAGTACTGAATGTGTAATGTTCCATTTCCTTGCACGACACACACCAGTCGGCATAGAAGTCGAGCATCGTGTGGCGGCCTTCGGCCGCGGCCTGAGCGAGTTCGCGGTCGAGATCGTCAACCGATTTAATCAGGCGGAATTCAAGCTCCAGATGTTCTTCTGCAGAGAAGGCATACAGTGGTTTGAGTGCGTTGCTGCCACCTTGGGTTACAGCGGCAGCGAGCAACAGGCCGTAGGTGATGAGTGCCGCGGCGGCAACTCCGGCCGCGAGCTTGCCGATGGCAGAACCCAATTTGCCCGCCTGCATAAACAGCCTTGCACCGGTGGCGACGGCCAGCACTGCCCACAGGGATAGCGTCACGCTGCCCGGCAGGATACGTTCGAGCATCCAGATGGCGAGGCCCAGCATCATAAAGCCGAACAACTCCTTCACGGTATTCATCCATGCGCCGGCTTTCGGTATTAGCCGGCCGGCGGATGTGCCGATGACCAGCAGCGGCAGCCCCATGCCAATCGACAGCGCAAACAATGAAGCCCCGCCGCGCAGCACATCGCCGTCTTCGGCAATCACTGTCAGTGCTGCCACGAGCGGCGGTGCTACACAGGTCGTTACTACCAGAGCAGACAGCGCGCCCATCACAGCGGTACCGATAAACGTACCGGCCTGCTGTTGTGAGCTAAACGTGTTGAGTCTGGTTTGCAGTGCCGCTGGCAGTTGCAGGTTGTAGGCGCCGAACATTGCTGCGGCAAGCACCGCGAACAGCAGTGCGACGCCGACAATGATCCACGGTTGCTGCAGCAGTGCCTGAATCTGTCCGCCCGCAGCGGCAAAAAATACGCCTGCGGCGGTGTAGGTGAGGGCCATGCCGAGCACGTAGGTCAGCGACAGCAGGAACGCCCGCAGTGATGTGATGTTCTCGCCCTGACCGGCGATGATGCCCGACAGAATCGGCACCATAGGCAACACGCAGGGGGTGAAGGCCAGCAGCAGCCCGAGCCCGGCAAAGGTCAGCATAACGGTCAACAAGCTGTCGCTGCCGATTAAGCGGGCCAGGCGGCTTTGTTCGGTTTCCGGGAGTGCGGCCTGCGTGTCTGTCGTATCTGTCGTGTTTAGGGCCCGCATCAGGTCGTCACTGCTCGCAACGGGGAGTTCCAGCGTTAGCACTGAGGTCTGTGGCGGGTAACAAATACTGTCTTCTTTGCACCCCTGAAATTCCAGTTCGAGCTCCAGCAGTTGTGCAACCGGTGTGGCGCGCGATAGCGGCAGGCTGGCTTCGACCGAGCCGTAATAGACTTGCGTCAGCCCGTACTCGAGATCATCGACTTCGGTGCCTGCAGGCAGTTGCAAGCCGCCACCCTGAATGTCGTTGTTTAGTACTCTGACCTGAATCTGGTCGCGGTAGATGTAGTAGCCGTCGGCAATATCCCAGAAGATCTTCGCGGTAAACGGATCATCGGTATCAACAGAAACGACGAACGCTTCCTCTCCCGGTAGCGGTGCGCTGCCCATTCGCGAGCCGGACTGCTTAATAAAGTCGGGTACGCCGGTGCTGCGCACCATTGCGGCGGGCAGGGTGACTGTGGCTTGCCAGGTTTGCGGCGGATAGCACAGGCCCATGTCGGCGCAGCCCTGTGACTTGATAATCACAGTGAGCGGGCCGTTGGCCTTGCCTGACCAGGGGATTCTGATATCCGCATTGCCGCGATAAATATCCGATTTACCGAAGAACTCGTCTTCGTGTTCCTGCGCCACCGGAAAAACGGGTTTGCCGAACTTCACGCCGGGGTCTGAGCTTTTGAAGCTCATCTTCTTCTTATAAAGGTAATAGCCCGGCTCAATACTCCAGCTGATTAGAATGTCGGCGCTGTTACCCGAGGCGCTATAGCGAAAGGCCTTCTCCGGCCGCAGCGGGTCTTCCGCCGCAACCACTGCGGACAGTAGTACCAAAAAAAGAGCCATCCATTGGCAAGCAGTTTTCATCTTTGGCTGGTGTCCGTGACCGGGTCCGTTGATGTTGTGACTGAGTCCGAAACCCACTGCAGATAAGCGGGCAGGCCGGCGTTAATAGGGACTGCGATCACTTCGGGAAGTTCATAAGGGTGGTTGTCGGTAATCGCATTTTGCAATGCGCCGTAGCTCTGCGCTGCGGTTTTTATCAACAACAGGATTTCGGTGCCGGACTTCCGTTCGCCTTCCCAGTTGTAGTGACTCTCGATGCCGGGTACGAGGTTAATGCAGCTGGCCAGACCCAGGTCGAGCAGTGTTGCCGCCAGTTCCCTCGCGCTTTCGATATCCGGGCAGGTCGTCTGCACCAGTAAATGTGTGTCGCTCATGTCTTTTTGTCCGCTTGCCCGGAGCCGTTCCGCTTCGCTACGGATGGCCCGCGAATGGTCGAGAGCATAGCCGCGCAACGCCCAAATTGCATGACGGAGGTCAAAAACCGGTGTCCGCAGAGCGAAAAAGGCTGAATTAGGGCGTTTTGGGCTGCATATGCCCTTGAAATCCGGTTTTGCATCCCTATGATTAGCACTCGCTCGCACTGAGTGCTAATCCCTACAGTGACCTGTAGCCCCTTATTTCACGCTGTATTAGCAGCAACTAATGAAGGGTTCAGGGTCTGTTTCAGAAGATTCAGGAGAACCAAACAATGAGTATTCGCCCACTTCACGATCGCGTGATCATCAAGCGAATGGAAGAAGAACGTATGTCTGCCGGTGGAATCGTCATTCCCGATTCTGCTACCGAGAAGCCTGTTAAAGGCGAAGTCGTAGCAGTTGGAAATGGCAAACAGCTGGAAAGCGGCGAACTTCGTCCGCTCGACGTCAAAGCCGGCGACCAAGTGCTGTTCGGCAAATTCAGTGGCCAGGAAGTAAAAGTTGACGGTGACGACCTTCTCGTTATGCGTGAAGACGACATTCTTGCCGTTATCGAAGGCTAAGCGTTCAATTTTTCATATTGAAACGCAGTCACAAGATCAACAATTTAGATAGAGGAAATTAATCATGGCAGCTAAAGATGTCAGATTTAGCGACGACGCTCGCCAACAGATGTTTGCAGGTGTGAACACTCTGGCTAACGCCGTTAAAGTTACGCTCGGTCCTAAAGGCCGCAACGTAATTCTGGATAAAGCATTCGGTGCACCGACCGTAACAAAAGATGGTGTTTCTGTTGCTAAAGAAATCGAACTCGAAAACAAATTCGAGAATATGGGCGCACAGATGGTTAAGGAAGTTGCATCACAGACTTCTGATATTGCCGGTGACGGCACCACCACAGCGACCGTGCTCGCTCAGGCGATTCTTCGTGAAGGCCTGAAATCAGTTGCAGCGGGCATGAACCCGATGGATCTGAAGCGCGGTATCGACAAGGCCACAACTGTAATCGTTGACGAAGTTCGCAAACTGGCGAAACCTTGTGAAGACGACACTGCAATCGCTCAGGTCGGCACCATTTCTGCTAACTCGGACGAAGCTGTTGGCCAGATCATCGCCGAAGCAATGTCTAAAGTTGGTAAAGAAGGCGTCATCACCGTTGAAGAAGGCTCAGGCCTCGACAACGAACTGGATATCGTGGAAGGCATGCAGTTCGACCGCGGTTACCTGTCGCCGTACTTCATTAACGACGCTGCAGCTCAGAGCGCCGATCTTGAAAACCCGTTCATCCTGCTGTTCGACAAGAAAATCGCGAACATCCGTGACTTGCTGCCGCTGCTCGAAGCTGTTGCCAAATCTTCACGCCCGCTGCTGATCATTGCAGAAGACGTTGAAGGCGAAGCGCTGGCTACTCTGGTAGTGAACAACATGCGTGGCATCGTTAAGGTTTGCGCTGTTAAAGCACCGGGCTTCGGCGATCGTCGTAAAGCCATGTTGCAGGACATCGCTATCCTGACCGGCGGTAACGTCATTTCTGAAGAAATCGGCCTGAGCCTCGAGAAAGCGACTCTGGAAGACCTTGGTGAAGCGAAGAAAATCCAGATCAGCAAAGAAAACTCCACCATCATCGACGGTGCGGGCCAGGGTGCTGACATTAAAGAGCGTGTTGAGCAGATTAACAGCGAAATGGCTGAGTCTACTTCCGACTATGATCGCGAGAAGCTGCAGGAACGTGTTGCCAAACTGTCCGGCGGTGTTGCCGTGATTAAGGTTGGCGCAGCTACCGAAATCGAAATGAAAGAAAAGAAAGCCCGCGTTGAAGACGCGCTGCACTCTACCCGCGCTGCCGTTGAAGAAGGCGTGGTTTCCGGTGGTGGCGTTGCACTGATTCGTGCGAAAGCTGGCCTGGACGGCCTGACTGGCGACAACGACGAGCAGAACGTAGGTATTTCTATCCTGCGCCGTGCTATCGAAGAGCCGCTGCGTCAGATCGTTGCTAACGCCGGTGGTGACCCTTCAGTTGTACTGAATGAAGTTGCCGGTGGTAAAGGTAACTACGGGTTCAACGCTGCTACCGGTGAATACGGTGACATGGTTGAACTGGGTATTATCGACCCCGCTAAAGTAACCCGCTCTGCTCTGCAGAATGCCGCGTCTGTATCCGGCCTGCTGCTGACTACCGAGTGCATGGTTACTGAATTGCCCCCGCAGGGTATAGGCATGGCGCCTGTGCCTGACATGGGCGGCATGGGTGGCGGCATGGGCGGTGGTATGCCCGGCATGATGTAAGCCTCCTTCATAGAGGTAACCCGAAAAAGCCCCGTAGTTCGCTACGGGGCTTTTTTTGTGCCTGCACGTTGCTACGATGGGGTCACCCGAAAGGAGTGCGTATTTGTCACGCTTGCTCCATTGCCGCTGCGGCGCGCATTATCGGGTCATGAGAGGTTCTGGTGTCAGATAGTTTCAACAAGCCGATTGCAGACCTGCCGGACCTATTGCGTCCTGTCGCAGAGCAGTCTCTCGAGCGCCTGCAAGGCGTTCTGAACGACGTGGCGCTGCCCGCGGAGCTTACCGGCACACTGCCACGGGCGCTGGCCTGTAGTGAGTACCTCACCGATACCCTGGCGCGTTATCCCGATTTGGCGACCACACTGTTTGAGTCGGGTCGCTTGCTGCGCCCGTTGGAACCCGGGGAACTGGCGCAATTCGCCGCCGAAGACATCACAATCGATACCGACGATGCGGCGATCAAAAAATCACTGCGGTTGTTTCGACATCGTGAACTAAGCCGCATCGCCTATCGTGACGTCACCGGGCTGGCGACGCTCACCGAAACACTGGGTGAGCTTTCCGCGCTGGCGGATGTTTGCACCGGCCGCGCTATCGACTGGGCGGCATATAGTCTGGACGAGCGCTTTGGCCGGCCCATTGCTGCTGATGGCAGTGAGAGTCGCTTTGTGGTGCTCGGCATGGGCAAGCTTGGTGGCGGCGAGCTGAACTTCTCCTCCGATATAGATCTGGTGTTTCTGTACAGCGAGAAGGCCGAAACTAACGGACGCAAGAGTGTTACTGCCGAGGAGTACTTCCGGGCGTTGTCCCAGCGCGTTATACAGGCGCTGGATGACAAGACGATTGACGGCTTCGTCTACCGGGTTGATGTGCGGTTGCGACCGTTCGGCACGAGCGGCCCGCTGGCAGTTAGCGAGGGAGCCTTCGAAGATTATTTGATGACGCACGGTCGCGACTGGGAGCGTTACGCCTACGTTAAAGCCCGCGTTGTGAACGACTGGGATGAGAAAGACCGCTTTTATGACATGGTGCTGCGGCCGTTTTGTTACCGCCGCTATCTCGATTACGGAGTGTTCAGTTCGTTGCGTGAAATGAAGGCGATGATTGAAGCCGAGGGCCGCAGTAAGCGCTATCAGAATCACGTGAAGCTTGGGCCCGGTGGTATCCGTGAGGTCGAATTCATTGTGCAAACGTTGCAGTTGGTTCGCGGCGGTACGATTCAGCAGCTGCGCGAGCGGCGTTTGCTGGTTGCGCTGACCGAGTTGGCGGTACACGGTCTGTTACCGGAAAGCGTGGCCGAGGAACTGCGTGAGGCTTACTGCTACCTGCGTCTGGTAGAGAATCATATTCAGGCGATTGCCGACCGTCAGACCCATGAGTTGCCCGACAACGAACTCGACCGGGCGAGAGTCGTGTTGTCGATGGGGCTTAACAGCTGGGACGAGTTGTTGGAGCAACTGAATGATCACCGCGCCAAGGTGCAGTTGCATTTCAACAGTACTTTACGTCGCACTGATGAGCCGGAAGACGATACCGCTAAGCCAACCGGTATTGCCGCCGTGTGGTTGTCGGAGGATGCCGTCGATGCAGCTGCCGAGGCACTGGGCGAGCTCGGTTATAGCAAACCGGCCGACGTGATAACCGCGATGGAGCAATTGCGCGCCAACTCGGCTATCCGTCGTCTCGACGAGATCGGGCGGGCGCGCCTCGACCGTTTGGTGCCGCAGATGATTGTCGCAGCTACTGCAGAGAGCCGGCCGGATGCCGCACTCGCCGGTGGCCTGAAAGTTATTGAAGCCATCGGGCGGCGCTCTGCTTATTTCTCGTTACTTAATGAGAACCCGGAGGCTCTCTCGCGTCTGCTGAGCCTCGCGGGTCGCAGCGATTTTCTAATTAGTCAGATTACCGTGCACCCGCTGCTGCTCGACGAGTTGCTCGACCAGCGTATTTTTATGCAGGCGCCGACACGGGAAGATCTGGAAGCGGATCTCGCAATGCGCAGTGAAGGTATTGACCCCGGTGATCCGGAGCTGCGCCTCGATGCGATCCGTAACTTTCAGCAGGCCGCAGTATTCCGGACTGCAGTGGCCGACCTGAGCGAGGCGATGCCGTTGATGAAGGTTAGCGACCGTCTGACCGATATCGCCGAACTCGTCGTGCAGGCGGCGCTGGACCTTGCGCTGGACGAGATGGTCGCGAAACACGGGCGGCCAATGTGCGATGACGGAGAGTATCGGGAGGCCCGCTTCGGGGTACTCGGTTACGGCAAACTCGGCGGCTGGGAGCTGGGCTACGGTTCCGACCTGGATCTGGTGTTTATTCACGACTCAGCCGGCGACGGGCAGATGACTGACGGCGCTCGCGCGCTCGATAACTCGGTGTTCTTCGGCCGGCTGGCCCAGCGTCTGATATCAATGCTGACGATGCGCACCTTGTCGGGCGAGCTCTACGAAGTGGATGCACGTCTGCGGCCTAACGGTGACTCGGGACAGATGGTCTGCAGTTTGCAGGCGTTTCGTAAGTATCAGGAAAAAGATGCATGGACCTGGGAGCATCAGGCCCTGCTGCGCAGCCGGGCTATCGCCGGCCCTGTCGAAATCATCGAAGAGTTCAACGACGTTCGCGCCGAGGCATTACAACAGTTCGTGCATTTCGACACGTTGAAAGACGACGTCATAACGATGCGCGAGCGCATGCGTAAGGAGCTCGATAAAAGTACGGCCGAGCAGTTTCATATCAAGCAGGGTGTCGGCGGTGTTATCGATATTGAATTTATCGTGCAGTATCTGGTTCTGGCGAATGCGCGCAATGACGGCAGCCTGATAGCCTGGTCGGATAACGTCCGGCAACTGGAGGCACTGACCGCCGCCAAATTGATGGATCCGGCAGAGGCGGAGCAGCTGGCAGATTGTTATCGCGACTACCGCGGCTGGCTGCACCGCTACGCACTGGCCGGCGTTCCCGGCATTGTCGATATAGCCGAAGCGGGCGATGAGCTATCCGGTAGTATCAAGGCGGTAAGCGGGGCCTGGCAAAAATACCTAGGTTGAATATCTGGGTTCAGAGTAAGTCATGCAGGTTGCTATACTGCAGCCGATAGTTCATCTAGTTCATCGCAGACAAGTATCGGAATACGGGGCATAAAACAGTGTCGGACGAAAGCACGGGTGCGAAGCAGGCCAATACCGAGCAGCGTTACAGCGTGTCGCGCAGTGATTTGCCATTGTCCTGCCCGATGCCCGGCATGAAGCAGTGGAATTCCCACCCCAAGGTTTTTTTGCCGGTAGAAGAAACCGGCGAAGCGCTCTGCCCTTACTGTAGCGCGGTTTACACGCTGGAAGACTGACGCTATGGCCGCTATACCCGTTTCCGCGATTATCATCGCGCACAATGCCGAAGCCACTATCGGTGATTGTCTTAAGAGCCTCGCAAGGTTCGACGATGTCGTTGTTTATGAAAACGGTTCTACCGATGCCACCGCAGACATCGCGCGTGGCTTTGCCAACGTGCACCTGGAACAGGGCGGATTTCTGGGCTTCGGGCCGACCAAAAACAAAGCCGCTTCATTTGCAAAGCATGATTGGGTGTTGGCGCTCGACAGCGATGAACTGGCGAGCGCTGAACTGGTTGATGAGATTGCCGCCCTTAGTCTGGATGATCCGAAAGAGATTTTCGAGGTCGACCGCCATAACTATTTTCTCGGCAAGCACATCAAACATGCCGGCTGGGGGAATGACTGGCTGCCGCGGTTTTATAACCGGCATGTACACAGCTACAACGAGGCGCTGGTGCACGAGAATGTTATTCCCGTAGCCGATGCAGTTGTCCGGCGGTTCAGCGGGTCGCTACAGCACAATGCGATTCTCGAGATCAGTCAATTGTTGACGAAAATGAACCGCTATACCGACTTGCGTGCTCAGGAAGGCTTCAAGGGTTACGGCCCGCTGGGTGCTACCTTGAAAGCCTTATGGGCATTTCTGCGCAGCTACGTGATGCAGCTCGGGGTGCTCGACGGCTGGCGCGGTTTCGTTATTGCCTGCGACAATGGCTGCAGCGTCTTCTTCCGCTGTATCAAGTGCTACGTGCGTGACCTGCGTGAGCAGGGCAAGCTGTAAGGCTCCTCGATAGAGCTATGCGGACTACGTTTAGGGGCGAAAGACCGGTGCAGATTCCTGTATCCTTTCGGCTAAACAAGTAATCAGAACAACAGGTCGGGCAGATCATGATCATCGTTACCGGTGGCGCCGGATTTATCGGCAGCAATATAGTCAAAGGGCTGAACGCCCAGGGTCGCACGGATATCGTCGTGGTCGACGATATGACGGACGGCCACAAGAGCTTTAATCTGGCGGACTGCATCATCGCCGATTACCTGCACTACGAAGACTTCCTGTACATGCTGCAGTCGGATGATCCGTTGCCCTGGGAGATCGAGCGTGTATCGCATCAGGGTGCGTGCACCGTCACAACGGAATGGGACGGTGAGTACATGATGCGCGTGAACTTCGAGTTCTCGAAGCACCTGTTGAACTACTGCCTGAAGCACAGCATTCCGTTCGTGTATGCCTCGTCAGCGTCGGTCTACGGTGCCGGCACCGACTTTACGATTGCCCCGGAAAAAGAAAAGCCGATCAATGTTTACGCCTGGTCGAAGCTCGTGTTCGACCAGTACGTGCGCCGCGTTATTGATAATGCCGGTTCGCAGATTGTCGGCCTGCGTTATTTCAATGTATACGGGCCGAACGAGGCCCACAAAGGTGGCATGGCCAGTGTCATGTTGCATTTCTACCGGCAGTTGCGCGATGAGGGCGAGGTTCGCCTGTTTACCGGCTGCGACGGTTATGACGATGGTGAACAGCGGCGTGATTTCATTCACGTTGATGACGTCGTCAAAGTGAACCTGTGGTTCATGGCCAATACCGCCAAGTCGGGCATCTTTAATCTTGGTACGGGCGGTAGCCGCACCTTTAACGATGTTGCCAATGCCGCTTTAGAGTGGAACAGCTCTGGCCGCATTCGCTATATTCCGTTCCCCGACAATTTGCGCGGCAGTTACCAGAGCTTCACCGAAGCCGACATCGACAGCCTGCGGGCGGCCGGTTACGACGAAGACTTTATTCCCATCGAACAGGGCGTGCCGATGTATCTGGACGTCCTGAAAGCCACAGACAACGTTTGAGCCGCCGCCTGATGCGCCTGCTGGTACTGTCTTCTCACGACGATACGTTTAACGCGATTCGTCCGGAGGCCGAAATTTTTATTGGTATGCAGAAACTCGGTGTTGATGTCACCGTGATGACGCAGGCCGATGGTGTTTATAACAAGCAGATGGCTGCCGCCGGTATCAAGCTGGTCGATTTCGCCCCGGCGAAGAAATTTGACCGCAGCGCCGTGAGCTATGTCCGTCAGTATGTGCTCGACCACGATATTGATGTCGTGTACGCCTTTAACAACCCGGCGATCATTACCTGCAACCGTGCCTTGCGCGGCCTGAAGCAGGTCGGGTTGGTGACCTACCGCGGCCAGACCGGCAATATCAGCAAGTGGGACCCGACCTGTTACCTGACGCACCTGCACCCGCGGGTCGATCTGATTCTCGGCGTATCCGATGCGGTAACGCACAGCTTGCGTGCCGAGTTGAGCAATCCGGAAAAAGCGCAGACCGTTTATAAAGGGCATGACCTGTCGTGGTATCAGGCCGAGCCTGCCGACCTCACGCAGTCCGGTGTTCCCGAGGGTGCTTTTGTTGTCGGTTGTGTCGCCAACAACCGCCCGCGCAAAGGTGTACCGGTGCTGGTCGATGCAATTTGTCGATTGCCGTCTGCAACCGAAGCCCATGTTGTGTTGGTTGGCGCCGACATGGATGAGCCGGAGTTGCAGCAAAAGATTGCTGCCAGCCCGCATCCGGAGCGTTTTCATGTACTGGGTTTCCGCAAGGATGCGCCCGCCATTGTGGCGGCCTGCGATGTATCGGTGTTGCCGTCGGTAAAGCGCGAGGGCCTGCCGAAGACCGTTATTGAGGCCATGGTGTTCGGTGTTACGCCGGTTGTAACCACAGCCGGAGGCAGCCCTGAACTTGTTGAAGACGGGGTCTCCGGGTTTATCGTGCCGGTTAATGATGCCCAGGCGATTGCCGATAAGATTCAATGGCTGTTTGAGCATCCCAAAGAGTGCAAGCTCATGGGCGAGCGTGCCCGCGAGCGTATTGATCAGGCATTCAATGTGCGCGACTCGGCGAAACGCACTAAAGAACTGATGGAAGCGTTGTTGAGCCGTAAGCGGGGCTGACGGGTGGCGGAATCGTCCACAGGAAAACGCTATCTGATTGTCGGCCCGTCCTGGGTTGGCGACATGGTGATGGCGCAGTCGCTGTTTAAAACCCTGAAAGCAGTTGAGCCGGATGCAGTGATCGACGTAATAGCGCCCGGTTGGTCAGTACCTATTATTGAACGCATGCCCGAAGTGCGCCGCGGCATCGGTTTGCCGGTAGGGCATGGCGAATTCAATCTGGCGAAGCGGCGAGAAATCGGCCGCGGTCTCGTTGATGAACACTATGATCATGCGCTGGTATTGCCGCGCTCGTTTAAATCGGCACTGGTGCCGTGGTTTGCCAAAGCCCGTGTGCGCACGGGCTACCGTGGCGAAATGCGCTTTGGCTTGCTGAACGACATCCGGCCGCTCGATAAATCGGTATTGGATCAGACGGTGAAGCGCTTCGTCGCACTGGGCTTGCCGAAAGGTGAGCTGCCACAGGCGATCCCGCAGCCACAGTTGCGCATCGATACCGCCAACCAACAGCGGCTCATCGACAAACATGAGCTGGATATGACCCGCCCGATTGTGGCGATGATGCCGGGTGCAAGTTACGGCCCTGCCAAATGCTGGCCGCTGGAATACTTCGCCGAGTTGGCAGCCAGACTGTGCGAGCAGGACATCGGTGTCTGGGTGTTGGGGTCGAAAGGCGATAAGGAAGCCGGTGAGACCATCGCATTGGCGAACATGGATGTGCGTAATCTATGCGGGAGAACCGAGCTTGAGGATACCGTCGACCTGCTGGCTCTGAGTACTACTGCTGTGACCAATGATTCAGGCCTGATGCACGTTGCCGCTGCCGCCGGCATTCACGTTATCGCGATGTACGGTTCGAGCACTCCGGCTTACACACCGGCACTGACAGAAAAGAAAACCATTCACTATCTCGATCTTGAATGCAGCCCGTGTTTCAAACGCGAGTGTCCGCTTGAACATCTCAACTGCCTGCGCGATATCCGCGTGGATGATGTCCTTGGTTCAGTGAACTCGGTTTTGTAACGGCAGATACAGGCCACATTAGTGCTTATTCTCGTCGTGCATCCCTGCACTCCTCGAATCGGGGTCAGCGCCTTCGGCGTCCTGCCTCCCGGCGCTTGCCACGACGCTCTAACGTGATCTGTATCAGCCGTAATAGACCCGTCTGTAGATAGGGTCTGCTCAGATCAGGCAGCAGCCTTCATGATATTCATCGGCGCCATCTCCGGATGCCTGCAATTTTCCAAAGGCACGATAGCCGTCCAGATGAACGCGTGCTGGCCGGACAGGCAGGCATGACTGACCATATCGGTAAACACCGTCCACGCCGCATACGACGGGAATGCCAGTTCCAGCCTGCCGTCCTGACTGCTCTGGAACTCGGGGGTGTCTTTCATAAAGTTGTGAAAATCGCGCATCGTCTGGTCGTAGGGACTGTTGTCGAGCATCCGTGCTTTCGGCAAGCCCAGCTTGCTGATACCGCTAAGTACCGAAGTCCGCAAGTCATCGAGCCCGGAGCGCTCCAGTTTGTTCTTGCGAATGCGGTTGAGTAGCCCCGCTTCTTCGGCATACACCTTGAACAAGTCCGGGAAGTTGCCGCGGGTTGCCCAGACGCGGTCTTCAACGGGGTTTAAGTTTACAAAGAAGCGGAGAATACGGTTGCCGTTGACGGCACCGTAGGCTTTGGCGTCGAAGTGAATGAGTTCGTTGCTGGCGTGAGCGCTCAAGTCACGGCCTTTCTCCTGGATCGGACGGAAGCTGCTGGTTGCGATAGTAGAGCCTTTAAACAATTCGGGCATCGCGCTCATATAAAAATCGGTGACGTTGTTACTATGGGTTGTCAGAACGTCGTAGGCTTTCTGGTACAACGGCGTACCTTTTTCGAGGCCGCGCACACTGTCGGCTTCCGGATGGTAGCTAACGTTCTTGCCTGTCAGATGCTTCGGTAACTCCTCACGCAGAAACGCCAGATCGTCGTCCGACGGCAACGGCACGGGTGCTTCCGGGAAATACGGGATCTTGCCGGCTTCAAGTGAATCACCGACCTCGCCCTGAGTGGATTGTTTCAGACGGTCTAGAGAGAACTCATCAAGCATGACTGTTACTCCTTAATCATGCCTATGATTCTACTGCCTGTTCAGGCAGGCGGCTATTTCGTTTTGCGAAAGCCCAGATGCGCCATCATCTTGTCGACAGCAGCACAGGCATCTTCAACCGATATCAGGTCCATGGCTTCGGGCGTGCGCACCCGCTGACCCCATGGTTGTTCCGCAACTGAGCTGTTCAGGAGCTTGCTGACGGCCTCAGGATAGCGGTTAATCTCCCACTCCTCGCTGAAATACGAGCGTGCCCGGTCGGGATTGGTGCTTGCAAACAGGCCGATGGCGGGCGTACCGGTCGCGGCAGCCATATGGTTGGGCCCGGAGTCGGGGCACAGGACAAAATCGCTGGCCTCAATAACCGCTATCAACTCTTTCAGATTGGTCTGGCCGACCAGATTAACCGGCGCCTGCCTGCTGTTGGTTTCGATAATCCGTGCAAACTCGTGTTCGGTCTCCGAGTTGCCACCTGTAACCAGTACTTTGGCACCGTAGCTGTCGTGCAGGTGGTCGACTACTCCGGCGTAACGCTCCGGGTTCCAGTTACGAAAGTTGCGAAAGCGCGGGTTGGCACAAGGGCTTAGTACCACCACGGGCGCGTCGCCGGAGCACAACTCGGCAGCCTTCTGCCGCGCAGCTTCGTCATAGGGAATATCCCAGCGTAAGGATCGCTCACTGAATCCTAATGCCTCGGCAAAACCGAATAGTTGGTCCATGACATGCTGGTTGTGTCGTTCGGGAATCTGCTCGCGTGTGAACAGCCACTGGTAGTCTTTGGCGCGTGCTTTGTCGTAACCCAGATCATGATCGCGCTTAACGAACAGGCTGATCAGGTTGGCGCGCATGTTCGGATGCATGTGCAGCAGCAGATCAAAGTGGCGCCCTTTGAGTTCGCGGCGAACGTTCAGCAGTTCTTTGAGACCGTTCGACTTATCGAAGGTGATAAACTCAATTCCGTCAAGCCCCTCGAGCAGCGCGCGCTCGGTTTTGCCGATGATCCATGTAATTTTAACGCCGGGCCAATTGTCCTGTATCGTGCGCAGTACCGGCACGGTATGACAGCAGTCGCCGATGGCCGACAACCGGATTACACAGATAGATTTAGGCGCTGCATTCATTGAGGCGTTCGTATTTAAGGAAGATTGTGTCCAGACGCTTTGAAAAAACCGGCCGAAGCATGATCGTATACGACAACTCTGTTGTCAGCCAGATAACAGAAGAATTGTTCGACTGCGACTACTGGGGCGATGTCGAGCAGGCGCCCGGGTACTCGGGAGGGCGAGGGGCGACACTGTTTATCGAGCATGAAGGTGATGCCTGGGTGCTGCGCCACTACCATCGTGGCGGCAAGATCGGCCAAGTGTTGGCGGACCAGTTCTTCTTCTTCGGGGCCGCGCGCACCCGCCCTGTGCTTGAATATGACCTGCTTGATCATATGTACCGGCTCGGGTTGCCGTCGCCGCAACCGGTAGCAGCGCGCTATGTGCGCACAGGTTTGTACTACACGGCGGACCTGATTACGCGGCGCTTACCGGGAGTTCAGCCGTTGTCGAACCGTCTGACGCAGGCTCCGCTCGATGACGTTGTCTGGGAGCGTATCGGCCGTTGTGTGGGCCGGTTTCATGCCAACAATATTTTCCATGCGGACCTGACGGCGCACAACCTGCAGATCAGTGATGCTGATGAGATTTATTTGCTCGACTTTGATCGTGGTCGCGTAATGCCGCGAGCGGGTGAGTGGCGTCAGAATAATCTCGACCGGCTGCAGCGCTCGTTTATGAAGGTCAGCCAGGACGGCAGTATTGCGTTCACCGGTGAACACTGGGACCGGTTGATGGAAGGCTACCGCAAAGGCTTGGCTATTTAGCCTTTGCTCTGAATGTAGGGGTTGGGGTAAGGCTCGGGCCGGCCTTTAAAGCGCTTGTGCACCCAGTAGTACTGTTCCGGCACCCGCCGGATATGACTTTCTAAAGCTTTATTAACCAGTGCGGTGTCGGCCTCGATATCATCGGTCGGGATGTTCTCGACCGGTGGTTCGTAGATGATGTGATAGCCGCTGTCATCAGCGTTGCGCATTGGGAAGAACGGTATCAGTACAGCCTTGCCGCTTTTCAGCAGCTGTGATGTGGCAGGGTTGGTCATGCCCGGCTCACCGCAGAAATCTACCAGCACTGCATTCTTGCCAACATAGGCCTGATCCGGCGCGTACCAGACCGGCGTGCCGTTTTTGAGCGCCTTCAGCAGTTCGCGAATACTGTTCTTGGTAATTAGCTGCGGTACCGATTGCGCGCGGCTGCGCCGCATGAACTCATCCATTAAAGGGCTGTTATTCGGGCGGTACATTGCCGCCATCGGCGGCAGTCGGTCTTTCATATAGCGACCGCAGATCTCTGTACCTGCAAAATGACCGGCAAGCATCAGTATGCCCTGACCGTCTTTGACCGGTTGTTCAAGGTTTTCTTCACCTTCGATGGTGACGAGACGTTCTATAGCTGCATCGCTTAACCACCAGCCCATCGCCATTTCGACCGCCATTTTTCCCAGTGACTGAAAATGTCTGCGGGTCAGATCATTCTGTTCTTCAGGAGACAGCTCAGGAAAGCACAGCTCAATGTTGCGGTGTGCCACCTGCACACGACTGCCAGCCACCCGGTAGGCGAGTCCGCCGACAAAGCTGCCGACCTTCATCCGTGCGCGTTGCGGCAGCAACACAATAAGCCGCAGTAGTCCGAGCCCCAGCCATAACGGCCAGAAGCGCGGCTGCCAGAAGTGCCACAGCGGTGTTTGTTCGTTGCTCATAGCCTCATGGTATTGCAATGCTTGCTGTTTCGCATCCTAAACCCCGGTCAGGTTGTTACTGATTCTCTTTGCTGCGGGATTACCCTGTCCGGACTGCTGCAGGTGCTTCTATCTACGGAACAAACTAACCGATGGCATGCTTCTGGTTGCACTGCCGGAAATATGCGGGTGCTGCTTGAAGCCGATAGGTGATTAGTGTCAATCTAACAAGGATAGACCGGCTCTGGTGCCGGAGGTTGTTGTTGGCCAGCAGCGAAATTCAATGTCGTGCTGTGCGGGTGTTGTTGTGAAATCATGTATGCAAGTTACGTACTTTAAGTTTTCGGCGCTGCTGACTGCGGCGCTGTTGGCAGGCCCCGTTTCTGCCGAGAGGCTGCCCCAGCCGCGCGGTCTGGATAATGAAATAGGCTTCTGGAAACAGGTGTTTTCGGAGGTTTCCAGTAATCAGGCGCTGGTGCACGACAAACGCTACCTGGGCGTTGTCTATGAAGTAGTGGATATTCCCCCGGGCACTTCCGTGTCCCGGCAGCGCCGACTGTCGGAGCAGGTGCGGCGCAAGTACAGCGATATTCTGACGTCGCTTGCTGATGGCAACCGGCAAAACCTGTCGGCTGAACAGCAACGCGTATTGAAACTGTGGCCCAAAGACGTGACTAACGACGAGTTACGGCAGGCTTCAAGGCGCGTCCGCTTTCAGGGCGGTTTATCCGATCGATTCGTAGACGGCCTGGTGCGGTCGGGCAGTTGGCGTGACTATATTGATACACAGTTGCGCAGCGCCAGCGTGCCGAAGCAATTGGTGGCGCTGCCGCATGTAGAGTCATCATTTAATCCGCGAGCCGGTTCCAGTGCCGGTGCCGTCGGTCTCTGGCAATTTACCCGTTCTACCGGTCGCCGCTTTATGCAGATCGACCATGTTGTTGACGAGCGTCGCGATCCCTACATGTCGAGCGACGCTGCTGCCCAGTTGCTGAGTTACAACCATTCGGTGCTGAATTCCTGGCCGCTGGCAATCACTGCGTACAACCATGGTGTTGCAGGCATGCGCCGGGCAGTGAAGCAGATGGGTACGGACGATATTCAGGCCATCGTGCACAACTATAGCGGCAGCCGCTTCGGGTTTGCTTCACGTAACTTTTACGTTGCCTTTCTTGCGGCTTCGGATGTTGATTCAAACTACAACCGTTACTTCGGTAGGGTCAACATGAACCCGCCTGCTAACGATATCGTGATTAACGTGCCGGCTTACATGGAGTTCGACACGCTGACCCGTGTTTTCGGGGTAGAGGAAAGCACGCTCCGGCAGTACAACCCGGCATTGATGCCTTCGGTATTGGAAGGCAATAAGTATGTGCCCAGAGGCTTCCGGCTGCGGTTGCCGGAAACTGACAGCGATGCAGGTCAGCTGCTTGCTGCACTGCCAGCCGCGGAGCTGCACGGTAGCCAGACGCCGGACATGTATCACAAGGTGCAGCGTGGCGACAGCCTCTCTGTAATCGCCGTGCGCTACAAAACGACGGTGCGGGAGTTGAAGGCATTGAATAACCTGAACAGCAGCCATTTTATTCGTGTCGGCCAGGTACTGCGGTTGCCGTACAGCGATTCGAAAGGCGCCATTACTTCGGAAATCTATACGGTTCGTTCCGGCGATACGCTGGGTATCATTGCCCAGCGTGCCGGCACTACGCCCGGGCAATTGACGAAACTCAACAACCTTAATAATGACAACCGTATTTATGCGGGCCAGAAATTAGTGGTAAAGCAGGTCTCGCCGGTGGTTGATATTGCGCCGGAACCGGTTGCAACCGAAGCCACTGCGGCGGTTAATGACGTCGCTCAGGACGAACCGGAGGGCTTGCCGGTTGCTTCAGTTGATCCTAGCGACTATGGCGTTGCCGATGACGGCTCGGCAGAAGTGCAGGCCTCGGAAACACTCGGCCATTTTGCAGACTGGCTAGACCTGCCGACGCAGACCCTGCGCGATTTAAACGGATTCAAATACGGTAAGCCGCTGGTGATCGGATCGAGAGTGAAGCTGAAGTTTTCGAATGTTTCGGTTGATGAATTTGTGAAGCGCCGTAGCGGTTATCACACGGAAATTCAGGAATCATTTTTTGTGCAATACCGGATAGTCGACACCACTGTGCACCAATTGCAGCAGGGTGAGTCGGTGTGGGTTCTTAATAAACGCTACAAAGTACCCGAGTGGCTGCTGCGTCAGTACAACCCGGATCTGGACCTGAGTAAGCTCAGGCAAGGCACTAAAATTATTTTTCCGAATATCGAAAAGGTAGACCTTGATGTATAGAGGGCTGGTGGCACTCAGCCTGATTCTCACGCTACTGTTTGCCGGTACCGCAGCAGCTACAGAGCACATTGACCGTCTGGTTATTAAGAAGTCGGAGCGCAAAATGCTGGCGCTCAAGAACGGCAAGGTCGTGCGCGAGATGGATATCGCATTGGGCCTGATGCCCAAGGGCCATAAGGTTCGTGAAGGCGATTTTCGTACGCCGGAAGGGGAGTACCGGCTTGGTCGGCGCAACTCCAACAGCAGTTTCTTTCTGTCGATTGAAGTGACGTACCCCAACACTCTCGACAAACTGAATGCCGAACGACTGGGGGTTAGCCCCGGTGGACTGATAATGATTCACGGTCAGCCCAATCAACCGAAAAAAAGCCGTAGTTATTACGAGAACTTCGACTGGACTGATGGCTGCATCGCTGTATCGAACAACGACATGATTGAGCTCTGGCGAACTACCGACGCCAGTACACGAGTTAGCATTCTTCCCTGATTGTTTTTTATTGCGCCGCTACGTTTTTCGTACCGGTTTCATTTTGAACGTTCTGTTCGCCTTATCTGCGTCACTTTTTTAGATATCCATTCAAACGTTTCTAAAAAAGTGTGACTCACGTCGCTGAATAATTGAAGTGTTAAATGCTCCTGCTGTGATGCAGTTCCTCGCTTACTTTTTGGCTGCTGCGTAACCTTTGTAGCACCACGGTAGGAGGAGTTTGGCATGAGCAATTTCAAAGATCACCGCTACGCAGATCGTACTGCTGCGGGATACGAGGGCAGGCTCGCTCGTGTAAGCGGAACAGCTAGCAATGCTGCAAACGGAAGCAATGGGAACGACGTCGGAAGCTTAGACGCGTATCGCAATTGGCTGACTAAAGTGCAGGCGCCGGATCAGCGTCGGGCTTTGCCGGATGAAGCGTTATTCAGCTGGAAGGGTTATCGCAGTTGGGCGGAGAAAGTTCGCCGCGACTGGGAATCTGAGTCCTGAGTCAGGCGGCAGTGAAAACTGCCATTTTTTAAAGTCGATATTGTTTTAAATAGGATTACGACAATGTCACGGTCCGGTAACGGTGATACAAAAATAACTAACGAGACGACTATCTGGCGTCGCGCCTGGGTAGCCGAAGCTCTCGAAGGCGTGCGTTCGCGGCTGACTCCCGATACGGCGGATACCGAATCGGTTAAGTCCGGTGGCGATGTCGCTGTTAAGAGCGCTGCCGTAACTCGTAAGCCCCGGCTGTATGTCGCCTGGTCGGCGTCCCAAGCCACTGTTGACGAGGATAGCGCCTGAGAAGAGCCCCCTGTGCGGCTCTGTGCCTCTGTCAGCCCGATGAAATACGAGATTTTCCTCAAACTCTATGATGAGCTGGATTCCGCGGTGGTTGCCTGGCCGCTGGCGCGCCGCTACCTGCCCGCCATAGCCATTTCATCTTTGCTACTGGTCGGCGTAATACTGCTGTTCATCTGGTAGACAGAGAATCGGTACAACCGCCTTCCGGCACCCTTGAAACACTGAATTTAGACCCCATGTTTGCTTCTTAGATGGTGGTGCGTGCGTTATCGCGCCTGATTTTTGGAGTTAGAAGCATGTCAACTGAACAAGTGGTCGAGAAAGACGCTGCCGAAAAAGAAGTATTGGGGTTTCAGACAGAAGTGAAGCAACTGCTTCACCTGATGATTCATTCTCTGTACAGCAACAAAGAGATATTTTTACGGGAGTTGATCTCCAACGCATCCGATGCCAATGACCGGCTGCGTTTTGCTTCCGTGTCCGACAAAGATCTGTTGGCAGGCCAACCGGACCTGACAATTACCATCGAAACCGATGCAGAGGCCGGTACGTTATCAATTACCGACACCGGTGTCGGTATGTCCCGCGATGAAGTGATCAGCCAGCTGGGTACGATCGCGCATTCCGGTACCGCAGATTTTATTAAGAACCTTAGTGACAAGGACGCACAGGATTCCGCGTTAATCGGCCAGTTCGGTGTTGGCTTCTATTCCTCGTTTATTGTTGCCGACCGGGTTGAGGTCTTTACGCGGCGTGCCGGAGTGAGTGCCGCCGAGGGTGTGCATTGGGAGTCGACCGGCGAGGGCGATTTTTCTATCAGTTCTGTCGAACGACCAGAGCGCGGCACGACTATCGTGCTCCACCTGCGCGATGACGATAAAGAGTTTCTTGATGACCTCCGGTTGCGCGCCTTAATTCGCAAGTACTCTGATCACATCGCCTTTCCCGTGCGTATGCTGGAGCAACAGATGCCCGCGAACGACGAGGGTGAAGAAGAACCCCCGGTGCCGGAGTTTGAAACCGTAAACAGCGCGAAAGCACTGTGGGCCCGTCCGCGCAGTGAAGTGAAGGACGAGGAGTATCAGGAGTTCTATAAATCCCTCTCGCACGATTTCCAGGATCCGTTGCTGTGGAGTCACAACAAGGTTGAGGGTAAGCGCGAATACACCAGCCTGTTGTACCTGCCGTCGACAGCACCGTTTGACCTCTACAATCGTGAAGCACCCCGAGGGCTTAAGCTCTATGTACAGCGTGTGTTCATCATGGACGATGCTGAAAAGTTCCTGCCGCTGTACTTGCGCTTTGTGCGCGGTGTCGTCGATACCAACGATTTGTCCCTGAATGTATCGCGAGAGCTGCTGCAGGAGGATGCCAACGTAACGGCCATTCGCGGCGCATTGACGAAGCGTGTGCTGTCAATGCTGGAGAAGTTGGCGAAAGACGATACGGAGAAGTATCAACAGTTCTGGGACGAGTTCGGCCGTGTGCTGAAAGAAGGCCCGGCGGAAGACTTTGCCAACCGTGAGCAGATTGGCAAGCTGTTGCGCTTTGCGACCACTCATACCGACAGCGAGAAGCAGGATCAGTCTCTGGACGACTACGTCGGTCGTATCGAAGGCGACAGGAAAAAAATCTATTACGTCGTTGGCGAGAGCTTTGCCAGCGCCAAGCATAGCCCGCATCTCGAGATTTTCCGTAAGAAAGGTGTCGAGGTGTTACTGCTGGCAGAGCCGATTGATGAATGGCTGATGAACCAGTTACGTGAATACGGCGAGTATCAGTTCGCTGATATCAGTCGCGGTGAACTGGACCTGAGCGAACTGGGTGAAGACAGCGAAGCTGATGAGGCCAGTCAGGACGAACTGCAGGAACAGCACAAAGCATTGCTCGAACGTCTGCAGGAATCATTGGCAGACCGCGCCAGTGAAGTCCGCGCCACGCAGCGACTGACCGACTCACCGGCTTGCCTGGTGCTGAACGACTTCGATATCGGTCACCAGATGCGCAAGATTATGGAGGCTAGCGGGCAGCAGGCACCGGAGTCTAAGCCGGTACTCGAAATCAATCCGCAGCACCCGTTGGTAGCGAAGCTCGACAAAGAGAAGGACGACACCCAGTTCGGTGAACTGGCTTGCGTGTTGTTCGATCAGGCTGCGCTGGCAGAGGGCCGGCAGCTTGAGGACCCCGTTGGCTATGTGCGTCGGGTCAACAGCCTGTTAACGGAGCTGAGTGCGTAGTAGGGTGTCTGTTGTTGCATTGAGCAAGTGGAGCAGAACCCGTGGGTGATAAAAAACCGAGTACTGACGAGCTGCGGGAGCGTTTAACTGCCGAGCAGTTTACCGTTACCCAACAGCAAGGCACTGAAAGACCGTTTACCGGCGAGTATGTCGATAACAAGCGTGATGGAATGTATCGCTGTGTCTGCTGTGGCGAGCCGCTATTCAGCTCTGCGCATAAATTCGACTCGGGTACCGGCTGGCCGAGTTATTGGCAGCCGGCTGACGAAGCGGCAGTAGCGGTGCGCAGTGATGCCAGTCACGGTATGGTGCGCGAGGAAGTCGTATGTGCGGCTTGTGAGGCACACTTGGGCCACGTATTTGATGACGGCCCGCAGCCTACCGGCAAGCGCTATTGTATTAACTCTGCATCGCTGGACTTTAGTGATGCTTCAGATGGAACTGAATAATGCGTCTATTTCTAGTAACACTCGTCGCCGGCTTGTTGGTTGCCTGCGGACAATCGGGAGAAACAACCATGACTGAATCTGCACCGGCAGAAGTAACCGAGCTGATTATTCAGGATACTGAGGAAGGCACTGGTGCCGAGGCGGTAGCCGGTAAGACAGCGGTAATGCATTACACAGGGTATTTGTACGAACCCACATCGCCGGATCAGCGTGGTGCCAAGTTCGACAGTTCGCTTGACCGCAATCAGCCGTTTCCGTTTGTGCTCGGCTCCGGCATGGTGATTAAAGGCTGGGACCAGGGTGTTCCGGGTATGAAAGTGGGCGGCAAGCGGACACTGATCATTCCGCCGGGCATGGCCTACGGTGAGCGTGGTGCCGGTGGCGTCATTCCGCCGAACGCGACGCTGGTGTTCGACGTCGAGTTGCTCGAAGTACAGTAGCAGCGCGCATCCTGCCTATAAAAAAAGCCCGGTTTCTGCCGGGCTTTTTTGATTGTGGCATTCAGGTACCTAAAGTCAGCGCAGTGCAGGGTTCAGCGTATAGGTTCCGACCAGTCGTGCCTCAGCAATCACATGGCCGGCGATTGCGCCCTGTACGTCGCTGGCCGTGAAGGCGTCTGCCACCGCAACGCGGTCTAGGTCGGTAGCGAACAGAATGAATTCGTAGGCATGCACCCGTTCATCGTTCCATGGCGGGCAGGCGCCGTCCCAACCGTAGTACTCGCCTTCCATGTCCGGGTTGCCGGCGGTGAAGGTCGTAAAGTCGTTAATGCCCTGACGGGTGCCTGCAGGGCCCGGTGGATTCTTCTTGCCATGCACCGTAACCTCAGTAGAGCAAGCGCCCTCAGCCAGTTCTCCATCGGCTGCCGGAATATCGATCATGATCCAGTGGCAGAAATCGCGCCGTGGCATGTCGGTTGGGATAACAGTGCCCTCGACACCGGCATTGCTGGTGTCTGTCGGCACATCCGGGTCGTTGCAAAGGAGCACCAACGACTTGGCGTTGTCAGGCACATCCGTCCAGCGCAGGTGCGGGCTCAGGTTCTGCCCGAACGTCATATGACTTTCTGCATCGGGAATGCCGAACCCGGTGCGATCCGGCATCGGTTCATTGTTGGCAAATGTCTCTGATGTAAGTTCCATGGTAAGCGCCCTGCAAGGTTACAAGTGGTCGTTGATATTCATTGCGGGTTATCCTGCCACAGGCTTTGGGCAAAATACATTTCGCGGCATAATCGTGCCGCAGCAACGCGGATACCGGAACATGGCTTCAAAATCGCCCGACAAAAAACTTCTCAGCATCGAAGGTAGCGCCGGCGCCATTGAGGCGATGTTGGAAACGCCGCAGGAGTTTGACGGCAAGCGTGTTGCCCTGCTGTGCCATCCGCATCCGCTGTATGAAGGCACGATGGACAACAAAGTGGTGCACACGTTGGCACGCGCTTTTCATGACACGGGCTTTGCCACACTGCGATTTAATTTCCGCGGTGTCGGCAACAGTGAGGGCGAGCACGACGAAGGCGCGGGCGAGACTGAGGACACTGTGTTGCTGGCGGCGTGGCTGGGCAAACAGTTTCCTGATGCGCGGCTGAGTCTGGCCGGGTTCTCATTCGGTGGCATGATTGCCGCCAAAGCGGCTAGCGGCCTCAAGCCGGAGACGTTAGTGACTGTCGCGCCCGCGGTCGGCTTTATTAAGTCCGGCGATGCGGCCGGGCCCGGCGCACCGTGGCTGCTGGTGCAGGGCGGGCAGGACGAGGTAATCGACCCGCAGGTTGTTACCGACTGGGCCGGAACGTTGGCAGCTCCGCCGGAAATCATCATGATTGCCGGTACGGGGCACTTTTTTCATGGTCAGCTGGTCACATTGCGACAGCATGTTGTTGACTGGCTCTCCCGGCAAATGGCTGCCGGGGCGTAAGAATAAACGGAAGTAAATAATGTTGAAGAAACTGACTGAATTGTTTGCAGGCGCATCGCAGGATGAAGATGCCACGTACCAGCAGGAAAAGTTTCAGGTGTCTCTGGCTGCACTGCTGGTAGAGATGGCGCGTGCAGACTTTGAACAGAGTGATGGCGAAAGCGAAGAGATCGTCAATTTGTTGGCGGCACACTTCAGCATGACAGAGGGCGAAGCGCTGGAGTTGCTGCGTAAGGCAGAGGTCGCGACTGACGATGCTGTTTGTCTCCACGATTTCACTCGCACCGTACACACCACACTTGAGCCTGCCGAGCGCCTGCAGGTTATCGAACTCTTGTGGGTCGTCGCATTAAGCGATAGCAAGCTGGATAAGTACGAGGACTATCTGATCCGCAAGGTTGCTGACCTGATGCATGTTTCGCCTGGCGACGTGGTGCGCCTCAGGCACGAGGTTGCTGCCCGCAATTAGAGAAACGCAGCGCCGCTGCAGCTTAACGCAGCCACTACCCGGGTCCCCGGAATAAGCATCATCAATGCCTGAATGCCGATAATGGCGAAAATCGGGCTGATATCGAATCCGCCGATTACAGGAATAAACTTTCGAAACGGTGCCAATACCGGTTCGATCAGTTGGCTGATCAATGCGGCCGCCGGGTTGTAGTTGCCGGGGGACACCCAGCTCAAAATGACCCAGATCAGAATCATGAAGAAGTACAGGCTGAGGAATGTGCGGACGATGCCCAGCGCGGCCAGTGTCAGCAGCTGCAAGGCGTCCGGGCTGACGGCGCATAGCAGTGTTAATAGCAACAGCAGTTCCGCAATCTTGATGATGAATGCTACCAGCAGGCTGGCCGTGTCTAGCCCGTAGACCGGTGGAATGTAACGCCGCAACGGCAGTACCAGCGGATTGGTTACACTCAGAATAAATTGCACCAGCGGGTTGCGGAAGTCAGCACGGCGCCACTGCAACACGATGCGCAGCAGGAACGTGATGATGTACAGATCGACCAGCGTCGAAACAATAAATACCAGTGCGTTGGTCACCGAGTTACTCCATTATCTTCCGGGCATTAATTTCGGATTAGCTTTTGCCGAGTTCAATCGAGCGATCCCGCGCCGCTGTCAGTGCCTTCTCAAACAGTTCGCGGATACCGCCAGCTTCGAGTGTAGTGCATGCGGCTTCTGTGGTGCCGCCGGGCGAGGTAACCCGCCGGCGCAGTTCGGCCAGGTCCACATCTTCAGCAGAGGCTAGTGTGGCAGCACCGAGTGCGGTTTCAACCGCTAACTGGCGGGCTGTTGCCTTGTCGAAGCCGAACGACTCGGCGCCGTCGGCCAGCAGCTCCATCATCATGAAAAAGTATGCGGGGCCGCTGCCTGAAACCGCTGTGACAGCATCCATCATGGCTTCGTCGCTTACCCAAATGCCTGTGCCTGTGGCTGCAACGATGCTGTCGGCAATGACCTTTTCGGCATCTCCGACAGCAGCGTTACCCACCAGCCCTGCCATGCCACGACCGACCAGTGACGGCGTGTTCGGCATGATACGCACCACCGCGACATTGTCGCCGAGCGCCGCTTCGATGCTAGCCAACGTGATGCCGGCCGCAATAGATACCACCAGTTCCTGATTACTGCCGGCGCACTGTTGCGCAACGTCCACGATGTATTGTGGCTTGGTTGCCAGCACCAGCACATCGGCTGCGGCAGCAACCGCTGCATTGTCATCGCCGACAAGCATGCCGCTGTCGATTTCGCTGAGCGCACTGCGGGCGGTATCACCGGGGTCAGCGACCGCGATCTTTTGCGCAGGGTGACCCGCTGCAAGCAGGCCACGAATAATTGCCTGGGCCATGTTGCCGCCGCCGATAAAGCCGATGGTTTTATTCATTCAATTATTGTCCGTTGTTGCGACCGACGCCCGGTGTTCTTTCAAGTATCGCGCGGGCCGAAAATTGCTGTACCTATTCTTACCAGTGTACTGCCTTCCATTATCGCCGCTTCGAGGTCTCCAGACATCCCCATCGACAGCGTATCCATCGTATGCCCTGCGTCGGCGAGCCGGTCGGCCAGTTCGCGCAATTCCCTAAAAGGCTGCCGTTGCCCGGCCTCGCTGTCGGCGGGCAAAGGAATGCACATCAGCCCGCGCAGCTCCAGATTGGGCAACTCGTCTACTGCGGCCGCCAGAGCGGCGGCTTTTGCCGGGGCAACGCCGCCGTGTTCCCCCGCTGCATCTACCTGAACTTGCAGCAGTACTTTAAGCGGCTGCAGTTCTGCCGGGCGTTGCTCCGACAAGCGTTTGGCTATCTTGGTCCTGTCGACGGTGTGGGCCCAGTCAAAACAGGCGGCAATGCCCCGGGTTTTATTGCTCTGGATACGACCAATGTAGTGCCAGTTAACCGGCAGATTAAGTGCTTTAATCTTGTCTACGGCTTCTGCCACGTAGTTTTCGCCGAAATCTGTGATGCCCGCCGCAGCGGCGGCCTCAATGGCCTCCGTACTATGTCTTTTGCTGACGGCCAGCACGGAAACCCCTGATCTGGGGCGGTCTGCCGCGTTGCAAGCCTCTGAAATGCGGGCTTCCAGCCGGTTTAAGTGTTCCGTGATACCTGTCACAACGCTGTTTTTAATAATCCTTACAATGTGTTCGATAGTGGGTGCTTATGGTAAATCAAGTGCTTATCGGGAATAACCGCCAAAAGGCTGGGAACTAAGAGACGACCATGGCTGTAGATATTGCTCAGTTACTCGCGTTTTCTGTAAAAAACAACGCATCAGATTTGCACCTGTCTGCCGGTGTACCGCCGATGATACGCGTCGACGGTGACGTTAAGCGCGTCAATATGCCATCGCTGACGCACAAAGACGTGCACAGCATGGTGTACGACATCATGAATGACAAGCAGCGGAAAGACTTCGAGGAGTTTTTGGAAACCGACTTCTCGTTCGAAATTCCGAAGCTGGCGCGCTTCAGGGTGAACGCATTCAACCATTCACGTGGTGCGGGTGCCGTATTCAGAACCATTCCCTCGGATATTCTGTCGCTGGATGACCTTATGGCTCCGGCGATTTTTAAAGACATTTCTATGGCGCCGCGCGGCATTGTGCTGGTGACCGGCCCGACCGGTTCCGGTAAATCGACCACGCTGGCTGCGATGGTTGATTACATCAACAAGAACCGGCCCGACCATATCCTGACAATTGAAGACCCTATTGAGTTCGTACACGAATGCCATATGTCGCTGATCAATCAGCGCGAGGTTCATCGTGACACCCTGGGCTTCACCGAAGCGCTGCGAAGCGCACTGCGTGAAGACCCGGATGTGATTCTGGTCGGCGAGATGCGCGACCTCGAGACCATCCGCTTAGCACTGACTGCTGCAGAAACCGGCCATCTGGTTTTCGGCACGCTGCATACCAGTTCTGCTGCGAAAACTATTGACCGTGTTGTCGATGTGTTCCCCGCGGCAGAAAAAGAGATGGTGCGGTCTATGCTGTCTGAATCATTGAAGGCGGTAGTTTCACAAACACTGTTGAAACGCATTGGCGGCGGTCGTATTGCTGCCCACGAGATCATGATCGGTTCACCGGCTATTCGTAACCTGATCCGCGAAGGCAAGATTGCGCAGATGTATTCAGCCATTCAGACCGGCCAGTCGCACGGAATGCAGACGCTGGATCAGAATCTGCATACGTTGCTCGAGAACGGCATGATCAGTAAGGAAGAGGCGCGCTTCAAGGCGGCAAACAAAGAGGAATTCTAGCTCGTTCAAAGTACACAGGGCGGTGTACTGAGCGAATAGGGAGCAACAAGGCATGGAAAGAGATCAAGCAACACGGACGATGCAATCTCTGCTGAAGAAGGTGGTTGAGAAGGGTGGCTCCGACTTATTCATCACAGCAGGATTTCCGCCGGCACTCAAGATAGACGGTGACGTTCATCGGGCTGCGGAAGCATCGCTGACTCCGGAACAGAGCGCGATCATGGTTCGTTCAATCATGAACGACAAGCAGGCGAAGGAATTTGACGCGACCAAAGAATGTAACTTCGCGATCAACCCGACCAACATTGGTCGTTTTCGTGTCAGCGCTTTTGTTCAGCAAGGCCAGGTTGGTGCTGTACTGCGCCGGATTATTACCCGCATACCAACGGTAGAGGAACTCTACCTGCCTGTGATTTTAAAAGATGTCGCGATGATTACGCGTGGTCTGGTCATTATTGTCGGTGCTACCGGTTCAGGTAAGTCGACCACGCTCGCGGCGATGGTTGGCCATCGCAACGAGAACTCCCGCGGCCACATCGTCACTATTGAAGACCCGGTCGAGTACGTGCACCCGCATCAACGCTGTGTGGTTACCCAGCGCGAAGTGGGCGTAGATACCGAGTCCTGGCACGCCGCACTGAAGAATACGCTGCGACAGGCTCCCGATGTCATCATGATTGGTGAGATCCGGGACCGCGAAACCATGGAATACGGCGTGCAGTTCGCTGAAACGGGCCACTTGGTCCTGGCAACCCTCCACGCCAACAGTGCCAACCAGGCGCTCGACCGTATTATTAACTTCTTCCCCGAAGAAAAGCGTTCGCAGTTGTTGATGGACTTGTCGCTGAATATTCGCGGGATGATTTCGCAACGCTTGGTACCGCGTGAAGACGGTGACGGGCGGGTTGCAGCGATGGAGATCATGCTGCACTCACCGCTGATTTCCGATCTTATTTTCAAAGGCGAAGTTGCGCAGATCAAAGAGATTATGGCCAAGTCGACCCGGCTTGGTATGCAGACCTTCGATCAGGCGTTATTCGCCCTCTATGAGTCGGGGCATATTTCGTACGAAGAAGCTTTGCGAAATGCCGATTCGAAGAACGAACTGCGCTTGAAAGTTAAGCTCGAGAGTAAGCGCGAGAGAAATGTCGAGAAAGAGCATGCAGAAAGCTTGAAGCTGCTCGACGAAGGTAACGACAGCACCGTGCTCACATAAAGATTTGCGACTATGAATGTACAGCCCTTATTTAAATTGATGGTCGAGAAGCAGGCATCTGACCTGTTCTTTACGTCTTACGCGCCGGTGAAGATCAAGATCGACGGCAAAATCATGCCGGTCAATCAGCTTGAGTTGACGCCCAAAATGGTCAAACAGGCGGCTATCGAGTTGATGGAAGAAGGTCAGTTCGATCAGTTCACCAAAGAACTGGAGATCGACTTTGCGATTTCGAAGCCCGGATTAGGGCGCTTCCGTGTAAATGTATTTATGCAGCGGGGCAACATCGCGATGGTGTTGCGTCATATAACGAGTGACTTGCCGACACTCGACGAGCTTGGCGTGCCGCCCGTGCTAAAAGAACTGATAATGTTTCGCCGCGGTCTGGTGCTGATGGTCGGTGCCGCCGGTAACGGTAAGTCGACGACGCTGGCAGGCATGCTCAACTACCGTAATGAGCGTACCTCAAGCCATATTATTACGATCGAAGACCCGATCGAGTTTCTGCATCCGAATAAGCGTTCCATTATTAACCAGCGTGAAGTCGGTGTTGATACGCTTTCGTATGCACGCGCGCTGAAGAGTGCCATGCGTGAAGCGCCGGACGTCATCATGATCGGTGAGGTGCGTGACCGGGAGTCGATGCAGGCCGCAATCGATCTGGCCGGCACAGGTCATCTGGTTGTCGGTACTTTGCACTCCAATAACGCGCCAGAGACGCTCGACCGCATCATTAACATGTTCCCGCAGGACCAGCATCGTCAGGTCTATATGGATTTGTCGCACTATCTGCGCGCCATTGTGTCGCAGCGTCTGGTTATCGGCGTCAACGGTAAACGGGTAGCAGCCGTGGAAGTCATGCTGAATACGCCGCATCTTGCCGAGTTGATCAATCGCGCTGAGATTTCCGCTGTTAAGGAAAGCTTCGCCACGAGTTCCGAGCAGGGTATGCAAACGTTCGATATGGCGCTGCTCGACCTGTACAAAGCAGGCCGTATCAGCATGGAGGAAGCGTTGGCCAACGCCGATTCCCGTGCCAATCTCGAATCACAGATCCATTTTGGTGGCGCTGCATAGCGCCGACGCATGGGTGGTTTCAAAAAAGCCTGCCATCCGGCAGGCTTTTTTTATTGTTGGCGGTCGTGCCGGAAACTAATGTGGATAAACTGCCGCAGCATCGAACACCGGGCCGTCGACGCAGACGCGTTTCATGGCGGGCCCGGATTCTGTTTGCACTTCGATGGCGCATCCGGCACAGCCACCGACCGCACAGGCCATGTATTCCTCTAAACAGAGTTGTGCGGGCACACCGAACTCTGCGGCGAGCTTGGCAACAACTTCCAGCATCGGTTCCGGGCCGCAGGAAAAGACTTCTACCTTATCCAGTTGATCCTGATGTGCTGTGAGCCACGCACGGGCAAGATCCGTGACATAGCCCTTATGCACCCCGGCGTAGTCCTGCAGGCTGGCAAGGCGTGACGGTATGTTCAGCGCATCCATGTCGGGAACACCGGCCGTTGCATCGGCTGGCATGCCGTCTAGCGACACTGGCGAGTCGTTCAGTTCAAACGGAAAGGGTGATTCCGAGCCCATAAACACCACCGGCTGTTGGTCGTCAGCTGCACGCTCAGCCAGAAACAGCATTGGCGGTATGCCTACCCCGCCGCCAATCAGCAGCTGTACGGGTTTGTCTGTCGAGGGGCTGAAGCCGTTGCCGATGGGCCCTATAAGACTTACGTCGGCACCTTGTTCTGCCTGACTGAGTGCATCGAGGCCGGCACCGATGACTTTGTAGTAAATCTCGATCCAGCCTTCGGCGGCATTAGCGCGCATGATGGATATCGGCCGGCGCATCGGAATGTCGTGCGCACATTGCACGTGGACAAAAGAGCCCGGGGTCGCTTTGGCGGCAACTTTGGCGGCCGCGATCCGCATGATGTACTGGCGGTCGGGGAACGACCGGTTGCTGATGACTGCTCCTTCATCAACAAAAATAGTGTTGCGGTTTTCTTTACCCATTTTCTATCGTGATTCCATCGCAGCTGACAGCACTGCCATGCGCACGGCGAGACCGTTGGTAACCTGCTGGGTGATGACCGACTGCGGGCCGTCAGCCACATCGCCGGTGATTTCGGTGCCGCGGTTCATCGGGCCGGGATGCATGACGATGGCATCGTCGGCAGCCAATGCGACCCGTTCAGCATTTAAGCCGTAGCGGACCATGTATTCATCTTCGCTCGGGATACCGCTGGGGTCGTCAATGCGTTCACGCTGAATACGCAGCGCCACCAGCACGTCGGCGCCACTAACGGCTTCGTCGGCATCTTCATACAACGTAGCGCCGGGGAAGCGGCCCATGTCCGGCTGCATACCCGGTGGTGCGACCAAGCGAATCTCGTTGTCGCCCATCAGATGCAGGCCGTGATACAGCGAGCTGGCAACGCGGGAGTGACCGATGTCGCCGATGATTGTAACTTTGAGGCCGTCGAGCCGGTTTTTATGCTGTCGGATAGTCAGCATATCGAGCAAGCCCTGCGTCGGGTGCGATACAGCCGCTTCGCCGGCATTCAATACGCTGACATGAGGCTGAACGCTGCGGGCAATAAACTCTGGAATGCCGTCACCGGCATCGCGCACGACGAACACGTCGACCTGCATTGCCTGCAGCGTGTGTATCGTGTCGAGCAGGCTTTCACCTTTGGCGCGCGATGACGAGTTCACATCTAGGTTCAGTACGTCGGCGCTCATGCGCTTGGCCGCCAACTCGAACGATGCTCTGGTGCGGGTGCTGGGCTCGAAAAACAGGTTGGCAACTGTGCGCCCCTGCAAACCGAAGTCGCGGGCCGGCAATGTGCCGGCGTGGCGCAAATAAGTCGTGGCGTGATCTAGCAGGCCGGAAACAAACGACTTGTCGAGGCCTTCCAGAGTCAGAAGGTGTTTGAGTTTGCCGTCCGCAGTGACCTGCAGGGTTTGCTTGTCGTTACCCATATCCGCTTGTGTTCAGCTCTTTGTTCAGTTTTGCGCTTGTAGCCAGCTTTCCGCTATGAGGCAGGCTGCGAGGCTGTCGATTTCGGTTTTTTTTACTTTCTTTTTACGCAGTCCGCTACGGCGCTGTTCTTTAAGAATTTTGCCGGCTTCGCTGGAGGTCAGGCGCTCGTCGACCAACTCGACGGGCAGATGATAACGCTGCTCAAGCGTCAGCGCGAATGACCGCGCCTTGCCCGACATTTCGGACTCACTACCGTCCATATTATAGGGCAAGCCCACCACCAGAAGTTGCGGCTTCCATTCGTCTATGAGGGCGTCCAGCCCGACCCAGTCGGGCTCTCCGCCTTTCGACACCAGTGTTGTCAGCGCACCGCTGGTGCCGGTGACGCCGGAGCCGGTAGCGATACCGATCCGCCTGAGGCCGAAATCCAGTGCAAATATTGTATCGGGCAGCTGCACACTCATGCGTGACCCGCCACTGAACTGAGCGAGGCGGGGTCGATACCGAGTAGCTTGGTCGCAGCTTCCCAGCGTTTGTTCATCGGCGTATCAAATAGTATTTCGGGCGAGACATCGACACTGAGCCAGGCATTGTCGGCCAGCTCCTGTTCCAGCTGACCTGCACCCCAGCCGGCGTAGCCGAGGATAAACAACGGCTGTTCAGGGCCCTCGCCTGCGGCGATGGCGTCCAGAATATCCGGCGAAGTGGTTACACGCAGCGTGTCGTTGATTGCCGCGGTTGATTCCCAGCCCGCCATGTCGGAGCTATCGCTATAAAGAACAAAGCCGCGTTCCGGCTGCACCGGACCGCCGTTAAGAACCGGTTGCCCGGCGAGGTTCTTGTTGTTAACCGGCAGCTCGAGTTGTTCGAGGATGTCGCCGAATTCCATGCCGATCGGTCGATTGATAACCAGACCCACTGCACCTTCTTCGTGGTGTTCAAGAATCAGCGAAACGGTGTGATCGAAATTGGGGTCGGTCATACCGGGCATGGCGATAAGAAGATGCCCTGTGAGGTTGTCACCGGTTGCAGAATCGTGCGGTGTGGATTCCATGCCCCTATTGTAGCGTTTTCAGCGCTGTTCGCTGACTGAAATTTTTGAGCCGCCTCCGGTGAAATACCATTCGTATGAGAAGCGCAGTACGTCGAAGTTGTTGCTGAGTGTTTCCGGAAACGGGTCGAACGGTGAGGCTATCCGGAGGATGTTGATAGCGGCCTGATCGAGTTCCGGTATGCCGGAGGTGCGCAGCACAATGACTTCTTTCAGCGTGCCGTCGGCCGAGATGGCGACCTCCAGCACGGGGTTGCGCTCGGCGGCGCTCACCTGGGCAGGAAAATTCATCGTGCCGACGCGCTCGATTTTTCGTTTCCAGCCTTCTAAGTACGCTGCAATACGCGACTCGCGGGTGTTCGCACTGATAACCAGTTCGCGCGGGTTCTTGCTTTTAATCCGGGTTTGTTTGTCCGGGTCGGCAAGAATTTCGGTGGGGTTCGAGTCGCCACTTAAGCCCTGACGTTGCGGCGCAAATGATTCTTCGCTGTCTGCGAACGGGTCGAACTGTGCTGCCGCATCATTACTCGAATACAGCAGCATTTCGCTACTCTGCGCGCGCGTCTCCTGTTGCTGGGGATTGTCGATGCCGTCTTGTGGCAGCCCCGGCATTGCGGCTTCAACAGAATCACCGTAGGCGATCTTTACCGGTTCATCGTCAGCGGTATTGCCTGCGCCGATCAGGTTGCGTTCCGCCAGCATCTCGGCGTCTTTCGGGGATACAGAATCCTCAATATCGCTGGTCAGGATTACGACTTCCAGCGAGGTGGCCCGGTCGGCATCCGCATCAGGTTCGCCGGCAGTAAAGGTGACGCCCATAATGATGACGCCGTGCAGGAGTGCCGCCAGAAATAACGTTGCCGACAAATGATTTCCGGCGCTGTCGTCGCGCTCTTGCCGAATGTCGATTTCTGGAGATATAGCAGCTGCTTCGTTCACGGCAGTATCCGGTTGGCGTCAGGCGGCAGCCCGTTTGCCGTTAATGACCTTTTCGATATGCGCCATAAGTTCGGCGGCAACGTCGATGCCACCGTATTTTTGCAGTTCGCGGATGCC
>Ga0209692_10001214_pt1 | contig 37864 bp, 42 predicted proteins | sample tdDd472_FD_187129 | JGI IMG/M metagenome (GOLD analysis project Ga0209692, IMG submission 187129) | Marine sediment microbial communities from the Atlantic coast under amendment with organic carbon and nitrate - tdDd47.2 (SPAdes)... | ecosystem: Environmental > Aquatic > Marine > Coastal >...
TTCTTCATATTCGGCAGCTGGTTAGCTGCCCATGTGGCGGCCTTCATATACTGTGTTGCAGCCTGGGTGAAACATGCACCATATCTTCCGAGTATATCATTCGCGATACCCCAATTTCCAACTTCAACGGCCTCAAGCAGCATGAGCCAATCCCTGAAGTCGTTCATGGTGCCGCACAGACCTTCCTTCATCTCGGAATCCATGGGTATACCTTCCAAAGCCTTACCCATAGGATAGGATAACAAGGCATCAAGCTTGGAGAAAAGGCCAAGCATGAACATGGTATTTGCCGAATGTGGGAAATTGTTAATGGTCCCCGCCAGCTTGCTTAAGAAGCGTCCGCGCTGCAAAGCCATATAGGACAACTCCTCACCCTTTGGAGTGGTATCCAGGTCGCTCATAATCACGACTGTGGCCCAGTGCCTGACTTCCTTAAGTCCAAGCAGGGAAACGGCCTGTTGAATCGATTTAATATCATTACGCATACCAAACGAAGCTGAATTTATATACTTGAGAATCCGATAGCTCAAGGAAACATCAGCTGCGATAATTGCGGCCAATTCATCCATCTCGCAATCAGGATTGCCAAGCTCTCTGAGAAGTTGCAGCTTTGCGACGGAACTGGCTGGAAGCTCTTTATCGTCCTGAATCTGGGCGATGGCAAAGAACGGACCCTGAAAATATTTGAATCCAAGAGCGCGGGTACCTTCATATGCTTCCCAACTGGAAACATCGGTTGCCAGAAGCTTACCCTTAAAATCTTTATACTTACGTCTCAATTTAATAATTTCTGGAGGAGTCTTTCCTGCCAGGGAAACCTGAACAATATCCATCCGATCAAGCATTTCGCTCGTCCCAGTAGGGTCGACAGAGTCATCAATAGACACTGTTCCGCCACTAGCCCGCATAGAATCAGCGAACTTTGGACCCTCTGGAGAATTGGCAACCTGCTTGCAAACACCGAACACACAACTATTCCACCCTTCGGGCAACTCCTGGTTGCTCAGGTGAATGTCTGCTGGCATATGTAGAAGTAATTTTTTGTCAGCGGAAAATTCATCACGTAGTGCTGACATGTTTACTTGATAGGCTGAAATCAAGTCCGACAGAGAAATCGCCTCGGTGCCGTCAGGTAACGATGGCGTGGAATCGGCGAGCAGTTCATAACCCCATACATTTTTATCACGATCAAAAATTGGTTGCCTGACAACTAAGGCTTGTTCGGTTTCAACATCAAGCTCTGCAATATCTTCACTCATTAAAGACCGCCCCTTCAACGATTATCATTTCTCTCTTCAGGAGAATACAATCAGCAATTGCCCCAAAATCACTTGCATTTATTAGATAGTAAAAAGAACAGGTTGAGTAAACGATTATAACGGCTCTATATGATAGCCACTCCTAACATCAAAAACTATTTATAAGTTTTAACTGAGTTTGCAGCCAGTTAGATTATCATTTTATTTTTAGATATTTTATTGACTATCGAATCAATAAATCATCAAGATGCATATCATCTATGGAGTCTATTGGAATCATAAATACAAAAGCCGCCCGGCGAACCGGACGGCTTAAGTTGTTCGAGCAAAAAAACTCTTCTACAGCATGCCAGCAACCTTCTTGGTAAGGCGCAAGAGCTGATTAGTGAAACCAGCTTCGTTGTCATACCATATGATCAACTTGAGCTGCGTTCCACCCATTACACGAGTCAGGTCACTGTCCACTACGCCACCGAAGGTGGAGCCCATGAAGTCAACTGATACCAGCGGTTCATCCGTATAACCCATGGAATCATTGGCCGCAGCCTTGAGAGCCGCATTGACTTCCTCGGCCGTCGTTGGTTTTTCCAGTTCACAGACCAGATCCACCAGCGATACGTTGGGAGTAGGTACCCGGATGGCCATGCCATCCAGAACGCCGTTAAGTTCTGGGATAACCAAACCAACAGCCTTGGCTGCTCCGGTTGTGGTGGGCACCATGTTCACGGCACATGCACGGGCGCGGCGCAAGTCACTATGAGAACCATCAAGAATGCGCTGACTCATTGTATAGGAGTGCACTGTAGTCATGATACCATGCTTGATGCCATACTTGTCGTTGATGACCTTGGCAGCAGGTGCGAGACAGTTCGTGGTGCAGGACGCGTTGGAAATAATATTATGTTCAGGCTTCAACAGATTGTCGTTGACGCTCATGACAACAGTCAAGTCACAGTCCTGACCAGGAGCAGAAATGAGTACCTTTTTGGCACCGCATGCCAGCATTTTTTCGCAACTCTCACGATCGCGGAATTTACCGGTGGATTCGATTACGATATCGCAACCAAGCTCACCCCAAATCCATTCGCCGGGAGCATTACGGGTAACAGTCACGGGTTTGCCATTCACGGTGAACCCAGTCGAGGTAGGCTTTACATCTAGAAAACGGCCATGAACCGAGTCATACTTAAGAAGATGTGCGAGATCTTCATTTGATGCGCGGGCATTAACCGCCACAAGCTCAACATCATTTTCTTCTGCCAACAGACGGGCAAGATACCGTCCGATCCGTCCAAATCCGTTCAGGCCGATTTTAGTCGCCATGTCTGCTTCCTCCTGAGTATTATTCTGTTAGTCTGGACACTATAGAATGGGAACAACCATACTTTTGGAATTATTTTACGTCAACAGGGTTTACAAAATTTCTTTGTTCAACAGCTCAATTGTTTCTCGGTCAGTAAAATCAAAATGAAGCGGAGTCAGAGTAACATGCTTTTGGGTCAAAAGAGCACGGTCTCGACCCTCACTGATATTCTCTGGCGGAATGGCTCCATCAAGCCAATAATACGACCGTCCTCGAGGATCTTGACGGGTATCGTACCAGTCTTTGTAGGAAGCTCTTGTATGTGGACACAAAACAAGCTCTTTGGCCTCACCAATGGAACAATCAGGAAAATTCAGATTCAGAACACACTTACCCGGAAGTTTATCCCATGGGATTTTCGGCAGCAAATCAACGCAATATCGAGCCTGATCGATCAAATCCTGCGGATTAAAATTGTCCATGGAAACAGCCATGGACGGTATTTCCATGAGAGCTCCTTCCGTGGCAGCGGAGACTGTGCCTGAATACAATATATCCACTCCAACGTTGGCTCCGGCGTTGATGCCGGACAAAACAAGATCGGGTTTATCCTGCAACAGCGTAGACAGCCCTAGTTTCACGCAGTCCACAGGGGTACCATAAACTCCCTGCCCTTCAAAACCATTCTCCTTGAATTGCTTGACCCGGATAGGCATGGAAAGAGTCACGGCGTGACCTACAGCCGACTGTTCAGTAACCGGAGCAACGACATGAACGTCATGCCCTGCTTCGACCAGAGCGAAATAAAGAGATCGCAGGCCGATAGCCTGAATACCGTCATCATTGGCAAGAAGTATATTCATGGCTTCTCCACTTTGGTCTAAAATTTGACAATCCAAGTGAAATCAGGTTCATAACCCTGAAGCGGACAGAAACGTCCTCAGACCGTCCAGAAAGTCATAATACGTGTATGGGCGAGGTACCTCAACATCAACTATATGGCAAGATAAGTGGCAAAAAAGTCGCAATATATCCATGACCTGACACCCGGCCAGCCGGTGAATGATCTTTTTCTGCTTGCAGCTGCCAGCATGGCACAGTCACGTAACGGGCCCTACTGGAATCTCACCTTTCAAGATGCCACAGGCAGTGTGGGCGGGAAAATCTGGAGTCCCAAGAGCCAGGACTACCCCACGCTGGAACCTGGCCAGATGACCCGCGTCCAGGGGTTTGTCGAGAGCTACCGCGATAAGAACCAGCTCAAAGTCGACCACATGGAACTGCTGGCAATTAATCACGAAGATGTCGAGATTTCTGATTTTCTCCCCACATCTTGTGTGCCGCCTGAAGAATTGATGGAAGCCATCGAAGACCTCATAACCACACACATGAAGCACAAGCCGTGGAAAACATTCTGCAAAAAAGTGCTCAACAATGAAGAAATCAGGGAACGCCTGATGGCGGCTCCGGGTGCAAAGACCGTCCACCATGCCTATATCGGCGGCTTGCTGGAACACACCCTTCAAGTTGCCCGCGCATGCATGGCCCTATGCGACGTCTACCCGACCCTTGATCGACAGACTCTTCTGGCCGGTGCCATTTTCCACGACCTGGGCAAGGCATGGGAACTATCTGGCGGCCTTACAAATGATTATACCGACGAAGGCCGACTCCTCGGACACATTCAGATCGGTCAGGACAAATTGGAGCCCTTCCTGAAAAAGAACAAAACGCTGGATGAAGGACTCAAGCTCCACCTCAAGCACCTGATCACCAGCCATCATGGCGAACATGATTTCGGATCACCAATCAGGCCTAAAACGCCAGAAGGCTTTGTCCTGCATTTCGCCGACAACATGGACGCCAAGCTGAATATCATCGACCAAGCATACGTCGAAATGGACAAAAACGGTCAGGAATGGTCGCCCTACATGCGTTTTCTTGAACGCAACGTATTCCGCGCCCCGGCGACACCAGACAAGTCCAAGAAAAAAAGCGACAAACCGGAGAATCAATGTTTATTACCTTTGAAGGCATAGAAGGCACTGGAAAATCTACACAAATCCATAACGTCAAAGAATATTTCGAATCCCGGGGGAAAGAAGTTTTCCTGACACTGGAACCGGGCGGAAGCCGTGTAGGTCAGGAGCTTCGCAAGATGCTTCTGCACGTTGAGAACAAAGACCTGACCCCCATCACCGAGCTTTTCCTCTATCTAGCTGACCGGGCACAGCATATTGCTCAGGTCATACGACCAAAACTTGAAGCGGGACAAGTTGTCCTTTGCGATCGTTTTGCCGACTCGACCATTGTCTATCAGGGATTTGGTCGCGGACTTGATATCGAGACTCTTAAACAACTCAATGAAGTTGCTGTAGATGGATTGTGGCCGGACTTGACCGTAGTGCTCGACATCGACCCTGAAACAGGTCTAAAGCGAGCCACTCAACGAAATATCAAAGATGGCAAAGCCGAGGCCGAGGGCCGCTTCGAAGCTGAACATATCTCCTTCCACAAACGCATTCGCGAAGGCTACCTGACATGGGCGGCCAACAACCGTGATCGAATCAAGGTAGCTGACGCCTCATCCACGCCTGATGACGTATTTGAACGCATCAAGGCTATCATCGATGCTCGTTTCTTTGCGGATGCCTAGTAATACAAACCTTCACACTATCGTCACATACCTTTTCTGGCTTCTTTTACCGATTATGGTAAGGTGAGCATCAGTTTGACATTGATTACTATTCAACCAACTGATTAGCTTGGATATCATGCCCAGTAATTCACAAGTATTGTCCACAAAGCCGGTAAAAATACCCGTATCCAGTCTCATTGATACGGTAAAATATCTTATGGTCATAGCTGGCTTGATCTGGCTACTTGCCATAGGCACGGAAAGACTTGGCTACAACTGGCAATGGTACCGTATTCCCCAGTATTTATGGCAATATAACGAACACGGCTTCTCATGGGGACTTCTCATGCAAGGCCTTGGTGTCACATTCCAGATCACCTGCATCAGCATGGCCCTGATGCTCATCATCGGCCTGACCACAGCCCTCCTGCGCATGTCCGACTCATGGGCCGCCAAAGGCGTAGCCCGTGGTTATATGGAATTGATCCGCAACTCTCCCCTGCTCATCCAGATTTTCTTCATTTACTTTGTTCTCGCACCAATACTTGATATGTCTGGATTCTGGGCAGCAGTGATTGCCTTGAGCCTCTTTGAAGGGGCCTACGCATCTGAAATATTCCGAGCAGGCATCACATCCATCGACAAAGGCCAGTGGGAAGCCGCCAAGAGCCTTGGCATGGCTCCGTACGCCATGTACCGGCACATTATCCTGCCCCAGGCCATTAGGCGCGTCCTACCGCCATTGACAAGCCAGGCCGTATCGCTTGTCAAAGACTCCGCACTGGTCAGCACCGTCGCCATCCTGGACCTGACGCAACAGGGCCGCATGATCGATGCCGAAACATTTTTGACTTTTGAAATCTGGTTCACCGTCGCCGCCATATATCTCACTGTAACGCTGACATTATCCGGCGTTGTGCGAATTCTGGAGCAACGGTTCAACGGCATCCATCAGCCATAACTCTTAACCGACTGGAGCATATCATGACGATTTGGAGAGCTATCAGGACCAGCAAAGGCACTGCAATTGCCATCTTAGGCGTATCACACGTCACCTTTGCCCAAGAATCATGCAAATCATAACCAATACTTTTCCGGCATAACTACTGCCGGACCAAGGAGAATCGTATGAAAGCCTTACGAATTACCGCCCTTCTGACAATTTTCTGCCTGCTCGCCTTCGCACTTGGATGCGGCCAGGCTCCCCAACAGACCGAATCAAAGGCAGCCCCTGCCCAGGTCAGCCAGCTTGAGACCATTCTCCAGCGCGGCACAATCAAAGTCGGTTTTGACACTTTCAAGCCCTGGGCCATGAAAGACAAAGACGGCAACTACGTCGGTTTTGAGATCGAAGTCGCCCAAAAGCTCGCCAAAGATATGGGGGTTAAGGTTGAATTCGTACCGACCAAATGGTCCGGTATCATTCCTGCCCTGCTGACAGGCAAGTTCGACATCATCATCGGCGGCATGAGCGTTACTCCCCAGCGCAATCTCAAGGTAAACTTTTCAGTCCCTTACGAATTTTCAGGTCTGTCCATCGTCGCCAATCAGGAACTGGCAGGCGGCCGCACTATGCTCGCTGATTTCAACAACCCGGAAACAAGTATAGCCGTTCGCCTGGGCACTACCGCTGCCGAAGCAGCCAAGAACTTCCTGCCCAACGCCAAGACTCTCTTCTTTGATGAAGAATCACAGACCATCCAGGAACTGCTCAATGGCCGAGTACATGCTGTTGTCGCTTCCAATCCCTTACCCTTCACCCTGGCCAAGGAATACCAGGAAAAACTCTACCTCCCCCTGCAGGAAGACTTCACCAAGGAGCCCATCTCCTTTGCAGTCAGAAAAGGCGATCCAGACTACATGAACTGGCTCAACAACTGGGTGCTGGTCAACATGAGCAAAGGTTGGCTCCAGAACCGCTATGAGTACTGGTTCTTTACCAATGAATGGGAAAGCATGGTCCAGTAGCCGACCTGCATTCGGAACAATTCATTGAGCCCACAACCTCACAAGAAAGGCCTGCGCATCACCCCGCTGGACGTCACAATTATCGTGGCTCTGGCGGGGATGCTCGGCTACGTATTTTTTAAAGCCGCCACAGGACTGAACTACCATTGGAAGTGGGAGATCATTCCGCAATACCTGCTGCGCTTTAATCCAACCGAGCAAACATGGAAGCTCGGACTCCTGACCCAGGGCCTCGTCACGACCATCAAACTGAGCCTCTGGTCTGGAGTCCTGGCAATTATACTCGGCACCATTGTGGGTCTTTTCCGCGTCAGCCCCAGCCTTTTCAGACGCCAGCTCGCGACCACTTATGTGGGACTTATCCGCAACACTCCGCCACTGGTGCTTATCTTTGTCTTCTATTTTTTCATCGGCGATCAGATTATGTCACTCCTGCGTGTCGATGATTTCGTTTATTCCCTCTCGGATGAAGCCAAGTCGTTCTTGAGTATTCTATTCGGGCCCATGAACCGTTTCTCACAATTCCTGTCCGCTCTTATCACATTGGCACTGTTCGAGGCTGCCTACATCGCTGAAATAGTCCGGGCAGGCATAGAATCCATCGAGAAAGGCCAATGGGAAGCTGCAACAGCTCTGGGCATGAGCCGGACAAAGACGATGTTACATGTAATTTTGCCACAAGCCATACAACGTATGTTGCCAGCCTTGGCCGGACAGTTTATATCTATCATCAAGGACTCGGCCATCGTATCCATCATCTCCATTGAAGAGTTGACGTTTCAGGCCCAGCAAATCATGACGACCACGTACCGAAGCTTCGAGGTGTGGACCACCGTTCTGATAATGTATTTTGTCCTTACTTTCATATGCTCACTGGCCGTCAGAAAGATGGAACTCACACTGCGAAGGAACTAAATTGTTCAAGCTAATCACAGATTTTTTCAGAGGGATATTAGACGTAGAAGATGTTGAATCAGAACATGTTGAAACAGAACCTGAAGATATTAAAAGCGAACCGTTTGATATGGAGGCATTCCAAATGAGTGATGATATAAAAGTATACGCCCTTTCCACCTGCATTCATTGCAGAAATGCAAAAAAATACCTCGACGAATGCGGGGTAAAATATCAATGTGTGCACGTGGACGAACTCAAAGGTGAGGAACGTAAAAAAATAGTTCAGGAAATCAAGTCCCACAATCCTTCAGTCTCATTCCCCACCTTGGTCATCAGAGACAAAGTCGTTGTAGGTTTCCACAAGAACAAGATCGACGAAGCATTGAAAGGGTAATAAAATGGACGCCAAGAAACTCTACGAACACCTGAAAATGATCCAGGAGCCCAAAGGCTACTACTTCAATAAGGACATGGAAATGACCATGCCACTCATTGAAAGCCTGCTGACCAACAAGGAACGATTGGGATACATGGCCTGCCCCTGCAGGTTAGCAAATGGCGAGTTTGAAGATGACAAGGATATCGTTTGTCCCTGCGTATACCGCAAGCCCGATGTCGAGGAATACGGAGCCTGTTTCTGTGCCCTGTATGTCAGCAAGGAATACAACGAAGACAAGATTGAGAAGGAGCCGGTACCGGAAAGAAGACCACCGGATCTGATTCTGTTCTAACTTACTCTGAATGTAACAAAACAAAGCCCCAAACAACAGTTTGGGGCTTTGCATATTTATTCATTCAAATTGTCTACTGCGATTTAGCCAAAGCCTGATCAAGGTCGGCAATAATATCGTCAGCGTCTTCAATACCTACAGATATACGGATCATGTCCGGCGGCACTCCCGCGGCTTGTTGCTCCTCTGGAGTAGATTGCGAATGAGTCGTGGATGCCGGATGAATGACAAGAGTCTTTGCATCGAGAATGTTAGCCAGATGTGAGCATAACTCCACGGATTCAATAAACTTCTGCCCAGCTTCCAATCCACCTCTGACGCCAAAGCCGAATACGGCACCAGGCCCCAGCGGGAAGGTGTTCTTGGCACGATCGTGATCCTTATGACTCGGCAGGCCAGCATAATTTACCCACTCGACTGCATAATGCGTCTCAAGGAACTGCGCCACTTTTTGTGCATTTTCGCAATGCTGCTTAGCACGAATGGGCAATGTCTCAAGCCCCTGAATAATCAGGAAACTGTTCATGGGGGACAGCGCGGCACCGGTATCGCGCAACAAGCCAATACGAATTTTGGTAACAAACGCCGGACAAGCATTTCCATCCGCTCCACCCATAGCTTCCCACAGCTTGACGCCGTTGTAGGTGGGATCAGGTGCAGTCAGCTCTGGATATTTGTCCGAAGCTCCCCAATTGAAGTCACCCTTCTCAACAATAGCTCCGCCAACAGTTGTTCCGTGACCGCCAATAATTTTGGTCAGGGAGTAAACCGCGATATCACAGCCAACATCAAATGGATTAAAGATGGGCGGTGGAGAGACGGTAGCATCAAGCACGAAAGGCAAACCATGTGCATGGGCCACGTCAGCGATTCCCTGGAGGTCATCCACGTTGCAACGGGGGTTGCCGATGGTTTCGCTGTAAACAAGACGAGTGTTCTCGTCGATGGCAGCAGCGAAATTTGCAGGATCGGACGAATCGACAAATCTGGCTTCGATGCCAAACCGCTTGAATGTATGCTCAAATAAGGTTTGTGAACCGCCGTACAGATTTGATCCGGTCACAAAGTTCTGACCAGCAGAAACAATGTTAGTGATCGTATAGAAAATAGCAGCCATGCCGGACGATACGGCCAGAGCACCTGCTCCACCGTGCAAGGAAGCCAGCCTTTGCTCCAGCACATCAGTGGTCGGGTTCATCAGGCGTGTATAAATGAACCCCATCTCCTTGAGAGCAAAGAGATCGGCAGCATGTTCGGTATCGCGAAATACGTAGCTGGTCGTCTGGTGGATGGGCACGGCTCTTGAGCCGGTGTCGCTGTCCGGGGTGTGCCCGGCATGCAGGGCCAATGTTTGCGGACCTAATGGTTTGTCGGCCATGGTCTTGCTCCTGTGGTTGAAGGTTTTACTGATTGCCCCTCTTCACCGTCCTCACGGTTTCTCCGACTCTACAATGCGCAAAAGGATCGAAATAGGCAATACCCCAATCCATCGCGATTCGTTATCCACGACATCAGCGCACATTATGGAACGCGTATTGCTTTAAATCCAATGTGGGATTTTATTTCCGGGGAGACAGGCTGAAACAAAACGGCAGCAGTGCCAAGGAGGAACAGCCATGTCGAATATTACTCACGACCTTCCGGGCAAGAACAACCTGGAACAGATGATGGAAGAGGCCAAGAACAAGAATGCTTCTGCTTCTGATGAAATGAAAAGCATCCACAAGCAGCGCCTCCAACGCGAAGTGATGGTGGACCCGTCCAAGGCGAGGGACCTCGTCAAACTGGAAGCATCCCCTGTTTACAACGCAAACGGCAAGGTCATCCAATCAACCGGTTCACTTTAGAAGTTCCCTTCCTATGCGGTTAGCTAGGGTATCCCCGTTCAGGCTGTGAGCAGCGTCTGGGCGGGGGTTAACCGTCTAGTCCCGCCTTTTCCAACCAGGCAGCAAAAGCTTCCTGCGCTCTTACCCCATAGGCTTCTTTGCGAAGCTTCTTCTTCATCTTCTTCTTCAGTCCCGGCATGAGACCGAAATTGATATTAGACGGCTGAAAGCGTTTATCCGGCTTGGTGCGCAAGTGCCCCATAAGCGCGCCTAGAGCCGTTTCCACCGGCGGTTCGACCACTGACTCGCCAGATAGGCGTTTCGCCAGCGACAAGCCAAGCCAGAGACCACAAGCAGCGGATTCGAGATATCCTTCGACGCCCGTTATCTGTCCTGCCAGATAGAATCCGGGGAGAGTCTTGAGTTGCAGATTCTCATCCAGCACCTCCGGCCCGTTGACGTAAGTATTGCGATGAATGGAACCAAGGCGCAGGAATTCAGCGTTTTCCAGACCAGGGATCATGCGAAAAATACGTTTCTGTTCCGGGTACTTGAGCTTTGTCTGAAAGCCTACGAGATTAAAGGCGGTCTTGTCTTTGTTCTCGGTACGAAGCTGTATGATGGCAAAGGGACGCTCTCCGGTCTTGGGATCTTCAAATCCTACCGGCTTGAGCGGACCAAAGGCCAGAGTCATCTCACCGCGCTCAGCCATGACCTCGACCGGCAGACATCCTTCGAAATGAATTTCCTTTTCAAATTCGCGAGGTTGGACTTTCTCACCAGCTATTAACTCAGCCACGAACGCCTTGTATTCTTCTTCGTTCATGGGGCAATTGAGATAGTCGTCATCTTCGGGTTTCCAACGCGAACCCCAGAACGCCTTGTCAAAATCGATGGAATCTCGAGACACGATAGGCGCGATGGCGTCGTAGAAATACAACCGCTCGTCGCCCACAGTCTTGATCAGGCTATCAGTAAGTTCGGGACTCGCCAAAGGACCGGCAGCGATGACCACACCATCAGCCCCCTGCAATTCCTCGGCATCCAAGGAGGTGATTTCCTTGTGAATTAGAGAGATGTTCTGGTGATTCTCAATTTTTCCCGTAATATATTCAGAGAATAAGGTTCTATCAACGGCCAAAGCTCCACCCGCCGGAACCTTCGTCTCAAACGCCGCCTCCATGATCAGACTGCCAAGGGCGGACATCTCTTCCTTGAGCAGGCCGATGGCAGCAGCCGGTCCGGTGGCGCGAAAAGAATTGGAGCAGACCAGTTCGGCCAGCCCGTCCTCGAAATGGGCCTCGGAACGTTTGTCCGGCTTCATCTCATAGAGTTCGACAGACACACCGGCCTCGGCCAGTTGCCAGGCACAGTCACATCCGGCTAAACCACCGCCGACAATAATCACCTTTGCCATTTCATATCCCCGATATCGTTTACGTTCGCCGTGATATGCCGTATAGAGGGCAAAACGGTGAACAAGTGGAATTCATGATGAGCGAAACGCTTCTTGATATACAAAAACTGACGACATGCTTCTCGTCGCCCCAAGGCATCGCCAAGGCGGTGGATACCGTCAGCCTTTCCTTTATGCAAGGAGAAACCCTCGCCATCGTAGGCGAATCCGGCTGCGGAAAAACAGTTCTCGCCCTCTCCATTCTCGGTCTTATACCGGACCCGCCGGGCCGCGTCACTGAAGGAAGCGTCCTCTATCGCGGTCAGGACTTGCTTGACCTGTCTGAGAACGAGCTCCGAGAAGTCAGGGGTAACCATATTTCCATGGTCTTTCAGGAGCCCATGACCGCTCTCAACCCGGTTTTCCGCGTGGACGACCAGATCGGAGAACCGCTCAGACTGCACCAAGGATTCAATAAAACCGAAGCCTTGGAAAAGGCAGTTGACGCTCTTGACCTGGTAGGCATCCCCAATCCGACCAAGATTGCCAAGTCCTATCCTCATGAGCTTTCAGGCGGCATGCGCCAGCGAGTGATGATCGCCATGGCCCTTGCCTGCAATCCTGACATTCTCATCGCAGACGAACCTACCACTGCTCTCGATGTCACCATACAGGCCCAAATTCTGGACCTCATGAACGACCTCAAGACCCGTATGAATGGCTCACTCATGCTCATCACCCACGACCTGGGTGTTGTAGCCCGCATGGCCCAACGTGTAGCTGTTATGTATTCTGGTAAAATCGTTGAACTTTCAGCAGCTAAACAACTCTACAAAAAGCCGCTTCATCCGTACACGCAAGGTCTTCTCGCTTCGGTCCCCACTATGGGAGACAAAACACACCTAACCCCGATCCCCGGCATTGTGCCCAGCATTTTCGACCTGCCCGAGGGCTGCCGCTTTCACCCGCGCTGCCCCAAAGCGTTCACTAAATGCTCATTGATTCTGCCACCGCTCCTTGAGGCCGAAGATGGCCGCCAGGTGCGTTGCTGGCTCTATGAATAGGAGGGGCTGACCATCGCTACTTTCCTTGAATTAATTAATGTTTCCAAGCACTTTAAAGTCACAAGTGGATTGCTTGGACTCAAGACGGATTCCGTACGCGCTGTTGACGGTGTCAGCCTCAATGTCGAGAAAGGTGAAACACTAGGTCTGGTAGGTGAATCCGGCTGCGGCAAGTCCACACTGGCAAAATGCATCATGGGCTTGGAAAGCGTGACAAATGGCGAAATCATCTTTCGCAACAAATCCATAACTACCTGGGATGAAAAAGAACTTCGTCGCCGCATGCAGATGGTCTTTCAGGATCCATACTCGTCTCTCAACCCGAGACAGAAAATCGGCTCCATCATCCGGGAAGGATTGGATATTCACTCCATCGGCACCAAAGAGGAACGCAAGGAAAAAGTCGATGACCTGCTGGGACTCGTCGGCCTGAGGCCGGAACACGCAGCGCGCTATCCCCATGAATTTTCAGGCGGGCAACGCCAACGTGTAGCTGTAGCGCGCACGCTGGCCCTCGATCCGCAACTCATTGTCTGCGACGAACCGGTATCTGCTCTGGACGTATCCGTGCAGGCGCAGGTGCTTGGCATGCTCAAGGATTTGCAGGCCAGATTCAATCTAACATATGTCTTTATTTCCCACGACTTATCTGTAGTCAGCCACATCTGTGACCAAGTGGCGGTCATGTATCTTGGCAGGATCATGGAGCTGGCATCCAGCGAAACGCTCTTTGCTTCTCCGAAACACCCGTATACCGAGGCCCTGCTCTCTGCTGTCCTGCCTCCAGATCCAGACAATCAACCGGAACGCATCGCTTTGACCGGTGAACTGCCAAGCCCAATGAATCCTCCGTCGGGTTGTCCATTCCACCCCCGTTGCCCCAAGGCGTTCGACAAATGCTCAAAAGGGCGCCCCGAACTCATGGAAATAGAACCGGGTTGCAAAGTCGCCTGCTGGCTTTACTAAACCCTAAACTGTCATGCCCAGACAGACTCAAATCTGTATATGGACTCCAGACAGATTAGAGTAGATAATTGACTAACAATTGAATCACTCAACTTAACAGCTTAAAATTATTAATTAATTTGTTAAACCTAAAGTTTAACTTTAAGATTGTACGACAAGGGATAAAGGAATGATTAGCCGCGAAAATGCATATGAATTATTGAAGTCGAAAAACACCGAAGTCAACCTGATCAATCACGCATTGGAGTCAGAGGCTGTAATGCGCGGTCTGGCGAAAAAACTGGGACAGGATGAAGAAATATGGGGCATTACCGGCCTACTCCACGACCTGGATTATGCAGCCACCAAAGACGCCCACGCACGCCACGGTCTTGATACAGTCGAATTGCTGGAAGGCAAACTCCCTGAAGAAGCTCTGGCAGCAATACGTCGTCATGCTTATGAAATGAATGGTTCAGAAGAGCCGGAGTCTCAATTCGATTTTGCCCTGCGCTGCGGCGAGACCGTCACAGGCCTCGTTCACGCCGGGGCACTGGTTAGACCTACCAAGATTGATGGCATGAAACCTAAGAGCCTGAAAAAGAAGATGAAAGACAAAGCGTTTGCAGCCAGCGTCAACCGAGACTGCATTCGCGAGTGCGACAAAATCGGCCTTGAACTTGGTGAGTTCCTTCAGATAGCCATTGCATCAGTTACTGAAATCGCTCCTGAAGTCGGGTTGATTGCTGAATAGCAGTCCTGGTTTCCTCGCTCTGAGTTGCACGATTTTCAAATTTGTACTACTCCATCAGTTCCTGACTAAAAAATCCTCGTATTTCACAGGACAAGGGAGTTTTCGTGGCCTCAATCGCCGAACCATTCGCCTCGGGCGATTCTTTCATTCACCGCATAGATCCGCGAATGCGTCTCATCTGCGCCATGGCAATTACTTTGCCTGTCGCACTTCTTAACTCCATTGATCCTGCATTGATAACCCTGGCTACGGGAGTTTTGTTTGTCCTTATGGCCCGTTTACCGCTAAGCAATGTCCTTAAACGGTTATGCGTAATCAACGTATTCATTCTTTTCCTCTGGTTGTTTTTACCCTTTTCTCAACCAGGTGAGACCATCTGGTCGGTCGGTCCATTCAATGTCAGTCGTGAAGGAATAGCCCTCGCGCTCCTCATCACGGTAAAATCAAACGGTATCGTCCTCACTCTCATGGCACTGATGGGAACAATCGCGATCCAAGACCTTGGTCCGGCCATGCAACAGCTTAAAATACCAAACAAACTCTGCCACATTCTCCTATTCACTTATCGCTACATTTTCGTAATACACCAAGAATATACGACTATGCGCCGCTCCATGCTGGCACGTGGCTTCAAACCGAAAACCAACAGCCACACCTATCGCTCATATGCATGGCTTGTGGGCATGCTGCTGGTTAAAAGCTGGGACAGAGCCGAACGAGTCCATGGAGCCATGCGCTGTCGTGGCTTCCAGGGACGATTTTACACACTCAAAGAGTTCTCAACCCACCCAATAGACTTCGTTTTTCTTGCTGCGTGCATCTTGTTCGCATTAGGTATCGCTTATACTGAAATAGCTCACAGGGGATTGATATGAGCCATGCGGTTATTGAACTGAAAGATATCACCTATGCGTTCCCGGACAGAGGCAACGCACTGGATGGATTGACATTCCATCTACATCACGGTGAAAAACTAGGTCTTTTCGGCCCCAACGGCGCAGGAAAGACCACCATGTTGCATATCCTCATGGGATTGATCAAACCCCAGAAGGGCAAAGTCGAACTGTTTGGAAAAACAATGGCAGACGGTAAAATCTTCAATGAGGCACGACTAAAAATCGGCTTCCTTTTCCAACATTCCGACGATCAGCTTTTCTGTCCAACAGTTCTGGACGACGTCGCTTTTGGCCCGTTGAATCAAGGACTTGAGAGGAAGGACGCCCTTGCCCGTGCCGCGCAAGCTCTTGATACCGTTGGTCTGGCCGGTTTCGAAGATCGAGTGCCCTACCGCCTGTCAGGCGGAGAGAAAAAGCTCGTGGCGCTGGCAACGGTTCTCGCCATGCAACCGGAAGTGCTCGTGCTGGATGAGCCAACTACAGGCCTGGCACCCGACGCCAAAGACAGATTGGTCGAGATTTTAAAAGGGCTAGACATGGCGCGGCTGGTGGTTTCTCACGAACCGGACTTCCTTGCCGCCACTACAGACCGGCTTATTGCCATGCGAGATGGCCGCATCCGGCCAGGCGTACTCAAACCACACACACATACACACGTACATGAAGAAGGGGATGTCCCTCACCAACACTAGCCAACATACATTTTAAGACGACAAACAAATAGCCCCTCACGTATTCTACGCGAGGGGCTATTTGTTAATTATCAAAATGATTAAACTAATTATGAATATTACTTGCAGTTTGTTGTTGCAACAGTAGAGACCTTGATAATTTTCTCCTCAAGCTGCTTGGCACTGAATGGTTTGACGATATAATTAGATACGCCAAGCTTGACCGCGGCCATCACGTTCTCCCTGAAACCCTCCGCAGTAATCATGATAAACGGCAGGCATTTAAACTTCTCGCTTCCACGGACAAGTTTCAAGAATTCCTCACCGGACATCTTCGGCATTTTATGGTCGGACAAGATCAGGTCTACTCTGTCACCCTCCGCTTGAAGCGTCTCCCAAGCGACATCCCCATCGTCTGCTGTGACGACATTTCTCAGACCAATATCTTTAAGCGCGGTTTTGATAATCCGTCTCATGGTGCTGGAATCATCCACCACGAGAATTCGCATATTCATGTCAAGGACATCTTCTATTCTTTCAACAACCTGAGCTTTCTTCGTCGCAACCATATATATTCCCCACAGTTTTCTTACGTACTTAAACCCTACCCAAAGATCATTTCCGAGGCAATAGCATTAGAAAGAATTGCTATTCTCCATAAAAAGTAAAGCATTCCCCTTGGCAACCGCATATAAAGACCTATTGTTTACCGACGGCTCGCCAGAATAGGCAAGTCATAAAACACACAAGACGCATGTCCAACAAACTCGACGCCGTAAATATGTCGCGGGCTCCCTACCGCACAATCTGGAATCTCGCCTGGCCGCAAATCCTGATGATGGTCTTCCACTTCTTCATCGGCCTGGCAGATGTTTGGGTGGCCGGACATATTGACCGGGAAGTCCAGGCATCCCTTGGCATTATATCTCAATCACTATTCTTTCTTCTTGTCGTTGCCATGGCTGTCGCCAATGGAGCCGTTGCCGCAATCAGCCAATCGATAGGGGCCGGATTGTACAAACGCGTAAGGCGTTATGTCGGCCTTTGCCTTATCCTGGCTGCGATCCTCGGCGGTAGTTTTTTGATACTCGGCCTCCCCCTGAAAAATCTGCTCCTGACTGCTCTGCAAGTTCCGGAAGAAATGCGGCCCGTCACAGAGTACTTTCTTACTGTCTACCTTCTCGTCCTGCCGCCCTACTACATACTGATCATCACCAATGCCATCTTCAGAGCGCGTAAGGAAGTCATGTACCCGCTTTACAGCATGATGGCCGTCACCATTCTCAATGGAGTACTGGATATCGGCCTGGGCCTTGGCTGGTGGGGCTTCCCCAATATCGGCTTCAAAGGGCTGGCATGGGCAACATTCGGCTCCGTAGCCCTTGGTGCAATCATCAATCTGTACATGCTGGCAAGAAAAGGACTCCTCAAGCCTGAGAGCTTTGCCCCCTGGCGTTGGATGAAACGCGCAACACCATATCTTGCCAAAGTTGCCTGGCCTTCAGGTCTCCTGCAAATAGTCTGGCATTCCGGGTACCTGGTACTCTATGCCATCACAGCCAGCTTACCTTGGGGTGAGATTAACGCCCTTGCCGGCATGGCCATCGGTCTTCGCATCGAGGCCCTCCTCTTTCTACCCGCGTTCGCCTTCAATATGACTGCAAGTATCCTGATCGGGCACTATCTGGGTGCACAACAACCCGGAGAAGCCAAAAAATTCGGCTTCCGCATCCTCAGCCTTGGTCTTATCTCCATCTCACTTTTCTCCATCATCGTCTGGCAATTCATCGGCCCATGGGTAGCCCTGCTGACTAGAGATGCTGCCGTAGCCGCCCAGGCAGTGAGCTATCTCAAATGGAACATGCTTGCGATCCCATTCACATTGACCAGCATGATCCTTGCCGGGGCTTTGAATGGAGCCGGTGCAACCATGTACAACATGTTCATCATGGGAGCCGCCACCTGGTTTGTCAGACTTCCGCTCGCATATTTCCTGGGACATTTCATCATGGACAGTGCAGAAGGCATCTGGATTGCCATGTTCTGCTCCCAGATCATTCAATCCTCCACATTATTATACGTCTTTACTTTCAAGAAATGGCATAAATTCGCTATGATCAAGACTCGAAACGGCAACAGCACAGCTTAAGGACTACGCATGAAGCTTGAATTCGAACCCCTTAGCCTCGGTCGGCAGGAAGAATACCACGCAGCCCTCACCGGTTGTCCCCAACTTCTGACGAGCGATTTTTCTTTCGCCAACCTCTTTGGCTGGTGTGAACATTACGGCCTTGAGTGGGCATTCCATCAGGGACTATGTTTCATACGCCAGACAAAACCTGAGGTCATATACTGGGCTCCGGTTGGTCCTTGGGAAACCTACGACTGGAGCGGATGCTGCGCCATGCGCGAAAGCCGTAAGTTCACCCGCGTACCAGAAGAACTAGCCAAACTGTGGGAGAATGCCTACGGCGACTCTATCGCCCTCACCGAAAACCGAGGACACTGGGATTATGTGTACTCTGTCGAAGAGTTGATCTCTCTCAAGGGAAAGAAATTCCACAAGAAAAAGAACCTCCTCAACCAGTTCAAGAAAAAATATCTCTATCAATACGAATCCATGGGACCTGAGTGCGTGGAAGAAGTTCTTGAAATGCAAGATGAATGGTATAAGTGGTATGAGGAAAACAACCCATCCGAGGCCCTCAAGGCCGAGAATCACGCCATCACCCGCGTCCTGCAACACATTGATCAAATCAAGGGATTGATGGGTGCCACAATACGTGTTGAGGGCAAGGTCATCGCCTATACAGTTGCAGAACCACTGTGCGAGGACTCTCTCGTAATCCACTTTGAAAAAGGTGATATCCGCCACAAAGGTGTTTACCAGGCCATCAACCAGATGTTCCTGGAAAACGATGCCGCAGAATTCACAAACGTCAACCGCGAACAGGACTTGGGAGACGAAGGACTAAGAAAAGCCAAATTATCCTATAATCCATCGTTTTTCCTAAAAAAATTCGAGGCAGAGCTTTCCTAGCTCCACTCTAATAAATCGAAACTGATCCGATGAGCATCCTTCTCTCTGCAAATCAATCCCGCAAACGAATGGTCGTGCTCGGCCTGGATGGCCTCCCGCTCACCATAGCGAAGGAACTCGGCAAGTCATTGCCAAACATCGGCAGACTTGCTGAAAACGCCACAACTGTTCGAGCTGAAATCCCGGAACTATCACCGGTCAACTGGACCTCCTTTTATACCGGCAAGGGGCCGGAGGAGCATGGCACATTCGGTTTTTCCAGAATTGACCCGAGGACTTACAACCTATCCATTAGCGACAGTTCAGCCGTAAGTGCTCCGTCTATATTTGACCACCTGGGCAATCAGGGACTGGTTTCTCGCGTCATCAACCTGCCCAACACTTACCCTGCACGCCCAATCCGCGGAATGCTCATCGCTGGATTCGTGGCTCATGATCTTGAAAAGGCAATTCACCCGCCCTTCCTGGCTAGTAAACTTGCTGAAACGAGCTACAAGCTGGAAGCCGATACCAACAGAGGCGCTAACGATCTCGAATACCTGCTCAACGAGTTACGTCAGACGCTTAGGTCACGGCTTGTCGCTCTTGATATGCTCTGGCCGGACCTGGCTTGGGATCTTTTCGTACATGTCTTCACTGAGACAGACCGGCTTTTCCATTTCTTCATGGACGCTGTCCTTCACCGGGACCATCCAAAACACATACAATGCATGGAATTTCTGGCCGAATGGGACCATGCAATCGGCCTGTTCCTCGAAAAATACGATGCTCTTCCCGATCCCAAGCGGCTTGTCGTCATGGCTGACCACGGGTTCACCGAAGTAAAGACTGAAGTTTGCATCAACACATGGTTGAAGCAACAGGGACTCTTAAAGCTCACAGGCTCTCCTTTAGACGAGTGGGATGCCACCCATATCTCGAATGATACCAAAGCATTTGCCCTAGACCCCGGACGTATTTACATACACACATCCGACCGTTTCGAGCGGGGCTCCGTGAGCCAGTATGAAATTCAAGACCTGACAGCCAAGATTAAAACCAACCTTATGGAATTAACCCATGAAGGCGTGCAGGTAATTGAACATGTCTACACCGGAGAAGAGCTTTACCCGGGAGCACAATCAAACCAGGTTCCTGACCTGATTTGCCAGTCAAAACCCGGTTACGATCTCAAGGCAAAATTCGATCGGGATGCAATTTTTGGTTTACATGGAAGAACCGGGACACATACTATCGATGGCGCGATCTTCTATGATACTGACGGCAGCACCCCTGAACGCATGCGCGACATCGGGACCACCGTCTTGAACTATTTCAACACTCCGAGCACCTGATACATGACTATAGACTTTGAGAACGAACTGAACGATGCCCAGCGCGAAGCGGTGCAGACAACCGAAGGCCCGGTTCTGGTTATTGCCGGAGCAGGTTCTGGTAAGACGCGAACCATCGTTTATCGGTTAGCACATCTGGTGCAACAAGGCATAGATCCCTCCCAGATCCTTCTGCTGACCTTCACCCGCAAGGCAGCCCAGGAGATGCTCACCCGCACAGAGTCTATCCTGGGGCGCTCTCTTCACGGCACCAGTGGAGGAACATTCCATTCGTTCGCCTACGGCACATTGCGACGCAATGCCGTGGACATCGGCTTCGACAACGGTTTCACCCTTATGGATCGCTCAGATAGCGAATCCATCTGCAAAGAGGTCAAAGACTCCCTCAAGCTTGGCAAAGGAGACCGCTCCTACCCTAAAAAGGGAACACTGCTGGATATGGTAACAAAATCCCGCAACAAGGAACTCCCCATCGAGACAATCCTAGAACGCGAGGCCTATCACCTGAACTCGTATCTCGATGATCTCAATGAAATTGCCAATGGTTATGCGAATTTCAAACGCAACCACGCCCTAGTAGACTATGATGATCTATTGTTTTTATTGGACAAGCTGCTTGAAGAAAACGAGCCGCTCAGAAACCAGCTCCAGGCCCGCTACCGCTACATCATGGTCGACGAATATCAGGACACCAACCTTGTCCAGGCACGCATCGTCAAGCATCTGGCCGGTGACAAGGGCAATGTCATGGCTGTGGGCGACGATGCTCAGTCCATCTACGCCTTTCGCGGAGCCAACGTAGTCAACATTCTGGAATTCCCGAAGATATTCAAAGACACAAAAATAATCCGTCTTGAAAAAAACTACCGGTCCGTACAGCCCATTCTCGACCTGACCAACGAGATTCTCAAAGGCGCGGCCACCAAATTCGACAAAAATCTCTTCTCAGATCTCAAGAGCGACAAGCTGCCCGAAGTGGTTTATCCACTAAGCGACCAGAGTCAGGCGAGACTTGTCGTGGATCAGATTCTGGAATTCAAGCGCAAGTACATGCTGCACGACGTAGCTGTTCTGTTCAGGGCCGGCTACCAGTCCTTCCCCTTGGAGGTAGCCCTCACACGTGTGGGCATCGACTATCAGAAATACGGCGGCATCCGCTTTCACGAGGCTGCCCATATCAAGGATGTCCTTTCCTACCTCCGTCTGGTTATCAACCCGCATGATCTCTTAGCATGGCAACGAGCTCTGGATCATATCAAGGGCGTTGGTCCCAAGACTGTCGCCAAAATTTACAAAGCTATCCATTCGCGCGGCGAAAAATATATGGCGACCATGATGAAGAAGCACGAGGCGCTGCGTGAGCTTCTGAATGAACTGGACGCACTCAGGTCGTCCCCGCCCAAGCCTTCAGCCATTCTGGAGCGAATCCTGGCCTTCTATCAGCCAATTCTGGTCGATAAGTACCCAGATGATTACCCCAAACGTCAGGCAGGCCTGGAACAGCTGAGCCAGATTGCCGTCAGCTATACTGATATGGACCAGCTCCTTGGTGACCTCAGCCTGGACGGTGACCCTGACGATGAAAAACGCAAGGAAAACGCGGTAGTATTATCCACTGTTCATTCAGCCAAAGGACTTGAATGGAGTGCGGTAATCATAATCGACCTTGTAGAAGACCGCTTCCCTTCGCGTAAAGCCATGCAGAGGGCCGAGGACCTGGAAGAGGAACGCCGCCTCATGTATGTGGCCTGTACTCGCGCCAAGGAATGCCTCAAGCTCTTTGTGCCAAGCTCGGTTTACAACCGCTTTAATGGCGTATCCGACCCCACACTCCCCAGTCCTTTTGTACTGGAGCTGCCCAATACTGTCTTTGACAGGGTAAACGAATCATATGGTGGCGGACTGGAGAAAAGACCGATTAAAGCCACGCAGCCATCTCTACCCAGAGATAATGGCCATGCAAAAGGCGAAAACGACGTCCAGTCCATCAACAAAAAGACCGATCCATCCCAGTTGGGTTTTTGCAAACACAAAATTTTCGGCAAAGGAAAAATCATCGCCCACCCTGAACCGAACAAGTATAAAATCAACTTCCCGGGCTTTGGCATCAAGACCATTCTTGGCGATTACCTTGAAATCTTATAACAGATAGATTTATTGAGATAAAATATGAAAAGTGAAGAACAGTTCCTCGAACTAATCGACCAATATTTCCCTCGTGACCATGAAGTCCTCAAACTTGGCCGCGGCGACGATTGCGCAGTCATAGCCGGATCGAAAGACATCTGTGTTTCATCCGACATCTTCCTTGAGGACGTCCACTTCAGACGCGACTATTTTTCTGCCGAAGACATCGGCTACAAAGCCCTGGCCGTAAACATCAGCGACATCGCCGGCATGGGAGCAAAGCCCGTGGCCTTCACCATGGACCTTATGGCTCCGACCGACCTGGATGATGATTTCTGGAACGGATTCTTCAAGAGCATGTCGATGCTTGCCAGACAAAACGACATGGCCCTTGCCGGTGGCGACCTGAGCAAATCAGACAAACTCGGCGTCAGCATTACCATCTTCGGAGTAGCCGGAGGATCTGGAACATTCCTGACACGAGGTGGCTGTGAACCGGGAGACACCCTGTTCACAGTAGGAGACCTCGGCCTGGCCCGTGCTGGCTTCATGACTCTTGAGGCCATAGGAGACAAGGGAAGCGAAGTCTTTCCTGCCGCAGTCCGTGCTCATCTTCGCCCCAAGCCAAAAGTACTGAGCGGCACCTTGCTCAATGCCGCAGGAATACGAGGGCTCATGGACGTTTCCGACGGCCTTGCCCGCGATTTGCCGCGCTTCCTTGGCCCCGACATGGGCGCGGACCTTACAATTCCTACCAGCGACCTCAACGGGAATGTGCTGGCTTTCGCCCTGGGCGTAGGAGCAGACCCAATTGAAGAGGCTATACTCGGAGGCGAAGACTACGCCTTGCTAGGCGCGGCCAGCCCTGACGACATGGACAAAGTAAGCAGCGTGCCGGGCATCACCGTTATTGGTACCGTGACTGATAATCCGGGCATAATTGTCAACGGCACCCCCTTTGAGACACCGGGATTCGACCACTTCGATGAATAGCTGGAGACATCATGGACAAAGAACTGACGATTATCGGATATATCCGATCTGAAATCACGGACATTGATTCCGCTCCTAAAATGGAAGACGAACCCGGAGCTGTCCTAGCGCGAATTGAACTCGATCCGAAGTATCTGGACGGCCTGGATTCCATGGAACCGGGCTGTGAACTTGAACTGTTCACATGGCTGCACAAGGCAGACAGATCTGTACTCAAAGTGCATCCCCGACGAGACTGCAATCGTCCCAAGCGCGGCGTGTTCACCACTCGCTCTCCGGACAGGCCAAACCCCATAGGCCTGCACCGCGTTACACTTGTTGCCATTGATTACCCGACCACTCTTTTGGTCGAACCGCTTGAAGTAGTTGATGGCACACCTGTCATCGACATAAAGCCAAAACCCAAAGAAAAACAGTAAAATGGATCGTTTTGAAGCAGTGGAAACCACGGGTGACAATCATGTTGCCGGCTGGGTTCAGACAACCGACGGCATCAAGCTTTGGGTGACTATCCGAGGCCGAGGCCGCCCCATAGTTTTTGTTCACGGTTGGACCATGAGCTCGCTCTTCTGGAGACGGCAGGAAGTACTGTCAGAAACTCACCAAGTCATCACCATCGACCTGCGTGGACACGGCAAATCACAGTCTGTTTTGCGCGGGAACACCATCCCCCGACATGCTCGTGATGTCCGTGAAGTCATCACAGCTCTGGGACTCTCGGAAGTAATGCTCATCGGCTGGTCAATGGGCGGTTCAGTGGTCATGGATTACTGGCAACAATATGGCAGCGATCTGGTGTCATCACTCGGGCTTGTCGAGACCGGTCCTTATCCCATGTCGTCAGCTCCCTGGAACACACACCGCTACCACGGTCAAAATATCGAATTCATGAAAGCAGATCTTGCCGAAATGATGCAGGATCGTAAAACTTTCGGAGAAAGATTCGTCAACAACATGTTTCTTTCAGGGCAAGCTCCATCACATGCATTGAAATGGATGAATTACGAGCACTTGAAAGTTACCGACCAAACGGCGACATCAATCTATGAAGATTACGCCCAACGAGATTACACCGGCACTCTGCCGACAGTCTCAATCCCGGCCTTGGTTGTCTATGGACGTTCCCAGCACATGTGTTTCGGCCCTTCAACCGGTCGTTTCGTTGCTGGCTCTATCCCAAATTCCCGGTTCGTAATCCTTGATAAAAGTGGCCATTTACCATTTTATGAAGAAGCTGATGCATTCAACGATGCTATCAATCACTTTATCAACCAACTTCCCTGACTCAGGAGACCTCCATGAAAAAGACAATGACAGCCCTCGCAACCATGGCCTTAACTCTACTTCTCACCCTGCCCACCATAGCTGCGGAAAAAGCAGGCATCATCATGCTCGACACCCAGATGGTCGGTAGCCAACAGCTGTGGATCAACGGCATGGCCCTGCGCGAAAAATTTGTCTTTGATGTTTATGTCGCCGCACTCTATCTCCCTGAAAGGTCCAGTGATGCCAAAGCTATCCTCGCCGCAGACACCCCGCGCATGATGGTTATGCATTTCGTTCGCGACGTTGACGCCAAGGCCATCAACGAAGCGTGGTATGAAGGTCTCGAAGCCAATGTGGAGAATGTCACACCTGAACTTACAAGCAAATTCGATCAACTCGCGGCCATGACGACCGATATCAATGAAGGCCAGGTCATGGGCTTCACCTACAATCCGGGCTCCGGTACCGAGATCATGATTGCCGGTCAGCCCAAAGGTGGTATTCCCGGCAAGGACTTCGCCGACGCTATCCTTGCCACCTGGATCGGCCCCAAGCCAGGCCCTGGCAAACGGTTCAAAGCCGCTATCCTCGGCGAATAATACCCACGTCAACAATATAAAACGCCCGGTTCGAACTTCGAACCGGGCGTTTCATTTTTTTCAGCGCTATATTTGCGGCACTATCCGCTTCATTGGACCCAATATCTTTGACACACGACTGCCCGAAGGACTGTACACCTCGCTAGCGCCACCAGCTGTTTCAAATGTATAGAACAACTCCGAATCGACAGTACGAGCAAGAGACAAAACATGTTTCATGTCTTTGCGCTTACAGACGACAAATTGGACAGTTACTGGTCCATCAGATCCTTCACCTGCAACCGTAGTGATCCCGAATCCGCCATCGCGAACGGCTAAGGCAATCTCTGCCCCCTTCCAGGCACTGATGATGCGTACAACGACATTGCCAAGCGCAAGCTTCTTTTCCGCAATAATGCCTATGACGTTCCCTACTGCAAAACCAACGGCATAACAGACGCCAAGAAAGGGCTCTTCGCCCACTTTAAGCATCACGGCGGAAGTACCGAAAATCCACAAGGTCATTTCCAGGCATCCAAGAGAAAATGCAGCCTTGGATTCGCCAAGCACTGTGACCATGGTCCGGACCGTGCCAAGTGTAAGCACAGCCACCTCAGCAAGAAATATAAGTATCCCTAAAAACAGAACTTCTGTAGTCATTTGTATCCCTCAAATAGAAAAATTGAAGAGGGAGATTTATAGTGGATTGACTGATGGGTCAAGCGAAAAATGAACAAAAAATATGATCAGTATTTTTACCGAAGACTCGCTTGCAATTAAGGCAATAAATCAAAGCTCACACGCGCCAGTTCTTGACCATTAACGCAAACTGCCAGCTCATGCCTGCCAGGATAGTGCTTTCGCGTTGTCATCTGCCGAAATGAATGCTTTTTCGCCATAGAATACTTACCAGGCTCAAATGCACTTTCACGGATTTGAAAGACCTTCCGTGACAAGCTCCCATTGGCCTTGAGAAAGAACATTTCATACTCAATCCGCAACTTTTGAGCCTCTTTTCCGCTTAGAAACAGATCAAACTCGAAATATGTTGATGCACCAATAAGAGGTTGAGCACCTGAAAAATTCAAACTATTAATGCTCACATTACTCGGACTTCCGTACCCGAACAACTGCAAGGCCTTCGTATCACCCTGCTTCAAAAGTGTTCTCAAGCCGTGTTTCACAACCCAATCCACTTCTTCCGATTCGCCAATCCAACGTGCACTTAACTCCAAGGCGAGAGCGGGATGATCTTTCGATATATCATTAAGATTGTTGGCAACACTACGACGAACAAAAATTTCGGGGTCATCCTTGAGCTTTTCAAGTATGGGCAATACCGGTTCCGGGTCAGCAATAAACCGGCGAAGAGGTGAAGCCCACGGCAGACGGGAACGGCACCCTTCCGAGGCAAGTCGACGTATATGAAAGTTGTCACTATCGGCCCAGGCAAGCATTTGAGCCATCATTGTCCCTTCATCCAAGCGTATGAAAGGACGCACTGCGAACTCTGAACTACTCAGGGATGTGAATTCCGCCAGAGCACACATGGACTCATCCCAATATTCGAGTCCGAATTGCTCCACGAAATCAGGAAATATCAGCGACTGCAAACCACCATGTTCACCAGATATAGTTTTGAGAACTTCTATAGCATCTGGATAGTGATTAGGTAGAAATACGCCCAGTTGATGAGCAACATGATGGATACGCGCCTTGAGTTCCAATGTTTCCCATGACGAATCAAGCACACTTTGGACAAATTGATCCACAGCAAAATCAGTAGTGATCTTACCAAGACCATCTGCCAGACCTGTCACAAAGTCCTTAGATATTTCAGCCTTAAGTTCACCAGCCATAATCTCTCCATAAAAAAAAGGACGATCTCAGATGAGATCGTCCTTTGTAATGCTTAGATTCGCAAGCTTATTTCTTCAGCCAGCTCATCATCTCGCGCAGACGACCGCCGACTTCCTCAATCTGGGATTCGGCACCACGGCGACGCATGGTTTTGAGGCCAACCTGACCGGCCTTGTTGTCCAGGATGAAGTCACGAGCGAAACGACCTTCCTGAATGTCTTTCAGGACGCGGCGCATTTCTTCGCGGGTCTCATCGGTGATGATGCGGGGGCCGGTGACGTAATCGCCGAACTCAGCGGTGTCGGAGATGGAGTAACGCATCTTGGCCATACCGCCCTCGTACATGAGGTCGATGATGAGCTTGAGCTCATGCAGGCACTCGAAGTATGCAACTTCCGGCTGATAACCGGCTTCCACCAGAGTGTCGAAACCAGCCTTGCACAGTTCGGTCAGACCACCGCAAAGGACAGCCTGCTCACCGAACAGGTCGGTCTCGGTCTCTTCCTTGAAAGTGGTCTCGATGACGCCGGAGCGTGTTCCGCCAATGCCCTTGGCGTAAGCCAGAGCGATGTCCATGGCCTTGCCGGAAGCGTCGTTGGCGACAGCGGCGAGACAGGGAACAGCTCCACCCTCAGTGTAGGTGCGGCGAACGAGATGACCGGGACCCTTGGGGGCGATCATGACGCAATCAACACCCTTGGGCGGTGTGATCTGCTGGAAATGTACGTTGAAACCATGTCCGAAGGCGATGACGTTGCCTTCTTCGAGGTGAGGAAGAATTTCAGCAGCGAAAACATCTGCCTGGTATTGGTCGGGCAGAAGGATCATGATCAGGTCTGCCTGCTTGGAAGCATCGGCAACGGTCATGGGTTCAAAGCCGTGTTCCTTGGCCAGATCGTAGTTGGGACCACCGGGACGCTGAGCGACGACGACGTTGATGCCGGAATCGCGAAGGTTCTGCGCATGGGCATGGCCCTGGCTGCCGTAACCGACAACGGCAACGGTTTTATCTTTCAACAAGCCCAGATCAGCATCTTTTTCGTAATAAACTTTCATGGAAACTCTCTCCTCAATATTTTTAGCCACAAAGGGCCGGGATTCTCAGATATATAAACATGCGAAAAACCCGGGCAGAGGACAAATGCCCTCGACCCGGTGCATCGCCTGATTGCGTATTATAGGTCGATTTGCATGGAGCGTTGCAGGGCAACATTACCAGTGCGGGCGATCTCTTTGATACCAAAACGGGTTAGCAAATTGACCAAGGCGCCTATCTTGCCCTGGTCGCCCGTAACCTCAATGGTCACCTCGTCGACGCTGACGTCTACAACCTTGCACCGGAAGATGTCAACAATACGCAGAATTTCGGCGCGTTTTGAATCTTCGGCGTTGACCTTGAGCAGGACCATTTCGCGGTCCACGGACTTCAATTCGGTGAGATCCTTAACTTTTATGGTAGGAATGAGTTTGCGAAGCTGTTTTACTATCTGCTCTACGATTGGATCATCGCCTTCGGCGACAATAGTCATGAGCGAAACACCCTTTTCAAGGGTGGGAGCAACGTTAAGTGAGTAGATGTTGAATCCACGTCCGCTGAACAAGCCAACAACACGAGAGAGAACCCCCGGTTCGTTTTCAACCATCACTGAAAGTGTATGTTTTTTCATCGTCATTATCTCCTAAACGAGCAGCATCTCGGTCAATGATGCTCCGGCCGGGACCATCGGGTACACATTCTCTTCCCTCTCGACGCGGATGTCGACGATAACCGGCTTGTCCACGGCAAAGGCCTCGCGGAGAGTCGATTCGACATCTTCCTTTTTGGTTACGCGATAACCGGCGGCCCCGTAGGCCTCGGCCAGTTTCACGAAATCAGGTTGCGCGTCAAGACAGGTCTCGCAGTAGTTCTTCTCATAGAAGAGTTCCTGCCATTGGCGGACCATGCCGAGATAGCCGTTGTTAAGTATGACGATTTTCACGGGCAGCTTGTTGCACACCACAGTCATCATTTCCTGGATGCACATCTGGATGGAACCATCGCCCGCAATGTCGATGACCAGTTTATCCGGGAAGGCCCGCTGCGCGCCCATGGCCGCAGGGAAACCGTATCCCATCGTACCCAGGCCGCCGGATGTCAGCAACGTATTGGGCTTTGTGTATTTGTAGAATTGAGCCGCCCACATCTGGTTCTGGCCCACTTCAGTGGCAATGATGGCATCACCTTTTGTAATTTCGTAAATTTTTTCCACCACAAACTGTGGCTTGATGGCGTCGCTATCATCCTTATAAGTCAGCGGATGCTCGCTTCTCCATGTAGTAACCTGATCAACCCACTCTTTGTGGTCTGAAGCCCAATCATAGTCGCCAATGGTCGCTTCAGTTTCTTTCTTGAGAGCAGCCAACGCGGACTTGCAATCAGAAACCAGCGGCACATGAACCGACACGTTCTTCTGAATTGACGTCGGGTCAATATCAATATGGACGATTGTAGCGTTGGGAGCGAAGGTATCTACCTTCCCTGTCACGCGATCATCAAAACGAGCACCTACAGCCAAAAGCAGATCACAATTGTTCACCGCCATATTGGCTGCATAGGTACCATGCATACCGAGCATCCCCAGAAACAGATTGTCGTCGCCAGGAAAGGCGCCCAACCCCATGAGAGTCGAGGTAACCGGTATGTTGAGCTGCTGCCCAAGCCAGGTCAATTCCTCGTGGCTACCAGAAGTAACCACACCACCACCGGAATAGATCAGCGGCTTCTTGGCCTTCTTGATCAGCTTGGCAACTTTGCGAATCTGTCCAATGTGAGGATTGCTGGTAGGATTATAGCTACGCATCTTGACGTCTTCAGGATACTTGAACTCAGTGACCTTGCTCATGAGATCCTTGGGAAGGTCGACCAGAACCGGGCCGGGACGGCCTGAGCGGGCCAGATAAAAGGCCTGCTTGACCGTCTCCGCCAGTTCTTCGACTTCCTGAACCAGGTAATTGTGCTTGGTGCACGGCCTGGTGATACCGACAATATCAACTTCCTGAAAAGCATCATTGCCGATCAGCACACGCGGAACCTGCCCGGTAAAAATAACTACCGGAATGGAATCCGCGTATGCGGTGGCGATACCTGTTACGGTATTGGTCGCACCGGGACCGGAGGTGACTAGGCATACCCCAACCTGCCCGGTAGCACGGGCATATCCGTCAGCAGCATGAATGGCGCCCTGTTCGTGGCGCACTAGAATATGCTCGACATTAGATTTAGGTATCGCGTCATAGATATCAATCACGGCTCCACCAGGGAAACCGAACATGACATCAACTCCTTCTTTTTCCAGACACTTTAGTAAGATCTGGGCCCCGGTCAACTTCATTTTACGCCTCCGTTGTGCGATATTTATCAAGTAAGCCTTGCAGCTTTGTCTTGCCTGCAAGCTTCTTCTTCTTCAATTCCTTGATTTCCTGCGTCTCAGTCTGAGAAACATAGGTCTTGGATTCGAGCTTTTCCAACATTTGTCCGTATCCGACATGTTGATCCCATAGAGCCTTCAATTCTGCGTCTTCTGCCTCATGCTTCTGGATGAGTTCAAGGTCTTTGGCTTCCATGTACCGCTCCTTTGATTATACGGTTATTGCGAAGTTCCGCTGGGAACGAGAGCTTCCCAGTTAGGTTCTGCCGTCGTTTTTATAGCCAGGAGTTTCTTTCTGCTGGAAAAACCAGATTCAATAACTACCTGACTCTTTTTCTTTTTTAACAGTTTAGCCATATACGTCACAAGAGCTTTGTTGGCCTTATTGTCCACAGCCGGAGCACTCAGGCGAATCTTGATACACTGTTGATACAGACCGACCACCCCGCTCTTGCGGGCTCCCGGCTGCACCCAGACAGCGATCCGCCATCCATCACCGACTCTGCTGACAAACTCTGGTTGGGAAATATGACTGCCCCGCCTTAATCAACTTTTTTAAGATACTTGAGTTTGGATTCAAGCTCTTCCGCTTTCTCCCGCTCAGGATCACTCATTTCCAGCATCTCCAGATGAGATTTGAGCAGCCCCTTGAGTTGGACCTCAAACTGGCTTCTCCGACGCTTGAGAGTCTCAATCTCTTCATGAATCTGTGCCAGGCGATTGTGTCCCTTCTGAACAGTTGCATCTGCCTTGGTCCGAGCTTCATCTATAATAAGCTGAGCTTCCTTGCTGGCAGTCACCTTGAGGTCATCCACCATCTTCTGGGTACTCATAAGCGTATCGCGAAGCGTTTCATCCCGCTGACGATATTCCTTAATGGACTTCTCAAGGCGCCTGATCTTCTTACGCATATCCTTCTGGCTGTCGGCGGTATCACCAAGAACTTCGGCCAGTTCCAACATGAACTGGTCGACCTCCATACGGGAGTAGCCGAACATCCGTCGGGAAAATTGTTTATTGAGCAGGTCGATTTTGGAAACTGACATTACAGTCCTCCTGGTCGTTTACTACATCAAAGAACCGCCGCTGCCCATAGAATAGGCAAGGCGGGCAAGATTCCCCACAACCACGATCTCGCACACTTTGATAGCGAGCAAGACAATGATGGGCGAAAGGTCGAAACCACCAACAATAGCAAAAGGTATCCAACTACGAATCTTGTAGAAAACAGGCTCTGTCACGCCTCGCAGGAAGCGGACGATAGGGTTATAAGGATCAGGGTTGACCCATGAAAGCAGTGCGGAAATAATAACGATCCAAAAGTATATATTGAGGACAGCACTGATAACAAATACTGCTGCCTGGACTATTGAGCCCATGAATTCCATGAATCCTCCAGATTAAGAGACAAAGTGATTACAACTATTAAGATCAATTGAAGCTAATTTCGCATACAGGATAGCAAGAATCAAGTCTTAAAACACTTGACCGTAGCCTTTATAGCTACGCTGCATGGCTGCCTTGATACTCCAGAAATCATTGATGTGCACTTGGGCTTCAAGATTCGCATCTTTATAAGCCCAAAAACGCACTCCGGCAGCACGGGCAGTCTTCTCATCCACGTGGGAATCCCCAATGTACGCAACCTCTTGCGGATTAAGCTGTAACCGGGTCATAATTTTATATACACCCTCGGGATGCGGCTTCGGCTCACAGACCTTGGCAGAGGTCATGACAGGATAGAAATATCCTTCAAGCTCCTTATCTTCAAGAATTGCATCAATGGTTTCACCCCGGCTGGTATTGATTGCCAGGAGAAACCCGGCATCCCTGAGCCACCAGAGGAACTCCAGCAACCCTTCCGACCGCTTGATGTACGGCATCAAAGAGGTGCTATCGAAGCTTTCCACAGCTTCCCAGGCTTTCTTGAAATACTCACCCGGTGCTATGTGTTCGATGGCTTCCTTGTGCGTCCGCGTATGAACGAAACTCATCTCATCATCAGTAAGTGGTGGTAGGCCGAGCTGTTCCTTGATCCTGCTATAGTAGCGCATGTTAGCATCAAAGGAATCGATCAGCACTCCGTCACAGTCGAAGATAACACACTTAACTCCCTGGACCAGACTAGGGTTCATGAGTTCATTGGCTAATGCCATCTGGAAGCTCCTCGCATACAGAAAGTCTATTTGATGATGGCAATTGTCAGTTCAATGAGAGCAAGTGGCAAACCCTCGGGAGCCTTGCGGCGACCGCCAAACTTCCAGGCAGGCTGAACAGCAACCAGAGCCCCCTCAGGCAACCCCAGCTCTTTGTCGGCAGGAGAAAACGGAATTTCCATGTCATTCCATTGGGCGATAATCTCTGCATCGGCACAAACGAGCACTGTAGCATCAGGAATGAATGCAGGCAGAGCTTCGGCAATGCGCTGCCAGGGAAGGGGAATGCTATGATCATCCGAAGCACCACCGGTATGACTCTCCGCACTGGCAAGATCGACCACACGTCCCTCGATACGATCTTCATCCTCCATACCAAGAGTAGTATCGATGGATTTCCATGTATCCTGAACGCCCTTCTCTATGCCCTGAAGCTCCATCATACGCTCCTCAAAGGTCCAGGCCAGGAGCAGAATAAATTGCGCTTTGGAGGCAGCTTCCTTTTTTTCACGCTCCTGCTTGGAACCCTGTCCGTCATCAAATCGCTGAGCAAGCTGAGACTGAATGGACATGGAGGACCCTTCATAGAAGTCATCGGTCGTCTGTGCGCCGAAATATGCCATTTCACCAGGGTCCTTGAACTGCTCACCAAAACTGATGCAATCGCGAATCAGGGCTGTCGCGGTTTGTGAATCCATGGGCAGATCATCCGGCTTAAACGCGTCATCAACCGATTCAACCGACAATCCGGGATCAAAAAAACGCAGGCCTTCCACCGACTTGGCACGAAAGAGTTCCGGGTGCATATATGGAAAAGACAGCAACATGAATCCACTCCTTGCTTCAATTATCTATTATCTTCTTGTTTTATTTCAACTTCATAGTGGCGACATCGCCCTTTACACTCAGGCATGGCCTGTATGCACAATCCGTCCGAGGCGTGTATGCACGCAGGAGCTTCCTCTCCATGACAGTAAACATATTGTTCACAGTCGAAGACATCGCGAGCCATACGTTCAAACTGACGCTGCCAAAGATCGGGAACAGCGTCTTGTTCGACACCAAATGATTCTGCCCGTGCAAGAAAATCATCGAATGCCGATTCCCACCTAGAAAAGACACGGCAGCGCCATACTTGAGAATATCCGGGATTAAGTCGCTCTTCATAGAAGCAACGATCGCCAATATGATGCTGACAACCTTGCCCCGGCAACGGTGTTAAATTGCCCATAACCAACCTATATCAGGCTTACAGTACAAGCATTGTACCCCAAGACCCATTTCAATCGTTTCGAAAGATGTAAAGCCCTGTCTGGCAATTGTAAAGACGGAAGCATCCCTTTTCATATGCCCATCGTATTTCATACATTTTTTGCACAGTAAAAAGCCCCCTTTCCTTGACCTGACATTGGGGTGGGTGTATAGCCACTGACAATTCATAATTTAAGACTTTTACCCATTGGAGGCATATATGATAGGTGGTTTCGGAGTATGGGAACTGTTGATTATTCTCGTCATTGTTCTGGTCATTTTCGGCGCCAAAAAACTGCCTGAAATCGGCGGCGGCATTGGCAAGGCTATCAGTAATTTCAAACAGGCCAGCAGTGAGCCTGATGAAATTGACATCACCCCTAATAAAGCTGAAGACGAAGAAGAGAAAAAGGAAAGCTAGGATCACTCCTGCTAAATTGAATCTTCAAGCCCGGTTACTAACAGTAACCGGGCTTTTTCATTTCCTGAAAACCTATCAAAGAAGTGAAATCACTCTGACTCAGTGACCTCATCGGAAAAAAGCTCAAACCCTCTGCGAACATACGCAATACCCGACCAGACTGTCGCCGCTGCGGTAATCCAAACCATCAGGTCAAGTGCAAAGTGGTAGTCCAACTCGAACGTACGTTGGAGCATGACGAAAATGACAAGAAAAATCTGAGCTGCAGTGGTGAATTTGCTTATCCAGATGGGCTTGATGCGACTTCTGACATCCACACCCCAAAAATTGAGAACTGCCAGACCACCAATGATAATAGTGTCTCGACTGACCACCAGGACTGTGAGCCAGACAGGTAGCCAACCCTTGAGGGCAAGACAGATGAAAGAAGTGACCAGGAGGGCCTTGTCAGCCAAAGGGTCGAGCATGGCACCAAGTTCCGTACGCTGATTCCAGATTCGTGCAAGGAAACCATCAAGAGCGTCAGTCAGGCCAGCTATGGCAAAGAGTATCCAGGCAAGATTAAAGTTCTCGCTCGTGTAAGCCATGACAAAAACCGGAGTCAGAAGAATCCGGACAATGGTCAAGATATTTGGAATGGTCCATATAGCGTCACGAGCCACTTTGGTCTCACCCTCCTATTTCTCAGCGTCCTCCGACAACTGAAAATTCAGCCCACGTTGAGGCAGGAACGCCTGCAACATCATATTCAATCGATCAATGTTCAGGATGCGAACTTCCCAGCTCGCTCCGACGCCGGTAGGTTGCATATCCATCTCAACCAGTCGCACTTCCTGCACGGCTGAATCCCAACCTCGAAGAACTCGGTCAAACTCCAGAGCGGCATCCGGCGAGAACCAACCCGATACTGAAAGAGTCTGCGCCTTGGCCTGCGAAGCCGTCAACTCGGAGCGAGTGAAAAAACGAGCCCACAAGTCGAACCAGACCACTGACATGTCCTTGTTCATGGCGACCCATTCATGGCCTTCATTAACAAGAACTCCCTTGTAAGTCTTTTCTGGTCCAAGCGACAGAGTAAAGGAAGGAGACGTCAAATTCTCAACTTGCAATCCAGAGAGTGTCACCAGCCCCTGCAATTGCTCGATGGCAATCGCATCCATATCCTCAGGCCATGTCACGGAAGCAATCTGGGGAGTCTCAACAGTTGCAAATAGCCCCATGCGTTTAAGGCCGTCTCGTAGTGTCTTCTTATTGACCTTCACATCCAGCCGAAGAATCAAGCCGGCATCCATATCCTGTGACGAAAGTATCTTGTATCCTTGAATGTAAGGCTTGGCATGCCCAATGAGATATTGTTTAAGCAGTTCTGTACGTACTTCGTCCATGTCTCCAGGCAACATAGCCTGCGCATCTACAAGTACAGCTTGGGCAAACCCTTCGGCCATAGCCTGGCTGCGAAGCTGCATGGGTGACATATCTTCTTCCATGGGCTTGAAGACACGGACCTGACCGGCCACTGCCAGTCCTGATAGAACAAGAAAGACGCAAACAAACAAAAATATTAAAAACCGTGCGCTACGCATGGTTATTGCTCCTCATCGGGCTGAATCTCATTCGAAGTTCCCGCTTCAATATCTACAAAAGGCTCCGGAGCATCAACGACAATGACAACTCTGCATTTATCGACAGCATCACCAGGACGCATGACAGCTCGCACCAATTTGGACATTGGGGATGAAATTATCAAGTCTGTTCGCCAGGATCCATAGGCATTCAATGCCCTTACAACCAGTGGTCGCGACCCGACCCGTTCCCGCAAGGCTGCAGGATCGCTCGTGTTTGCGTATGCGACAACACCATAGTTGATGGCACTTGCCCGACTGACAAGAAATGCTCCGTAAGTACCCAATCCGTCCTGCCCATATACAACAGGAGCCAAAGCAGGTGTAACTCTTAATCCACGAGCGTCAATAATCAAGCCGGTATAACCACTCGCCCCGCTTCCGGCCGCTTCTGGCGCTTTGTCCGAAAACGACAGACTCTGCTCCATGGAAGTGGAAAGCTTGGGTGGAATACCGCTCTGGAACTGTATAGTCGTAGGTAGAATGAGCTCGGCCAACTTGCCGCGCAAGGCCTCGGAAACCCGAATTTCACCACCCTCGTCAAACATGGAAGGACGCTTGAACGGTGAATTCTGAATTAAGCCTCTGACACGGGCAGCCAGTTCATCATCGCCTGACAGGAATGCGTTAACGGTTCGTTTTGAATCAATGCGAACGGACATGACCATATCAAGCATCTGCTTTCTCGCCTGTGTCGTTGCCTTGCGTACGGCGAGAGGGGTCATTTTTTCATTTGAATCATCTTCAGCCATCTCAAGCATACGGGCAACGGAGATTTCTCCATTTCCCCAGGCAATGAAGGCATCCCTTCCAAACGGCTGAACATAACCTTGAAAAGACAATGCTGTCGCAGGAAAAATCAATAACGACATCAATATAAGAAGTATTATTCGAAGGGACATATGTAATTTAATCCTCAATATTCATAGCCATTGTCGGCATGGGTGCATAAGACTTTTCCGCATGTATCGCGCTTGCTGTTTTTGTGCAAGCCGCTTGCCGCAACCATTAGCGGATGGTATTGTCTAGCAAATACAGCAACCAAAGCACTGGAGCGACCCATGCTTATCCATCTAATACAACACGGCGCATGTCTGCCCAAGGAACTTGATCCGACCCAGCCCCTGAGCCCTGTCGGGCGCGAACAAGTGGAAAAAACCGCTAACGCTGCCCGCATTCTTGGCCTGAGTTTTGAACTTGTGGTTGCCAGCCCAAAAGTGCGCTCCATACAAACAGCCGAAATAATAGCTGAATACACAGGATACCCAACAGATCGTATCGAAGTGACCGAAGCGGTTAAAGCCATGACCCCTGCATCAACGACCCTTGATTTCCTACGAGAGTATGACGGGCTGGACTCGATACTGATCGCCGGCCACCTCCCTTCACTTGGTAACATTGCATCACAGATCCTCACCCAGAGTTCGAGCCTTGAAATCGGCATCGAAAACAGCGGACTCA
>Ga0209692_10001216_pt1 | contig 37782 bp, 41 predicted proteins | sample tdDd472_FD_187129 | JGI IMG/M metagenome (GOLD analysis project Ga0209692, IMG submission 187129) | Marine sediment microbial communities from the Atlantic coast under amendment with organic carbon and nitrate - tdDd47.2 (SPAdes)... | ecosystem: Environmental > Aquatic > Marine > Coastal >...
TGCCGCAACTGCAGGTAACCGCGATGTCATGATAATTTGGATGTATATCTGGCTTCATTTCCGAGCCCTCAAAGCCTTGCTGCCGTAAAGAGCCGCGTATAATACGCGTTTAGATACGCCACGGCAAGGGGTATGGTCGAGATTTTCGTGCTAATATGCGCACAGGCCGCGGCCACTGGATGGCAGAGTCATGGCCATAGTCATGGCGCGGGGTTTCGGTCGCTTATTTAACCACAGTTTGAAGGAGATATCCGATGAAAATGCTGATCAGCATGGTGCTGGCCCTGGGTGTCATGTTATTTGCCAGCCAGTATATGCTCAAGGGCATGGGCGGGATTCCCGGTTTTGGTGGTTCATCCGAGTCCGCCAGCAGTGGCCTGAATAACCTGGGTAATGCGTTGCGCGATGAGGATGTCACGGTATATCAGTGGACCGATGCGCAGGGTGTGACCCATTACGGCAGCACACCGCCGACCGGTCAGGGCAGCTATGAGGTTAAGCAGATCCAGGCCAATGCCAACCTGATGCAGGCGCACAAGTTGCCTGTAGCGGAAGAGGAGCCCGATACCCAGGGGGCGAAAGTAGCCAGGGTCGGTAGCCTGTACACGCCGGAAGGGATCAAGGGAATGATGGATGATGCCAGTCAGTTGCAGGAACAGATGAACCAGCGTGCAGAGGAACAGGAAAAAATGTTACAGGACATATTGAATCCACCGAGCAAAAAATAAATCGCCGGGCCTATTAGACCAGTGTCATTAGCACGTGTCATTAGACCGGCGTTTATGCGTTATGGGGCTGTAGTTTATTCCGCAAAACGGTTAATCAGGTCATTTAGAAACAGGTAGCCGCGGGGCGAGGCAGCATATTGCTCCCCCTGCTGTTGCATCAGGCCATCGGCAATCGCCTGTTCACAGATGGGCAGAATCTGCGCTGCTGGTAAACCGGTGTGCTGGCAGAACTGCTGCAGACTAAAACCCTGTTTCAGGCGCAGGGCATTCAGCATAAATTCAAATACAACTTGCGATTCATTTACCACTTCACGGTCGGAGGTTTTGTCCTCTGCAGCCGCCTGCATATAATCCGCCGGCTGGCGTTTCTGCCAGTAGCGGGTAATTTCACCGCTGTCGGCACGGGTCAGCTTGCCGTGGGCGCCGGCCCCCAGCGCCAGGTAATCACCGAACTGCCAGTAATTTAAATTGTGACGGCATTGAAAACCATCCCGCGCATAGGCAGAGACTTCATACTGGGCATAGCCATGTGATTCCAGTAATGCCTGCCCCTGCTGCTGAAGCTGCCAGATGTCTTCATCGTCGGGTATAACGGGTGGCTGGCTGTAAAACAGGGTATTGGGTTCAATCGTCAGCTGATACCAGGAAATGTGCTGCGGGGCCAGCTCAATCGCCTGTTGTAAATCATCCAGCCCCTGTTGCGGTGTTTGCCCCGGCAGGCCGAACATTAAATCCAGGTTGATGTTTTCAAACCCCGCCCTGCGCGCAACCTCAACTGCACGTTTTGCTTCACCGGCCGTGTGAATGCGCCCCAGGGCCTGCAGTTTTTGATCAGCAAAACTCTGTACGCCGATCGACAGGCGATTAATGCCGGCGGCATAAAAGTCATTGAATTTCTGCTGTTCCACCGTGCCCGGGTTGGCCTCCATGGTCACTTCCATGGTCGGCAGGCAATTCAGGTGGCTTTTAATCAGGCTGATCAGTTGCTGCATGGTCTCGGCGGAAAACAGGCTGGGTGTGCCGCCGCCGATAAACACCGAAATAATGCGCCGCCCCCAGATCTGTGGCAGCTGCTGTTCGAGATCGGCACGCAGTGCCTCGATATATTGCTGTTCCGGCAGACCCGATGCAAAGGTGTGTGAATTAAAATCACAATAGGGGCATTTTTTTACGCACCAGGGAAGATGAATATATAATGACAGCGGTGGTAATAAAGTGAACTCGGACATCACCCCATTTTACGCTAATTAATTCAGAGGCGCCCGGAAACACATGCAGGACTCCCGATTATTTTTACGCGTTGCCAGCAAACTGATGCTGGGCTTTGCCCTGCTGTGGTTGCTGTATGTGTTTACGCGGGGGTTGTTCGAGTTGCCGGCATCAGCGCTTAACTCGAATGACGACAATGCCTATGAGTTTGATTTAAGTGCCTTGCAGCAAATGCCGCAATCGAGTGCGTCAGGTTATTTCAATGTCGGATCGCGGGAGCTGCTGGTGATTCGGCTGGCGGATGACTACCGGGTGTACTGGGCCAGTGATCCGATTTATGGCTGTCGTTTAGAGTACCTGCAAGGGGTGATTAAACCGGTGTGTATTGATATTGAATATGATCCACAGGGTTACAGCCAGGCGGCCAGGCAGCAACTGAAATCACCGGACTATGAAATCAGCGGGCAGCTGTTGCGGGTTTTTTAATTTACCCAGTAATCAATAAAAATTCCCGCAAACACGCTCATGCCAAACCAGTTGTTATTTAAAAATGCCTGGAAGCATTTGATGCGGTCGCGGTCTTTAATCAGGTACTGCTGGTAAATTGCAAAGCCGCCGGCGGTGATCAGGCCCAGGTAATAATACAGCCCCAGTTCGGCGCGGTTGCCGATTAATACCAGGTTCAACATCAGCAGCGCCTGGATCAGGCCGATAATCAGTTTGTCGGCATCACCAAATAAAATCGCCGTGGACTTGACGCCGATTTTCAGGTCATCTTCACGGTCCGCCATGGCATACATGGTGTCATAGGCGGTGGTCCATAATACCGTGGCCATAAAAATCAGCCAGGTCATGGCGGTAATTTCATTGGCCTGTGCGGTGTAGGCCATGGGCACGGCCCAGCCGAAGGCGGCACCCAGATGCACCTGGGGCATATAGTGATAGCGTTTCATAAACGGGTAGCTGGCGGCCAGCAGTACACCCACCAGGCTCATATAAATGGTGAGCCGGTTCATAAACAGCACCAGGATAAAGGCGCAGATGGCGAGGCTGGCAAACACCAGCAACGCTTCGCGGCTGCTCACCTTGCCGGTGGCCATGGGACGTTGCCGGGTGCGTTGTACATGGCCATCGATATTGCGGTCGGCAAAATCATTAATCGCACAGCCGGCGGCACGCATCAGAATCACCCCCAGCACGAACACAACCAGCACCGAACCGCGTGGCCAGCCTTCGGCGGCAATCCACAGTGCCCACAGGGTCGGCCAGAGCAGTAACAGGGTGCCGATGGGACGATCGAGCCGGGTCAGCAGGCTGTACTGTTCCAGTCGGTCGACGATGTGCTGGTAGCGGGGCGATGGATTCAGCGTTTTTAATTTATCAAATAACAACATGGCTCTGTGTGGGTGTTCCGCGTGTCTGTGTGCTGGTATATTACCTGACCTCAGGTTCTCACTACAGGGTTTATCATGTCAAAAAAATACGATTACGACTTAATAGCAATTGGCGGCGGCAGCGGCGGACTTTCCGTGGCGGAGCGGGCAGCGGCCTATGGTGCAAAGTGTGCGGTGGTCGAAAGTGGCAAGATCGGTGGAACCTGTGTGAATGTCGGCTGTGTGCCGAAAAAAGTGATGTGGTTCGGTGCCAACCTGGCGCATGCACTGGAAGATGCAAAAGACTATGGTTTTGATTTGCAGAACAACGGCTTTGACTGGAACCACCTGGTAACAAAGCGGGAAAACTATATCGCCGGCATTAACAGCTGGTATCACAATTACCTGGCGGATTCGAATATCGACGAGCTGCAGGGCTTTGCTTCTTTTGTCGATGCACACACCATTGATGTGGATGGCAAACACTACACGGCAAAACACATAGTGATCTCGCCGGGTACCACACCCACGGTGCCGGATATTCCCGGTGCGGAACACGGCATTACTTCTGACGGTTTTTTTGCGCTTGAGCAGTGCCCGAAAAAAGTTGCGATTGTCGGTTCCGGTTATATTGCCGTGGAGCTGGCTGGGGTGCTGAATGCGCTGGGCAGTGATGTCACCATGTTCCTGCGTAAGCAGCATGTGCTGCGCGAATTTGATGCGATGTTGCGCGAGACCCTGCTGGAACAGATGATGGACCAGGGAATCGATATCCTGGCGCGCACGCAGATTTGTGAAATCGTCAAGCAGGCGGATGGCAGTCTGAGCATTACCGATGACAAGGGCAATACCAGTGACGGTTACGATGAAATTATCTGGGCAATTGGCCGTCACCCGAATACCGAGGGCATGAACCTGGATGCGATTAATCTTGAGCGTGATGCAGACGGTTTTATCCAGACAGATCTGTTCCAGAACACCAATGTCGAGGATGTGTTTGCGCTGGGTGATGTCACCGGCCGTGCACCCCTTACACCGGTGGCAATTGCCGCCGGCCGCCGCCTGGGTGATCGTCTCTACAATAACCAGAAAGACCGTCACCTGGATTACAAAATGATCGCCACCGTGGTGTTCAGTCACCCGCCGATTGGTACCGTGGGGTTAACCGAAAGTGAAGCGCGTAAGGAACACGGCGATGCGGTAAAAATTTACCAGACCCGATTCACCGCCATGTATAACTCAATGACGCGGCATGAAGTGCCCACCGCAATGAAACTGGTGTGTATCGGTGCGCAGGAAAAAGTCGTGGGTTGTCACATCATTGGCCCCGGTTCCGATGAAATGCTGCAGGGGTTTGCGGTTGCGATGCGCATGGGGGCAACCAAGAAAGATTTCGATGACACGGTGGCGATACACCCCACCAGTGCGGAAGAGCTGGTGACCATGCGTTAAGCTCTCGCTAAAATGCATGGTTGTAAAAAAGCCTCGTCATAATCTGACGAGGCTTTTTTATGTACAGGACCTACGGTATTCGCGAGGAACAGGAATGTCGTTAGCAAAGATGGATAAACCTATGCGCGCGCTGAGTCCAGGCGGGCTATTCCTTGAAACGAAACTTGGGCAATACAATGTTGTAGCGCAGGGCCAGCATGCGTGAAATAAAAATTGCAAAGCCGGCAATCAGTGCGGAGGCGGTAATACTGATATCCAGCTGCATTAAACCAATAAACAGCAGCGAGCCGCCCCAGGATACGGTGGCATAGAGCGGGCTCTGAAATACAATCGGCTGTTCGTTGCAGAGTATGTCGCGGAAAATCCCCCCCATAATGCCGGTCATCACCCCCATAAAACTGGCCACCAGCCAGGGTGCGTCCGACATCAGTGATACCAGTGTGCCAGCCACTGCGAATGCCGCCAGACCTGCGGCATCGGGAACTAAAAAGAAACGGGGTGGAATGGCTATCAGGCGTGCGGTTATAAAAATAAAAATTGCACTCAATAGCGATGCAAAGAAAAAGGTCTGATTGGCAATCCAGAACACATCGCGATCCAGCAGCATGTCGCGCAGTGAACCGCCGCCCAGGCCGGTGGCAATGGCAATCATAATTACACCGAACAGATCGAGCTTTTTGAAACCGGCTTTAAGCACGCCGGAAGCCGAGGATACAATGACCGCGACCAGTGTAATCAGGTAAAGCACATGTAGCAGTTCGGGATCAGGATTGGGTTGCATTGTGGTGCTCGGCTGCCGGGTTATTAGTCATCATCTGTCTGCGTATAGGGATAATTATTATGGCCATAGCGTATCACCAGAATGGCAAAGGCAATAATCAGTACCGCGCCTGCCACTGCGAGCATGCGCCAGGTGTCGAGATTTTTCATGTCCAGAATCATGTAACGCGCCAGCGCGACAATGGTAATGTACAGCGGGATGCGAACCGGTAGCTTACCCGACTTTAGATAAATCGATGCCATTGCCAGTATTTCAAGATAGATAAACAGCAACAATAAATCGGCCAGTGAAACATGCCGTTGTTCCAGCATGGTCATCAGCTCGATGCCAATCGCAAAAATGGTGGCAATGGAAATAATCAGCAGACCAATGTCCTGAATCCAGATCAGCAGCTGGTTACTGTTGCGGCGAAGTTTGTTCATAATCTATGCGGCGATTCCTTCATGGCTCTAATCCGGTTACGGGTTTAAAGTAGCATTGTTGCTGGGGGATGAAAACAGAAATTTAAGAACCGGCGCGTGTGCAGGTGAAATAGCCTTGTCAGGCCAGAGATGAAACGGGGTGAACTGCTGCTATGGATTAAATTCCATCCAGCAGGCGTTTTTTCAGGTACTCGGGCATTTTTAATGTATCCATATCCCAGCCTTCCAGCTTGAGTATATCGGTCAGGCAGTTTTCCAGTTCGTCATGGGCCAGCTGCGCTGATTGCTTGATGCGGGCATGTACCGCATGGTCGGTGTCGCTTTCATTAAGGCAGTTTTGTTGCTGTTCATGCAGGGTGCGTACTGCATCGACCACTACCGTAACATGGGCCGGGCAGGCGCACTGGTAAATCAGTGCCTGGTTGCGGATATGGGTAAGTTGTTCATTGCTGTAGCGAGTGTTCATTGATGCTCCGATGCGAGTCAGTCTGCAGTCAGGGTTGTAGGGTAATACGAAAATATAAAAGCAGATTTGTGCTAATCTGCGGTGGTAAAACACGGTTAAATTATCACTGCATCCGGGCAGATGGGTATCTATTGTAATGAGAGAGCAGGCAAATGAAAAGTCGTGACAATGGCTGGTGCGACAAACGCAAGTTTGGCGCATATTATAAAATGCCGAACACCTCACGCAGGATGTGTCCAGTGGCATAGGCCAGTGCAGCGGCGCTGCCGCCGGTGAGCAGGGTGCTGAAACCGGCGCCCAGGCCAGGTCTGTGCGTCGCCGGGCTTTTTAACAGGCCAATACAGAAGAACACCAGGGCGGCAATCACGCTGCTCAGCATAAACTGCTGTGGCATCTGCAGCGCGGGGAACATAAAGGGTAACAATGGTAGTGCTCCCAGCAGTATGAAGGCGATAAAGGTAATGCTTGCGGGTAGCAGCGCATTATTTGCGACGGGTTGCAGGCCATGCTCTTCACGTAACATGGTGTCGATCCACAGGCGTTTGTTTCCACTGATGGTGTCAACGATGCTTTCAAGGGTGTCGCCGCTAAAACCTTTCTGTTGAAAAATCTGTCGCACTTCCTCCCGTTCGCCCTGTGGTATCTGTTCGATGTGCTGTGCCTCGTGCTCACGCACAGAATCAATCACCGCGTTTTCGGTTTTGATGGATTCATACTGGCTCACAGCCATGCTGAATCCGTCTGCCAGCAGATTGGCAAAGCCCAGCACCAGTGCAATCGGTGCAGACAGGCCAGCACCGGCAGCACCGGAAACAATGGCAAAGGTGGTGATGCAGCCATCAATGCCGCCGAGGGTGGCGGAAGAGCGGTTTCTGGATGAAGTGGTGTGACGCAGGCGTCGTTTTATTGCTTCCGGCAGGTGTTCGTTAATCAGGCTGTGTTGCTGTTTTGTTTGCGGCATACTGTCAGGCCGGGTTGTTTTTCAGGTACAGGGTTTGCGTCGGATAGGCAAACTCAATGCCTTCTTCTTCAAAGCGTTGATGGATAAACAGGTTAATGGCTTCCTGAGTATCCATGTATTCGTTATAGTCTGGTACCTTGACGTAATACACCGATTCAAACAGCAGCGCAAAATCACCATGGGCCTTGAAGTTGGAGCGATCCATGCGGGTGTTCTGCTGTGACTCAATCGCGTCACGAATAATCTGTGGAATCATTTTCAGTTTGGCGAGTGGGGTCTGGTAGGTTACGCCGATGGTAAAAGGCACGCGGCGTTCGTACATGCGGCCAAAATTTCGAATGCGGCTATTGAGCAGGTCGGAATTGGAAAATACCAGTTGTTCGCCGGACAGGCTGCGCAGGCGGGTGGTTTTCAGTCCCACATATTCAACCGTGCCGAGCAGGTCATCGACAATTAAAAAATCACCAATCACAAACGGTTTGTCGAGCACAATACTCAGGCTGGAAAACAGATCGCCAAGTATGGTTTGCAGCGCCAGTGCAACCGCAATGCCACCCACACCCAGGCCGGCCACCAGTGCGGTAATGTTTACACCAAGGTTGTCCAGCGCCAGCAGCAATACCATACACCAGATCAACAGGCGGCCGATAAAATTGAGCAGGCTCAGTGTGGTTGCACTGGACGGGTGCTTTTCCAGCTGCTGCTGTCGGTAGCCATCCATGGAAACGCGCAAGATGGATGTCAGCCATAAGCCCAGCTGAATAATAAAGGCAATCACCAGAATGTGGTTGATTGTGCTGTCAAGGCGAGTCGGTAATTCCAGTGTGTAGCTGGCAAAGGTTATTGCAATAATTAATAGAAACAGCCAGCGGGTTTTTTTCAGCGCAGTGAGCGAGGCATTCCAGAACAGGCTGTGCTGGTTTTCCAGTTTACGTTTTATATGCCCGCGAAACAGATAGCGGATAAACAGCGCGCTGAATAGAATCAGCAGCGCGACGCCAATTGCCAGCAGCCATTGCAGCAAGCTATTGTTGTAGACCTGTATATTCAGCCACTGGTTTATATTTTCATTCATATCGTTTATCGATTTATCGATTGCGATCAAAGCCGGCAAACTCAATGCCGCTGAGTTGCGCCATCTGTGTGCTTACCGTGGCCAGATCATTTTTATTAAACTGGTTGAGTTTGCGATGCCCACAGCCACGTGCCATGGTTTTTATCAGTTCATTGGATGCCTGCAGAAAACGCTTCAATCGTTGCGCGGCCTGATCAACGTCCAGTTTCTTACGCAGCTCGGGGTTCTGTGTAGTAATTCCCGACGGGCAGTTATTGGTGTGGCAGATGCGTGCGCCGACACAGCCAATCGCCTGTAATGCACTGTTGGCCAGGGCAATGCCATCGGCACCCAGTGCCAGTGCTTTGACAAATTCGTCCGCAGTGCGCAGGCCGCCGGTGACAATTAATGTCACCCGGCCACTGTGGCCGTGTTTATCCAGGTAGTGGCGTGCCCGCGCCAATGCCGGAATGGTGGGTACGCTGATGTGGTCGCGGAATAACAGTGGTGCTGCGCCGGTGCCGCCGCCACGCCCATCGAGAATAATATAATCGGCGCTGGCCTGTAGCGCGAACTCGATATCCTGTTCAATGTGGTTGGCGCTGAGTTTGAAACCGATGGGAATACCGCCGCTGATTTCACGCACCCGGTCTGCCTGTTTTTTAAAATCCGCCGGGCTGCTCATGTCCTCGAAGCGTGCAGGGGAGATAGCATCGGTGCCGGCTTCCAGCTTGCGGGTTTCGGCAATCTTGCCGCGGTTCTTGCTGCCGGGCAGGTGGCCGCCAATGCCGGTTTTTGCTGCCTGCCCCGCCTTGAAATGAAACGCCTGTACCTTCTCCAGCAGCGCTTCGTCATAACCGAAACGGGCGCTGCCCAGTTCATACAGGTAACGGCTGTTGGCCTGCTGTTCTTCCGCCAGCATGCCGCCTTCGCCGGAGCAGATGCCGGTGCCGGCCAGCTCGGCACCGCTGGCCAGGGCAATTTTGGCTTCTTCGGAGAGTGCGCCAAAACTCATATCCGATACCAGCAGCGGCATCTCCAGTTGCAGCGGGCGTTTGCATTGCGGACCTATAATCAGCGAGCTGTCCACCGGATCGTCTGCCAGTAGTGGCAGGCGGTTAAGCTGCGCAACCATAATCTGTATGTCTTTCCATTGCGGTAATTGATCGCGGGGCACACCCATGGCAGCTACCGGGCCTTCCGCGCCGAGATTTTCCAGTCCTTCGCGGGCCAGCTGATGAATATGCTCCAGCTGTGGTTCTTCACGGGTATTGCTCGGCTCGGGCATGGACTGCGCATCCGTTGCATCTCGCCCCGGCCCCTCCTTGCCCACCTGGTCGTCGGAAAACTGCTCATGGCTGCCGTCACAGTAGGGTGGGTTGCCGGTGTGTTTGCAGACACACAGGTAGGCTTCTTCATCTTCCTCTGCGGTAAAGGCCAGCGGCTCGAAACCGGTGCCCTTGTGGGAGCCATCACAGAAGGGCTGGTCGCCGGAGCGGCCGCAGCGGCAGAAGTAGTACTCCTTGCCCTTTTGTAAACTGACTTTAGCCGGTTTGTTGTCCGCGATGCGGGGGTGTTTCGCCATGCCTGTCTCCCTTGGGTCTGGTCTGTCGTATTTCGGTTTAGGGGTTTCGGTTACCACTGTGTGTATCTAAGGAAGCTCTGAATAATTCATCGATGAATTATCAGAGCAAAAACAAATCAAAATGCGATTTCGATTTGTTTTTCATTTTCAATAACTTAACAGTTATTGAAAATGGCGGCACATCCCTGTGCCGCGGAACCTCTGAGTTTTTCAGAGGTTCCCTAAATGTGCCCAGCAATTTGCCCTGCCTGATTTTACTCAGGACCTGCCTGACTGCTGCGGGTCTGGCAGTGTCAGTTCAGCCAGCAGTGGCAGATGATCCGAGGCGCAACCTGCCAGCTGCCTTGCAGACGGGTGGCCGTTCAGGGCCTTATGGCCATGCTGCATTCCCTCGCACAGTTCGGCTGGTCGTAGCAGTATACGGTCCAGCGAGAACACTGGCCAGCGAGCTGGAAAAGTGCGCGGTGTGGGGCACTGGCGCCCCCTGTTCGCAGCACTGGAAAAGTAATTCTGCAGGCGCCGCCTTGAGCGTGAGCCGCACCACCACTGGTTCAGGTCGCCCAGTAAAATCTGTATATCGGCCTCACAATCGGTGAGCAGTGCCAGTAAATAATTCACCTGGCTGCGACGTTCGGCAGGGCGCAGCCCAAGGTGGGTGGCGAGCAATTGCAATCGCTGGCCATTGGCCGTGAGGCGCAGTTCAATCACACCCCGTGGTTCGCAGTGGCTGACACTGATGTCATGTAGCTTGATGCTATCGACCGGCAGGCGGCTGAGTATGGCATTGCCGTAATGGCCGCGTTCATCCAGCAGGGTGATGCCTTCAATAACCTGCGCATCAACACTTTTGCCCAGGTACTGCAGTACATTATGTTCCTTGTCGGTTTCAAAACCGACTTCCTGCAGGGCGATAATATCGGCATTCAGCGACTGTAAAACCTGCGCGATCCGTTGCGGGTTATGCTGGCCGTCACAGCCGATGCAACGGTGAATATTGTAGCTGGCGATGCGCAGGCGACTTGTCATCCGCTAGCTCGCCTGCCGTTTACGTCGGCTCCACTGGCGAAGTCCAAGCAGCGAGAGGATAACCAGCACAATCGCAGCGGCCAGAATCAGAATGCTCTGCGGGCTGGGGTCGCGTAACGAGGCCAGCAGGCGGTCGGCGAGTATGGCAATGGAGACCACCCCGGGGATCATTCCCAGAAAACTGCCCAGGGCAAAGTCGCGCAGGCGAATTGCAGTGGCGCCGGCGATGATATTGATCACCGAAAAGGGTGCCACCGGCACAATGCGCAGGGTAATAATAGTAAGTACACCCCGCCTGGCAATGGCCTTGCTGATGCGGTTAACCCGGCTGCCGGCAATGCGCCTGAGGGCATTATTACCCAGCAAGTGCCCCAGCATAAAGCTCACAATGGCAGAGAGTTCAGCGCCCAGTAGCGCATAGCCTGCGCCATACCAGGGGCCAAACACACTGACCGTGGCGATAATCATCAGGGTAATCGGCACCATCAGCAGCCCGCCAATCACATAGGCGAGTATCACCAGTAGTGGGCTGAAGCTGCTTTGCTCAATCCAGCTGGCGGTCTGCTCGGCCTGCTGCATGGTTAGCCAGTCGCCGAGGCTTCCCCAGCGCCAGGCCGCAGCCAGTGCGACCACCCCCAGCAACAGCAGGGCCAGGCGCAGCATATAGCGGTAAGCGGGTTTCTGTTGTTGCGGCTGGATAATGTGATTAAAGAATTCGTCCGGCTCCACCGGTTTTTCCGGGTCGAGCAGTTCGGACTCCGGCACCCAGCTGTCAACCTCGGCGGGCAGTTCGGTGGACAGTGGCTGCAGGCTGCGCTGGCCGCCGCGCAGGGATTCAATCGCCTGGATCAGTGATGGTTGCTGTTGTTCTGCATCGGCCAGTTCGGCTTCACTGACGCCCAGGTGCTCCGCCAGCAGGCGGCGGCGAAAGCCGCTAATGGCGGCGTCACAATCCTGGGTGTCGCTGGACTGCAGCGCCAGATCACATTCCGAATCCAGCCCCATGGAACGGTTGCTGAGATTGGAAGAGGCTACCCGCGCAAAGCAGTCATCAATCACCATGACCTTGGCGTGGATCATCAGCGAGACTGCGGGTGAGGCACTCAGCTGCACATAATAGATGCGCAGTCGATCGTGTTTATCCGCCTGCTTCAGCTTCGACAGCAGTCGTGCACGCAGCACATCCATGGTGTGCTGCTCCAGCCAGCCGCCGGTTTTTTCCGGCATCACCACAATCACTTCCGGGCCATCCTCCGCCTGCAGTCGCTGTTGCAGTGCCTCGCCGATGCGTTGCGAGCTGAAGTACTGGTTTTCGATATAAATAAACTGTTCCGCCGCGGCAATGCTTTGCAGGTAAAGCTGTTCGACTTCGCGTACCGCAGTACGCTCGCGATAGGCTGGCAGGGTGCGTGCAATGCCGATCGCAATGTCCTGCAGGTCCGGTTCACCCTGCTGCGGCCATTCAGTTACAGGTTTTGTTATATGGGTGCCGGTGCTGCGGCTATCCGAATTAGCGGCTACCGCATCCTCGTTGGCGGCAATGCGCCAGCGTTCACGGGCCAGTTCACCAATCGAGCGAGCGGCGTCACCGTCCACCAGCATCATCACATCGTGAAAGGGTGGATAGGGCTTGCCGTTGGGGTCGCGGCGGCGTGGCTCGTCGATTTTGTGTTGTGAAGTGTCCCAGCGCCACTGGGATAAATCCATGCCGCCGACAAAGGCCAGTTGATCATCCACCACCACCAGTTTCTGGTGTTGGGATGCGCCCACCGGGTGGTTGCCATCCAGACAGAAGTGAATCCGTTTATGGGATTTCCAGCGCAGTTTGTAATGGGGAAAGAATTCGCGCTCGATCACATAGATCATGGCGAAGTCCCAGTTAAGAATATAAATATTCAGCTGGTTTTTTTCTGCGGCCAGTTGATTGAGTAATGGGCCCAGTTGATGTGAGTAGCCATCGTCTGTGTCGTCGCGAATCAGTTGCAGTTCACTGTGAATGTCCCAGCCGATAATGAAAATGCTGTGTTGCGCCTGCTTCATCGCTTCGCGCACAGTGCGAAAATAATCCTCGCCATCAATAAGAAATGAAGCGCGTTGTGCATGGCTTATGCGCCAGCAATTTGAATCTTCATCGAGTATGTTTTTCATGTCTGTGGCTTTATGGTTTCAGTAAAATTTAAGGAGCCTCTGAAAATTTATGGATGAATTATTCAGAGCTTACATAATTTCCCGGTCAAACCATTTTAGTGAAAGCCATAGGGTCCTGTGTTGCGCAGAGGCTGCGTGAGTGGTTTTGAGGCTAAACCAGATGACAGGCTAATTCAAGTTGTATGATTTTATGTTGTGCTGTGGATTTGCTTATTTGGCAAATAATAATATTGATAACAGGGTGCAATAAAAACATTAAACATCGCAGGGTTTCGCAACGACATATCAGTATTATGCAGAGCTTTGCTGGCGTTTACGTGCGATATAAATTTTATACGACAGGGCAAGTGCAAAACAGATCAGTACCGGTGCGATTAAGGCCATAAATGCAAATTTAATGTACAGCAATGCGCCGAATAAACCGCCGAGAATAAAGCCGATGATGATTATCAGAAACAGCATGGCCTTGCGCCGGTCAAAGGCTTCACCACGCAGTGCGGAACCCAGCAATATGCCAAGGTCAGTAAATATGCCGGTGACATGGGTGGTTCTTATAACGGCGCCGCTGTAGCTGCTGGCCAGTGCATTTTGCAGGCCGCAGGCGGCGGAGGCGAAATAGTGGCCGAGAAACGAGCCATCGTTTAGAAAGTAGATTGCAATCAGTAATAGCAGGCCTTCAATAAATAATAGCGAATCATAATGTCGCCCCAGTTTAAGTGAGGTGCTGGTGAGTAACAGCCCCGAGATCATTGCACCGAATAAAAAGGCGATGAGTATGCCGAGTAAATGCAGGCTGCTATCCAGGCTTCCCAGCAGTGAGCTGCCAAGCAGGGTGGCGGTGCCGGAGAGATGGGATATGGACTGGTGCTGAAACCCCAGCAGGCCAACCGCATTGACAATGCCGGCCAGTAACGCAAGGGTAAATGCACCGTATTCGATCCATCGGGGTAGTCTGGATAGCACGCCTGTTCCTGTTGATTAGGTTGTTGGTGAGGTTGAGTGTGGTTAAACCTGTGTAATCAATATGACACAGGTTGATGTTAGTAATAAACGACTATTAACTACATCAGTAAAATTTTCAGGCCAATCAGAATCAGCACAATGCCGCCGAGTCGTTCAGCCTTGCTTTCCAGCCAGGTGCCGCCTTTAAAGCCGATAAATACGCCGAGATAGCTGAAGGCAAAGGTGGTAAGGCCAATAATCAGGCAGGCCAGCAGGGCAGACACCTCAAGCAGGGTAAGGGCAAAGCCTGCGGCCATGGCGTCAATGCTGGTAGCAATGGCCAGTATCAGCATTACGCGGTGGGTGATTTGTGCTATATCTTCCTCGATGTTTTCGGCGAAGGATTCGTAAATCATTTTGCCACCGATAAAGGCCAGTAGCACAAAGGCAATCCAGGGGGCCAGGGTTTCAACCCAGCCCAGTATGCCCTGGCCACCCAGGTAGCCGATCAGTGGCATCAGCCCCTGGAACAGGCCGAAGTAGGCGGCGGCGAGCAGGGCGAGCGCGGTGGGCCTGGTCTTCTGTTTGGAGCCCAGGCCAATCGATACCGCAAATGCGTCCATACTGAGCGCAGCCGCAAGGAGGAGTACATCGAACACGGAACATCACCTCGTTTAGTGTAGTAAATAAATAGTTATCACCTGGCGACATGGAAATTAACACCGATAAAATCCGCTAAAAGCCCTGCAGGGCGGCCATAGCGTGGTTTGGCAGGAATTAATTTGGCTTATACTAAGGAGATTCTTATTCAAATAGGGTATAATGGCATTTTTTCGCAGGAACTTTATCTATTGACCACTAAAGAAACTCCGTGTTGATAGCTCCTGCAGGCGAATAAGTTTCGTAATAAACAAATAGAATTGCAAGCGCTAAGCTTAAGCAGGCATTGTTGAAGGACAAAACCAATGAATTTAGAAATTTTTGATAAGTATGAATCAGAGGTCCGTGGCTATATTCGTTCATTTCCGGTTATTTTCGAGCGATCAAAAATGGCGGAGATCTGGGATGAGGACGGCAAACGCTATATCGATTTCTTCGCCGGTGCGGGGGCATTGAATTATGGACATAACAATCCGGACATCAATAAAGCACTGATTGAATACCTGCAGAATGATGGCATTGGTCATGCACTGGATATGGGTACAGTGGCCAAAAAGGATTTTATTACCTCGTTTGTAAACAATATTCTTAAGCCGAGAAAGCTCGATTATAAACTGCAGTTTGTTGGCCCCACCGGCACCAATGCGATTGAAACCGCACTGAAAATTGCGCGTAAGGTCAAAGGCCGTAAGCAGGTGATGTCATTCACCAATGGCTTCCACGGTATGTCGATGGGTTCATTGAGTATTACCGGTAACAGCTATTACCACGATGAAAGCTACGGTGTACCCGGTTACACCACCCAGGTGCCGTTTCATAAATACCTGGGCGACAAGGTGGATACCATCGCCTATCTGCGCAAAATTCTGGAAGACGATTCCAGTGGTACCGAATTGCCGGCGGCGATTGTGCTGGAAACCATTCAGGCGGAAGGCGGCATTAATGTGGCCGGTGAGCAATGGCTAAGAGACCTGCGCCAGATCTGTGATGATTTTGATATTTTAATGATCACCGATGAAATCCAGGTGGGTAATGGTCGTTCCAGTGATTTCTTCAGTTTTGAAAGAGCAGGCATCCGTCCCGACATCGTCACCCTGTCCAAGTCGATTGGTGCGGGTCAGCCCATGGCGCTGGTACTGTTGTCACCGGAGCTGGACCAGTGGAGCCCGGGTGAGCATTCCGGTACTTTCCGTGGTAACAACCTGGCGTTTGTATCATCGTCTGTGGCACTGAAAAAATACTGGTCGGATGACAGTTTTGCTAAAGAGCTAAAAGCAAAATCCGCACTGGTAGAAGATCGCATGGAACAGCTGGCGCTGAAATTCCCGCAACTGATTCGCGAAATTCGTGGTCATGGCATGATCTGGGGGGCGGAAATCAAGAAGCCGGAACTGACTTCGGATATCTGTAGCCAGGCATTTGCGGATGGCCTGGTGATTGAAACGGCCGGTTCGGAAGATGAAGTGATTAAGTTTCTCGGTCCGCTGATTCTGACAGAAGAGCTGATAAATGAAGGTTTTGATATCCTGGAAGGCGCAATCCAGAAAGTGGCAAATAAGAAGTAATTGCCCCGGGTGGCGCAGAGAGAGTTAATCAAAATAAGTTAGCCAGGTCGGACGATCCGGTCTGGGCCAGAACAACGCTTAATTAAGCGAAAAAAATCGGAGACAGTATGATAGTTAAAAACCTGTACGATGATGTGATTGGTACCGATGCAGACGTGGATTCAGAACAATGGACCAGTCGTCGTCTGCTACTGGCCGGTGACGGCATGGGCTTTTCATTGCATGACACCATTATCAAGTCGGGCGAGGAACTGCACCTGTGGTATAAAAATCACCTTGAAGCAGTGTACTGCATTGAAGGTGAAGGCGAGATAGAAGAAAAGAAAGACGGCACCGTGCATTCGATTCGTGAAGGCACCGTGTATGCACTGAATGAACATGACCAGCATATTCTTAAAGCCAATAAGGGTGTGCCCATGCGCATGGTGTGTGTGTTTAATCCGCCGGTAACCGGTCGTGAAACCCATGATAAAGACGGTTCATACGAGCTGGTTGAATAATATAATCTGTTGATTATTAAATTTTGTAGACATAAAAAAACCGGGTACTTATACCCGGTTTTTTTATGTCTGTGATATTTGAAAGTTAGATGTTCTAACTTTCGTTCTCATTGCCCGGATTGGGCAGGCCGGCCAGTCTGGATAATTTCTGTACCGGGCCATGTGGAAACATTTCATATAAAAAGTTTTTGTATTCTTCCGCTTCGCTAAATGAGTCCGCATGCTGCATGCCCAGGTGTTTAACCAGGTGGTTCATGCTGGGGTGGGCTTCATTTTTTTCGAATGACTCACGAAAATATTCTACCAGGCCGACTGCGGTTTCAGATAAGGGTTTGTGTCCTTCCGCTTCATGCTGCTCAATTAGCGCATGCATAACATCATTGTTCCAGTCTTTATAGTTAAGCAGAAAACCATTATTGTCGGTTTCAATTTTTTGGCCGTTAACTTGTAAGCTCATGTCTTTCTCCTCCTGCAGTGCAGTTGTTAAAAGATGTGTACAGTGTGAAGCATGTGAAAATGGATTTCAAGCCGGGTTGAAAATGCAGCATCAACGCCACGGTTTTTTGTGAAATAAATTCAATTAATCCTTTTCTGGGGTTTAAATTGAATAAGTCGCATCAATCTACAGGTATGGAATCAGTTAATAAAAAAATACCGTTTTATTGCGGGCATTATTCATGTCGAAGTGCATCGATGGGATTAAGCAGGGCTGCTTTTCGTGCCGGAAAAAAACCGAAAATAATGCCGATGGCAACCGAGAAAGAAAAACCCAGTAACATAATGCCTGGTGATAATACAAAAGGCATATCAAGTTGTTGTGTTACCAGCCAGGTGCCACCAACACCGAGTACCAGGCCGATCAGTCCACCAATGGTGGACAGCACAATCGATTCCACCAGGAACTGGGTTAACACATCATGGGTGCGTGCACCTATGGCCAGGCGAATGCCGATTTCGCGGGTGCGCTCGGTCACCGACACCAGCATGATATTCATAATGCCAATGCCACCCACCAGTAAACTAACCGCGGCAATCGCGCCGAGTAAAATGGTCAGGGTATTGGTGGTGCGTGCCAGTGCCTCGGCAATGTCCTGGGTGTCACGCACATAAAAATCATCGTTTTTTGGTGTGTCGATATGCCGTCGTTGTCGCAGCAGCGATTCAATATCCTGCTGTACCTGTTGGGTGGTGCCGTCCACCAGTGCGCTGACAAAAATTGACTGAACATCCAGCTTGCCCACCAGTCGACGCTGTACCGATTTTAGCGGCATAATAATCGCCTTGTCGCGATCCTGTCCCATCGACTGTCCTTTTTCTTCAAGTACACCAATGACACGGCAGGCGGTGCGTCCAACCCGCAGTGTGCTGCCCAGCGGATCCTGGCCAAGGTACATTTCTTCAATCAATGTTTTACCGATAATGCACACCGCATCACCGGCAATTAATTCATTTTCACTAAACATACGGCCGAACTCGACCGCGTGATTGCGCACGGTAAAATATTCATTGCTGGTGCCGGTAACCGGAATCGATTCATTGGCATTGCCGATCACCACGGTGGCACTGGTGCTAATGGAGGGCGCAACCAGAATACCGCTGATTTCATTGCGCATGGCGATCACATCGTCCATCTCGAAGGGTTCCGCAGTGCTGCGCAAACCACCGGGGCCACGTTGCGAGGTGCCGGGCATAACAAATAACAGATTGGAGCCAATGCTGGCGATTGATTCTGTCACACTGCGCGTTGCGGATTGCCCCAGGTGTACCATCGCTACCACGCTGCCAACGCCGATAATGATGCCCAGGGTGGTGAGAAACGAGCGCAGTTTATTGCGTGCAATTGCCTGCAACGCCATAAGTAATGTATCCAGCGCATTCATGTGAGCACCTCGTCCGGTGTGCCATCTTTAAGCAGCTTGCCGTCAACAAAATACAGCACACGTTCCGCATAGCGGGCAATTTCCGCTTCGTGGGTGACCATGATAATAGTGATACCGCTTTCATCGCGTATCTTTTTTAGCTCATGCATAATTTCATGGGCCATGGAGCTGTCAAGGTTACCAGTGGGTTCGTCGGCAAGCAGCAGGGACGGTTGTGTGACCAGCGCGCGGGCAATGGCTACCCGTTGTTGCTGGCCACCGGATAACTGGTTGGGTGTGGCAGAGGCGCGCTTGCCCAGTCCGACAATCTCCAATGCCTGCAGCGCCATTTTCTGACGCTGGCTGCGTTTTATGCCAGCGTAAATTAATGGCAGCTCTACATTGTTAAGGGCACTGACCCGAGGCAATAAATTAAAGCTCTGGAATACAAAACCCATAAAATGACGTCGCAGCAGGGCTAGCTCATCCAGACTGAGTTTGCCAACATCAACGCCGCGAAACAGGTATTCACCATAACTGGGCACATCCAGGCAGCCCAGGATATTCATGCAGGTGGATTTACCTGAACCACTGGGTCCCATTACCGCAACAAATTCGCCGGCATTGATGTTCAGGCTGACGCCATTGAGTGCCTTGACCTCGGTGCTGCCTTCACCGTAGATTTTATAAATATCATGCATCTGTAACAGTGCATTGTCAGGTGCGGGTATGGCGGTGGCGTCCTTGCGCATATTATTTCTGCGCAGCGGACTGTTCGACAATCCCGGTAATAATCTGATCACCGACTTTAAGTTCATCGCTGAGCACTTCGGTGAAGCGTCCGTCACTGAAGCCGGTGGCAATCAGCAGGCGTTGTGGTTGGCCATCGCGCAATAACCACACGGTATTATTGCTGCCGCCCTTGCCATCACTATTGCGGCTGGCCGGGTGACCAAACAGGCCGCCACCCTGTTGCTCGGCGGGGGGTGTAAAACGAAACGCCATATTGGGTACCCGCAGCACCTGGTCACGGCGCCCGGTGGTAATGGTGGCCGTGGCAGTCATGCCCGGCTGTAACAGGTTGTCTGAATTGTCTACACCGAGCACAGTGGTGTAGGTAACTACATTATTTTCAATGGATGGGTAGAGGTGTACCTTGAGCACATCGGCGCTAAAGGATTGCGAGGGCCAGGCATCGACGGTAAAGCTGGCCTGTTGCCCGGCCTTAACCTGGCCGACATCCGCTTCATCCAGTGATACATGCAGTTCCATCTGGCTCAGGTCTTCTGCCAGTAAAAACAGCTCCGGCGCCTGGAAGCTGGCAGCCACGGTATTGCCCGGTTCGATATTGCGCTGCAATACCACGCCGTTAATGGGTGAGGTGATCACAGCTTTCTGTAGCCGGGTGCGCGCCTGTGATACGCTGGCTTCGGCTTCACGCACCGAAGCATGGGCATAGCTCAGCTTTGCCTGGGCACGTTTTTCCGCGGCCTTTAGGCTGTCAAATTCAGCCTGTGACACGCTGCCGTTCAGCACCAGGGCCTTGCTGCGTTGCAGATTAAGCCGCGCCTCTTCCAGGCTGGCTTCGGCTTCCTTAACCGAGGCTCTGGCCAGTGCCAGTCGCGCCTCTGCCTGCTGCAGGCTGACCTGCAGTTCGTCGGTATTGAAACGCGCCAGCACATCGCCCTTGCTTATCTGGTCGTTTTCATCGACCAGTACTTCGCGAATCAGGCCGGAAATTTCCGCGCCCACGGTGATTTCGCTTTTTGCCTGCAGGTTGCCGGTGGCGGTGGCGCTGAGCACCATATCACCACGATCTACACTGTGCAGTTGCCATTGAATCGGTTGCTCTTCCGGCCATAGCCACCAGCTCAGTGCGGCAATCAGCAACAGGGCGATGCCAAGTCCGATATAGCGGCTGGAGCGACTGCGGGCGTGCTCAGAGCGGAGTACTGCATGAACCTGTTCGGCCATGTCATCAGGTGGGGTGTTATTGTCAGTTGCCATGCAGCGTCTCGGATAAAAAAACAGCGGTAAAATGAATCAGCCTGCGAGTGGTGATTCATCCGCAGGCTGAACAAGCATATTACATCTGCCTATAGACCGTCTAACGCTGATGTAGTTCTTTTTCCTTATGATAAACCAGTACCGAGGCAATGCGCAGTGCGCCCAGTACAAACAGGAAGGCGGAAAGGGCATACAGCATCTCTACCTTGATTTCATGTTTGAACAGCGCAATCAGAATTTCCCGGATAACAAATACAATTGCCGCATCAACAATAAAGGTAAGGCGCAGCTTGTGGCTGCTGAAATACTCAACCAGTGAGCGGGCAAGTTCAATCAGCACATACAGTGTCAGTACATCGGCAATCAGGTCGATATAGTGGCCGGTGATGCCTTTAAAGGCTAACAGATCCCAGGTGGTAATAAACAGCTGAAGGGTGCCAATGGCAATCGCCAGTATGATAAACAGCAGAATAATGCCGAAAACGATTTTAACCGTGGTATCAAACAGACGACTGATTTCTGTAGTGATATTGTGCATGCTGTGTATCCATTTGGCGTTGCGCCAGTATAAGTTGATACCAGTATAACCTGATAAACGCGTATCAGGTGTGGCGCGGGCCGAACATAATAATCAGCATGCCCAGCAGCACCACGGCCACCCCGAGCCAGTCGGTGAAAGTCGGGCGCACCGATTCAACCGCCCATAGCCAGAGCAGTGCCATGCTGACATAAACGCCGCCATAGGCCGCGTACACCCGGCCGGCTGCATTGGGATGCAGTGTCAGCAACCAGGCAAAGGCGGCGAGACTGATCGCCGCAGGCAGTAACAACCAGAGAGAGCGATCCTGCTTGAGCACCAGATAAGGCAGGTAACAGCCGATAATTTCTGCCAGTGCAGTCAGGGTAAAAAGGCCGAGGGTTTTAAGTATTTCCATGGGGTCCGATCAGCTGGCGAAAACACACTTATGCTAACACTTCGCGTACAAGTTTTGTGATACGCATGCCGGGTGCGGAACCTTTATGCAGGGTTTCTACCTCTATGCTGAAACGACAGGTTTCGCCGCCGGGGGTAAGCACGCTCAGGTCATCAATGTCAGAGCTTGATAACATGCGGTGACGGGCAAAGTGCGCGCCATACTGACGCGGTGGCAGCTGCGTATTGATCAACGCCTCGATCTGCTGTTTGCCCTGTGCATCACCGAAGGGTGAGTCAGTTGACCACAATGCATCATCGGTAAACAGGCTGGCAGTCCCCTGGCCATCGCGGCGATCGACGCAGTCTAGAAAGCGCATCAGCAGCAGGCGCTTTGAGTGGCGCGCGGCATAACTGGTGTGTAGCAGTTCGTGGGCGCGGGGTGAATTGGGTGCCTGCAACTCTGTTGCATAGAGTGTCTGTATATCGCGGTTTTCATAGGAGCGGCGACGCGGCGCCTGTTTGTCGATGTCATAAATTGCCTGCATGCGTTTCTGCAATACCTGCGGGTCCATCGACCTGGGTTCGCCGCCACCACCCAGGCAGCCACCGACACAGGCCATGACTTCAATTGCTACATAGTCATCGCGCCAGTTATCGGTTTGCAACAGGCGCTGTGCAACCGCAATGCCATTACAGATCGCGACCCTGCCAATGCCGGGTATCTCGGCTTCTTTAAGACCTTCACTGACACCGCGCAGTTGATGCCATTCCAGTGGCAGTGAATCGTCCTTGCCAATAAAATGCGCAGCGGTGCGCACCACCGCCTCCATCACACCACCGGATGCACCGAAAATTTGCGCCGCGCCGGTGCTTTCGCCCAGCGGGTTATCGAATTCCGCCTGTTCCGACAACGCGTTGAAGGCAATGCCCCGTGCGCGAATCATGCGTGCCAGTTCGCGGGTGGTCAGCACGCGGTCGATGTCCTCACTGACACCGGGACGCAGTGATTCATCTTTTTTAGCGGTGCAGGGCATCACGCTGACCACATAGGGTTCCTGCTCGCCCGCCTCGAATTCAGGCCCCAGGCTGCGCGCAAAGGCGCCACGTTTGCTGAGTGCGCCATGCATCTGTTGCGGTGATTTGGTGGTGCTGAGGTGCGGCAGAATATCCGGTCGATTGAGCTCAACCCAGTTAACCCAGCCCGGGCAGCAGGAGGTAAACAGGGGCAGGTTTTTCTGTTCTTTAAAGCGCGTCAGAAACTCGCTGGCTTCTTCCATAATGGTGAGGTCTGCCGCGAAGTTGGTGTCGAATACATAATCGAAACCCAGTTCACGCAGTGCATTGATCATGCGGCCGGTGCTCAGGGTGCCGGGCTGCATGCCGAACTCTTCACTGATGGCAATGCGTGTGGCCGGTGCAACCTGAACCGCGGAAACCCGTCGGTGGGAATCCAGCGTATGCAGCACATCATGCCAGTGGGGTGCTTCAATGAGCGCACCCACCGGGCACACCAGTGTGCACTGGCCACAGGAAATGCACTTTGTATCGGCCAGTGACTGGTCGAACACCGTTACCGGTAAACGGGCGGAACCGCGTTCAACAAAGCCGATAATGTGTTGCTGTTGTCCCGCATCGCCACAGGCTTCAACGCACAGGCCGCATTCAATGCATTTGGAAATGTCGCGCCAGATGGCGGGGGAGGTATGGTCGTTTAACGGGTGTTGGGGATGCTGAGCCGAGCCACGGGGAATCTTTGGCCACTGGTCCTCAAGCTGGTATTCATAGACCAGGTGTTGCAGCTTGCAGTTGCCATTGACCTCGCAACGCATGCAGTCATTGGGGTGGCGCGCCAGCAGCCATTCAATATCGGTTTTGCGAAACGCCTGCAGTTCCGCAGAATCGGTTTCAATCACATCGTCCTGTTTTGCTTTAGTGATACAGGCCGGTTGCGGTTTGCTTTCACCGGCCACATTCACCAGGCAGATACGGCACACCCCGTGGCTGGGCAGGCGCGGGTAATAACACAGTGTGGGAATATGTACCCCGGCCTGCCTGGCAGCATCCAGCAGGGTGGTGCCATCCTCGACATCGACGCTGCGATTGTTGATTTTCAGTGTAATCATTTTTTAACCGATTTGACCATCAGTTTAATTTTCGGCCTGGCGGCAATTAAATCTTTTTAATAAGCCGGATTAGATATAACAGAAGAATAGCGCCAATGGTGGCCATAATAATAGAGCCTGCCAGACCACCGGTGGTGATGCCGAGCAGGCCGAATACATATCCGCCCAGTATAGCGCCGACTATGCCCACAACAATATTGCCAATAAGGCCAAAGCCTCTTCCCTTGACGATCAGTCCGGCCAGCCAGCCAACCAGTGCGCCGACAGCTAAAAAAATGAGTAAATCAATGATTTCCATATTGGCTCCCATAATGATTAATTAGTCTGAATAGACAGGATGGGCCAAATTGCGCAACTTGTCCATTTGCATTTATAGCTTACCTTGAGCCAGGTATGAATGGCTATTGGCGATGTGTATGATAGTGATTCGCATTTAACGATAAGCCAGCAAGGCTATGGAATTTGATGGAATGGTAAAGGGTGCGGGTTGTTTTTTATGGGCATGACTAGCGATGTTTCCAGAAGCCACAGTGATTTTTTGTGAACTGCATGGCTTCCTTCTCGCTCAACTGGCAATGCAGCATAATGGCAGGCCAGATGTCATCGAATGGAATATTTTGCACGATATGCAGCGTTTCTATCGCATCAGCGAGTGAGGTTCCCTTCTGCAGGAGCGCATCCAGCGCAGTGAGTGTTTGCTGTGTGTTTCTGGATTGATACATAGATTAATGGCTTAATAATCTTATTGTTGCTGACAGTCTATTTCGACAGATTTATATAGAATCCGCAAATAAACGCCAATAACAGCTCTTGCGCATCCATGCGCTCGCTGAATTAGTGCATCCATGCACGTCAACACATCAACGCGAATATACGCAAAGACCTGCAGGTTGGGGTGACGCAGGAACCCCAACGATAATATGTTTAAGACACTGATTGTTTATCGTTGGTAGAGCTCCTCGAAGCCATCGATGCTGAATCCATTCATGCGACGCTTGCCGACTAATATCACCGGCACACCTTTCCCGCCGAGCCTTTTGAACGCCGATTTTCCTTCACGACTTTTCTCCACATCATACTCGGTGTAAGGAATACCCTTCTCGGCGAAATAGCGCTTTGCCTTTTTGCACACGCCACACCAGCTAGTCGAATACATAACGACCTTGTTGTTGCCGGTATCTATGCTCGATTTGTCGTAGGTGACTGCGCTGTAAGTGTTTATCTGCAGCTTTACTTCTTCCGATGAGTGTGACTGTGATGGTTTATCGGAAAAATGAACCTTGCCGTTTGCATCGACCCAGCGGTAGATTTCTGCATGCAGAATATTTGGTAATGTTACATACGCAAAGAGTAGCAGTAGAATCGAAGAGGCTGTTTTATGCATAACGCTTTACATCAACCGATACAAAAAGAATAGCACAGCTGCGCCTTGTGAGGTCGGGTGGATGTGATTTTTAGGCCTTGATTGCATAATATGAAGCCAATGTTAAGCCAATGCCAAATCCATATGGTATATGTGAAAGGATTGGAGAAATTACAGGTCTTGAGCCACTTGGAGCTTTTAACCCGAATACACCCCAGCCAAATGATGGCATCAGTATGAACCATGGAAGAATACTTGTAATGAGGCCAAATATTGTTGCATATATCAAGTGGCTTGATGAGTTATCAAGGCCTAAAGCCACTATAAAGAGTGGATAGAAAAGAGCAACCACTCCGCCACCGACCACAAAATGAAAAATCTGGGCTATACGTTCTTCATTATTAGCTGGAGCAGTATCGGCAATATTTCGATGCATTAAAACACCATTGAATAGTCCAGCAACCCATCGACCGATATATTTCCCAGTGACACCACTACTTATGCCAAATTTAGCCATCTTTGATTCTGTTATATCCATAAGCACTGAGCCAACAAATCCACCAAAAAATGAAATCAACCAAATTTCCAATTATTCTCTCTCTTCTTTCTTTATGGCTAACATCCAGTAAATTCCATGGATGGTATACTTGTTTATAAAGTTTATCCGTCTCGGGTGGTGAAATAGGTATGCTGTCCCCAAAATTCTATACTGTCCCAAAAATTCCGTAAAATTGGTCTCGCTCGAACGACTTGCTATTTGTTTTTGTTATGGTAATGCTTGATAAGCAACCTGTCTTTACGCTTATTAAAATAAAGAACTATGACTTGGCCAAATAATGACATAGATACAAAGAATGACATGGATATTACTAAGCCAACAAGTATTCCTAAGTTATATTGTTCGCTTTTCTCATATTTTTCAATTGCTTGAGATTGTGCCTCATGATTAGAGCTTTGTAAGTTGTTAGAGAGTTCAGTAGCTTCAAAATATAGTTGGCTCGCATAGTAAGCAGAAGGAATAAATATGAATAATGCTAGTACGATAAGAAAAATGATCGATTTAGTACGATGTCTTTCTGCTTTGGATATTCGAGCTACATATTCATCGTCAGATAATTTAAACATAAACGTCCTTATATCTACACATAACACTTACATAACCGGCATGTCGGCGCTTTACCGGCTTTAGGTCGGCGTCCTTTTTGTCGGCGTTGATGTGATTGTTAGGTGTTTTATTCCCATGCGTCACATGTGCCATGATATTGGGAGGGAAGCAGGTCGCCTAATGAGTCAATATGTCTTGAACTAACTGCATAAAACTGGCCAGATTTGTTTTTGCTATTAAAGACTGTTGTAAATGTTAAATTGCCAATGCCTGTTTTTTCGATAAATGTAATACCTATGCCGGTTGTTAAAACAACAGCGTTTCCAGAGCCTTGGTTGCCAATAATTCTTGCGCTCCCACTTTCTATGTCGATAGAATCATAATAAATTGTTGTATTCCAGTTGTCAGCTTCGATTTTTAAAGAGCCGGATTTCCATAGACCAACAGAGCCTTTGCCGAGCGTACATTTGAGGCTTTTAATGCTAAATAAATCACTGTTATTAGACTTTTCTAATTTGTCCCAGTCAATGCGTGATGTTGAATTGTCAGAATGGACATTGAATGCATAAATAGATATTGCAATGAGTAATATATTTCTAATTATTTTTATCATTATATATGCCTAACGTTATAGTTAAAAGGCGCGATGCTTTTTTGCATCATTTTTGAACGCATTGTTGGGCGTTTTTTGTCATTATTGGCAATTTGCCCAATACTCTAATACTTTCTCAGCAAGTGATACAGCGTCTATATTTTCTTTTCCAAGGTAGTTAGCTGTATCAGGCTCTAATGTGATATGAAGCGATTCTTCAAATACGCCTTCCTCATAAACGCCGGGCTCAAAAACACCATCAAACTTTGCAGATGCAACTGACTTATGTCTTCTGTTTGGTTTTTCAAAATGTTTGGCACCATTAGCTAAATGTGAGCATAGGGCTAGTAAAGGATCAGTTGTTTTTAATGATTTACAATCTTTCCAGTCGGCCATATGTTCAGCTGTGACAAAGAAATTAAATGCGTGCCAAGCATTACCGGGATGAGCCTTCAGGTTTTCATATTCCCATTTTAGCTTCTTAAGCAAATCTGGTGCTGCTTTAAGATGAAAAAATCCTGTTTCCATTATTATGCCCACCAGTGATATAGACGGCATGTCGTAATTTAAGGCAAATTGCGACATGTCGCATATTCGGTTTTGTTTTTTAGTTGTTTGCGAATAATCCTAACAGCCGGGACTTATTTAACCGCCTGTATACTCGCCGAGATCACATAGTCCTCTATCTTCATGCCCGGTGCCCAGTCCTTGATAAATTCGCGGCTTTCGTCTTTGGGTTCGATGCGGATCTCCTTGAAGCCGGCCTGTTGCATCATCTGCTGTAGTGCATCGATGCTGCTGGCGCCGCTGACACAGGCGGAATAAAGCACATGGTCGTTCTTGATTTCATCGGGCAGTTCGCGGCTACTGACCACATCGGAGATGGCGAGGCGGCCGCCGGGTTTTAATACCCGGTAGGCGTCGTTAAATACATGCTGTTTATCCGGTGACAGGTTGATTACACAGTTGGAGATAATTACATCGATGCTGTTGTCGGCAACCGGCAGGTGTTCGATTTCGCCGAGGCGGAATTCCACCTGGCTGTAGTTCGCTTTGGCAGCATTGTTGCGCGCCTTGCTGAGCATCTGCGGGGTCATGTCGATACCGATGACCTGTCCCGTTTCACCCACCTGGTTGGCGGCAAGAAAGGCATCGAAGCCGCCACCGCTGCCCAGGTCTAGCACGGTTTCACCCGGCTTGAGTGAGGCAATGGCCGCCGGGTTGCCGCAACCCAGCCCCATGTCGGCACCGTCTGGTGTGTTTTTTAAATCTTCTTCGGAATAACCGAGCCGGGTGGAGATCAGCTGGTTGATCTGCGCATCGTCGGATACGCCGCAGCAACTCGATGCAGTGCCACAACAGTCGCCCTGGTTGTCGGCTTCTGCCACCTGGCTGTAGGAGTCCCTGACCTTGTTGCGGATGTCATCGGCTTGCTGGTGATTCATAACGGCTCTCTATGTTAAGTGATCGTGCGAGGTGAGCGGGTAGGTTTTACCCAGTAACGTCTGTAGCTGCAATTGATTTTGCAGGAAATCTTCGGGGGTATCAATATCCTGCAGCGTGGGCATGCACTGGTGGCTGTAACCGGCATGGTGGATATTGTGCAGACACTGTGCAAGCACCTGTTCGCTGCCCCAAAGGGTATTGGCAAATATATCAGTTGAGATACGCTGCCCGCCGATCAGTACATAGCCGCCATCTTTCGCCGGGCCAATCACCAGCTCACTTTGCTGCAGTGTAGCAAATGCCTGCTCGAGGTAATGCGGCGTGATGTCGGGGCAGTCGCTGCCAATTAATACTACCCGTTGATAACCCTGCAGGCCCTGTTGCATGGCATGGTGCATGCGCTCGCCCAGGTCCCTGCCCTGTTGTAGTTGCAATGCGGTGTGGTAGTTTGCGGCCAGCTGTTGCAGAAAAGGATGCTGAGTGTGCGGCGTGGCGTACAGTGCGATATCGGTATTGTCGAGTTGCGACACCCTGTGCAGGCAATGCTGCAGCAGGTCTTTGTAAAACTCGGTGGCGCCGCGTTCACCCAGCAGCGGGATCAGCCGGGTTTTGCACTGCGCTTCAATGGGTGCTTTGGCGAAGACAATCAGTAACTGCTGGCTGGCGGGTTTTTTATCCGGCATGGCTTAGCTGTGGTCGCGGTATTCGCTGGCAAGTTGTTGCGGCTGGCTGCCGAGGAAATATTTCAGTCGCAGTTTCCACATGAGTAACACCGTGCGCGCGATGCCATGTTCTTCCCAGCGTCGGCTGGAGGTGATTAATCTTACGTGTTTGATACAGGCGGGTTTTGAAATTTTCCTGAGGCGTTTGCTCAGTTCGATGTCTTCCATCAGCGCAATCGCTTTATAACCGCCGAGACGATTGAATACGCTGCGATAAATAAAAATGCCCTGGTCACCACTGGCCACGCCGCTGAGGCAGGAGCGCAGGTTAATCAGGCGTTCGATGAGACGGAAGGCGGGGTGCTGGCCGCTAAGGCGAATATTGAATCGACCCCATACGCCCCGGCGTTGTTGCAGCGCCTGGAAAATATGTTCATCCAGCTGTTGCGGGCTGAGCGTGTCCGCATGTAAAAAACACAGCACATCGCCTGTGGCCTGTGCGGCGCCGGCATTCATCTGCAGTGCACGGCCTTTGTCAGCCTGCAAAACCATATCGCACAATGGCCCGGCCAGTTGCCGCGTGTTATCAGTGCTGCCCGCATCACAAACAATAATTTCATGGCCGCGTTTGCGTAGTGCCTGTAAAGGCTGCAGGCAGTGTTCAATCTGCTGCGCTTCATTTAAACAGGGTATGATAATCGACAGTTTGCAGCGTTGTTCGCTTGCCATGCAGTCGGGCAGGCTATCGCCAGCCAGCGCAGAATTAATTGAATGCGCCGCCACAGCTTGACCCGGCCCCCGCGGTGCAGCCATAACAGTGATCCGCCACACGGATCGGGCTGCGGTTAAGTGTTTCCAGTCTGAGCTCGGAAATATGCGACTGGTTTTTCTGTTCGAGCTGGCTGGGCATGTCCAGCATCTGGTTAAAGTCGCAGTCGTAAACATAACCCTGCCAGTCGATACTGATCAGGCTGCGACACATTACACTGGGCAGATTGCTGTCTGAGTGGGCGGACTTTAACAGTTGCATATAGTCGTCGAATTCACCCTTGCTCATCAGCATGCTGCCAAAACGCATAATCGGCATATTGGTGAGGGTGAGTAGCTGGTTAAACTCGATAGCAAAATCCTGTTTGAGTTTTTGCTGGTAGTCGGCCTGCAGTGTTGCCTGTGGTGGTGGCAGAAATGCACCCAGCGGGTTGTACATTAAATTTAAAATCAGGCCGCTGCCTGTTTTTCCGTAACCCAGTGTATTGAGCTGTTGCAGACCACGGATGCTGCCATTGAATACACCCTTGCCCCGTTGCTGATCGACATTGTCTTCGGTGTAGCAGGGCAGGGAGGCAACCACTTCGACACGGTGTTGTGCCAGAAACTCGGCCAGGTCTGCATAGACGGGTTCGCTGAGAATGGTCAGGTTGCAACGATCAAGAAGGTGTATGCCCGCCTTATGTGCCTGTGACACCAGGTAACGGAAGTGGGGGTTCATTTCTGGTGCACCGCCGGTGAGGTCGAGTGTTTTTATATTATGCTCACGGGCAAAATCCAGTACCTGCTCAATCGTCTGCAGTGACATCTGTTCAGTGCGGGTGGGCCCTGCATTCACATGACAGTGCTTGCAGTTCTGGTTGCAGGTGTAACCCAGGTTAAGCTGCAGCGTGTGCAGCTCGCTGCGTTTGAGTGCAGGAAAGTCACTGTTCATTAATAGCGGTTTGCTGTTGAGCATAAGGTCTGCCTGTGTATTGCGATGGGGGGATGGGGCCTGATTGAACAGGTCAAATAATCGTAATGGGCTACATGCCGATCTGTGCACCGAGCCGTATGGCGGATTTCGCTATGCATAATAAATATTCATCAGTCGAGATCTGTGTCATGCCTCAATAAATGGGCGAGCCGTGTCGGTGCCAGCTTGCTGTTGAGTAAAAAAGCGGCCTATAATGGGCTATTGATTATGTTCAATTAATTACTTGAATAGTTAGCTTAATTGGAACACCGCTTCTGGTCAAGCACCGGTCGGCTCCCGCGACAGGGTTGCTGTGCACAGGCGAATCGTCCGCTGCTGGAGCGCTAACCAGAACCCGTACACTAATACAGGTAACCGTCACAGTGAGTGAATTTAAACACAATATTTTTGAGCAGTTTGCGCGCATCGGTAAGGCGCTGAGCAATGGCAATCGGCTGCAGATGCTGGAGTTTCTCGCCCAGCGGGAGCGCAGCGTGGAAGAGCTGGCCAGGGTCGCGGGCTTAAGTGTCGCCAATACCTCGCAGCATTTGCAGCAGCTGCGACAGGTGGGGCTGGTAAGCAGCGTGAAACGGGGCCTTCAGGTGTTCTACCGGGTATCCAGCGATGATGTGGTGGAGCTGATGCGGGTGATGCGCTGTGTGGCGGAGAATCATCTTGCCGAGGTAGGGCATTTGGTGAATACTTTCCTCACAGTGAAAGATGAGCTGGAACCATTGCGTCGCGAGGAGCTGATGCAACGGGTTGAGCAGGGGCTGGTGACGGTGATCGATGTGCGGCCAGCCGAGGAATATGCCGCCGGGCATTTGCCAGGGGCGGTAAATATTCCACCCCAGGAGCTGGAACAGCGCCTGCAGTTACTCGATGCCGGGCAGGAAATTGTTGCCTACTGCCGTGGTGCGCATTGCGTGTATTCATATAATGCGGTGCAGCAGTTGCGTGAGCGTGGTTTTAGCGCCAGCCGGCTTGAAGACGGGTTTCCGGAATGGAAAGGCGCGGGTTATCCGGTGGAGTTATCTGCCTGACACCCCCTCCATAAATATAATAATAAAAAGCGAATAATAAGGTGTCATCATGAAACTGGTTTTTGTCTACAACGCCGATAGCGGCGTGTTTAATACCCTGACGGATATAGCACATAAGCTGATATCGCCGGAAACCTATAAGTGTAATCTGTGTAATCTCACCCACGGCTATTTCAGTGCGCGGGAAGAGTGGCTGCATTTTCTTGAAGACCTGGATGCGGAAATCAGTTTTCTGCACCGTGATGAATACCTTAAACAGCAGGGAGATTCCACGGTCGACCTGCCGGCGATTTTTGTGGAAAGTGACGGTGAGCTCAAACTCTGGGTGGATCGCGCGGTGATCGACAAGCTGTCATCTGCGGATGAATTAATGGAAATGATTCGCGCGGCGGTGTTACGTAAAAATTCCGGTGTTGAAGACAGCAATGATTTTTTAAGCCTGCCCGGCTGACGCCCAGGGCTTTAACATGACTGAAACACGACAGCATTAATATGATGAAGCAACTGTGAATAATATCAGACCCTTTAAAAATATTGTGCCAGACATCGCTGCCAGCTGTTATGTAGATGCTGCCGCCTGTGTGATTGGCGATGTGGTGATTGGTGATGACAGTTCGGTGTGGCCAATGGTGGCCATTCGCGGAGATGTCAACAGTATCCGCATCGGAGCGCGTACTAATATCCAGGATGGCAGCGTATTGCATGTCACCCATAAGGGGCCATTGAGCCCACAGGGGAATGCCCTGACGATTGGCTCGGATGTCACCATCGGCCATGGCGCGGTGATTCATGCCTGCAGCATTGAAGATGAATGCCTGATTGGCATGGGCTCAGTGGTGCTGGATGGTGCAGTGATTGAAAAAGGCGCAATGGTCGGCGCGGGCAGTGTGGTCTCACCGGGCAAGGTACTGGCCGGCGGCTATTTGTACCTGGGTTCACCGGCGCGTCAGGTGCGCGAGCTGAGCCAACAGGAAAAAGATTTTCTACAATACTCCGCGGCGCATTATGTAAAGCTTAAAAACGAGTATATGTCCGGCTGAGAAGTTTACTGGCAGTGAACGAACCACTGTAGTATGTTTAATCTATTCGACCTGCTGTCGCCATAAGTCGGCAGCAGCATGATTTTTTCACCAACGCAAAGGATAAGGCAATGAAAAATTATAAACAGTTAGTATGGCTTTTCAGCTTGCTGCTTTCAGCCGTGTTAAATTCTACGCTGGCGTATGCAGAAACCGGCGTGTATCGCAGCGCATTTACTACAGCGATTGAAAACAAGGAACCGGTATCAGAGCTTGATGTCATATCCAGTGATACGCCAAAGGTGTATTTCTTTACTGAATTGCGCGGGCTTAATGGCCACACCGTGACCCATCGCTGGGAGTACAGTGGTGAAACCATGGCAGAAGTGTCATTCGAGGTTGGTGGAGACCGCTGGCGTACCTGGTCGAGTAAAAACATGCTGCCAGCCTGGAGCGGTGTGTGGGAAGTCTCGGTGCTGGATGAAGGTGGTAATATTATGATGCAGAAGTCATTTGAATTTGTTGAAGCAGACAGCATGAATGAAAGTGGTGCCAGTGATGATGGCACAATGATGGATGAGGGCACCGATGATGGTGCGGCGACGAATATCGATTAAATAAGCGAGAAAAGTAGTATGAGTGAAGAAAAGACCCTGATGGACTTTGTGAAAGAAGCAAAGGCACAGATTGAAGAAGTGGAAGTGTCCGAAGTCGTTAACCTGCTGGACGAAGGTTACCAGGTGCTGGATGTACGTGAGCCCGCCGAATTTCTATCGGGCACCATAGATGGTGCGCACAATGTGCCACGGGGCGTGCTGGAACCGGCCTGTGATCATCAGTACCCCGGGCACCGTGCAGAAATGCTGGACCGTGACAAGAAATGGTTGTTGTTCTGTGCCACATCGGGGCGTTCTGCCATGGCAGCGGCGGTGATGAAGCAGATGGGTTTTAAAAACATCAAAAATATCAACGGCGGCATGGCAGCATGGAAGTCTGCGGAAATGCAGGTGGTGATTCCGCCGCATCATTAAAGTTACCAGCTTGCGAAAGTTTTAAAAAAAGAAAACGCAAATAAACGCGAATGAACGCAAAATAATGCAAATAAAGCATTGCCTCTATTTTTTGCAGTTATAGGGTTATCGCGTTTATTTTCGGCTTTCGCGTTGTTGGCGTTAATCTTTTATACGTCTGCCCAGGAGCACAAATATGAACTGGTGCAGGGTTTATAACTGACTGCGTAACAGTTCGATAACGCCCCGGGTCTTGGGGCGTTTTTTTCGCCAGATATAAAATCATTCTGCCGCCTGTTCAACCAGCATGCCCAGTCCGTCATGAAAATGAGCGCACCCTTGTAGGTTGGGGTGAGGAACGAACCCCAACATTCATTAACAAGACCATTGCCGTTGGGGTTCCTGCGTCACCCCAACCTACTTCTTGCACAACACTTTTTAAAAAAGAAAACGCACTAAAGTGCAAGAGCACTTTGAACGTGCGAATGCACGGCCCGAAGGGTGGAGCACAGGATGTGCGGAATAAATGACAGATCCGGCGCATCCATGCACGTCAACGCGAATAAACGCAAATGATGGATTGGTAGGGTGGATCAAGCGAAGCGGATCCACCGAGGATCGTGCAATATGTCCTGTATTACCACAGAAGCTTCAATGCAGTTATAAACACAGGATGGTTATAACTGACTGCGTAACAGTTCGATAACGCCCCGGGTCTCGGGGCGTTTTTTTCGCCAGATGTAAAATGATTCTGCCGCCTGTTCAACCAGCATGCCCAGCCCGTCATAACAATGGGTTGCACCCTGTTGTGCGGCCCAGTTTAGAAAGGCGGTGGGCTGTGCGCCATACATCATGTCATAGGCGCAGCCCTCTGCGGCAAACAGCTGCTCGGGCAGGGGCGGCAACTCACCCGCCAGGCTGGCCGAGGTGCCATTAATCACCAGGTCAAATTGTTGTCCGGCCAGTGCTTCAAAACTGCTGGCGCTAATTGCGCCGAAAGATGAAAAATCCTGTGCCAGTTGCTCAGCTTTGCTGAGGGTGCGATTGGCAATCACCAGTTGCTGTGGCTGGCTGAGTAATAAGGGTTCGAGTACGCCACGCACTGCTCCACCGGCACCGACAATCAGGATGCGTTTGTTTTTCAGTTCAAGCTGATGATTCTGCGTTAAATCATTTAACAGCCCCACACCGTCGGTGGTGTCGCCGTAAATAATATCGCCGTGTAATTTCAATGTATTTACCGCTCCTGCGCGTTGCGCGCGAGGCGATAACTCGGTGGCAATTTCGAATGCATCCAGTTTAAAGGGTACGGTGACGTTCAGGCCTTTGCCATTGTTGGCGGCAAACTCTTTTACAAATGATTCAACGCCACCCACCTCGACCAGCTCTGCGGTGTAGATTAATTGCTCACCGGTTTGCTCTGCGAATGCTGCATGGATTTGCGGTGACTTGCTGTGTGCAATCGGGTTGCCGATTACGGCGTAACGGTCGGCTGTGGAAACGGGCATAAGTGCTTTGCTTTTTGTTGGTTATCTATGCGTGATGCACGCGCGGGTTTATTCCTGCAACCAGCGCGCGGCATCCTTGGCGAAGTAGGTGAGAATGCCATCGGCACCGGCGCGTTTGAAACACAGTAGCGCTTCCAGCACGCAGGCTTTTTCATCCAGCCAGCCATTCTGCGCCGCGGCCTTGAGCATGGCGTATTCGCCGCTGACATGGTAGGCGTAGGTGGGTACCTGTAGCTCGGTTTTAATGCGACGCACTATGTCCAGGTAGGGCATGCCGGGTTTAATCATTACCATATCTGCGCCCTCCTGTAGATCCAGCACCACTTCGCGGATCGCTTCATCGCTGTTGGCCGGATCCATCTGGTAAGTTTTCTTATCACCGCCCTTGAGGTTCGCGGCCGAACCCACCGCATCGCGGAATGGGCCGTAGAAGCTGGAGGCGTATTTGGCAGAGTATGCGAGGATGCGGGTGTGAATATGCCCGGCGGATTCCAGTGCTTCACGGATCTGACCAATGCGCCCATCCATCATATCTGAAGGGCCGACAATGTCCGCGCCAGCTTCGGCATGGGACACCGCCTGCTGGCACAGCACTTCGGTGGTGTCGTCATTCACTACGTAACCGCTGTCGTCAATCAGCCCGTCCTGGCCGTGGGTAGTAAAGGGGTCGAGCGCAACATCGGTCATTACACCCAGTTGCGGAAACGCCTGTTTGATGGCGCGTGTTGCACGTTGTGCGAGGCCATCGGGATTATAGGCTTCCGCCGCATCCAGTGATTTCTTTTCCGCGGGCACCACCGGAAACAGTGAAATCAGCGGAATGCCCAGCTGCACGCATTCCTCTGCATCCTTTAACAGCAGGTCGATACTCAGGCGTTCGACACCGGGCATGGAGGGAACCGCTTCACGCTGGTTCTCACCTTCCAGCACAAACACCGGGTAAATCAGGTCGCCGGGGCTGAGCTGGTTTTCACGCATCAGGCGGCGGCTGAAATCATCACGACGCATGCGGCGCATACGGAGCCAGGGAAAGTTGCTGGTATTATTCACATTGCATTCCTGTGTTGGTGGTGCTGACTGGTCGAGCTGTATTGATCGATAAAGCGGCGAAGCCCGACAGCTTTTGCTAAAGTGCACATTTTAACCCTAGTGGCCGCATCTATACAGGGCTGTTGCGGGTGAATCGCAAAATCACCCCAGCTTACTCGGTTCATATTAACGACCGACATAATAACAACAAACCAGACAGGAAGCCCATGCAACGCATTTTCAGTTTTATTGCCAACCAGCTGGCGCTGCTCACCCTGCTGGGGGCCTTGCTGGCCTATCTGCACCCGCCGCTGTTTTTAGTCTTCAAGCATTACTTCCTGTGGTTTTTTGCCACCACCATGTTTGCCCTGGGCCTGGTGCTGGATGTGGCGGATATCAAGCGCGAAATTATCAATCCAAAACGCATTGCGCTCGGCGTGCTGGCACAGTTCAGTGTAATGCCACTGCTGGCGTTTCTGGTGGCGCAATATCCCGGCTTCACCCCGGCCATTGCGCTGGGTTTTATTATTGTCGGTTGTGCCCCCGGCGCCATGGCGAGCAATGTGATGGTATTTCTGGCAGGGGGCGCGGTGGCCTTTTCAGTGACCCTGACCACCGTGGCCACCCTGCTGTCACCGCTGTTGACGCCCCTGCTGGTGAAGTGGCTGGGGGGTGCGATTCTGCCGGTGGAATTTATGCCACTGATGCTGACCATTGTACAGACGGTGCTGCTGCCGCTGATGCTGGGGCTGGTGGTACAGCGTTGGCTGGGCGGTCTGTTGCCGCGGGCGCGGGGGCTGGCACCGGGGGTGGCGGCACTGTCGATTATTGTTATCTGCAGCTATGCAGTGGCAGCCAACCAGGCGCGCATCAGCGAGATGGTGTTGCCGGTGCTGCTCGGCGTGGTGCTGGTGAATCTGCTGGGTTATCTGGCAGGCTGGTACCTGGCAAAGTGGGTTGGTTTCAGTGTGCTGTATCGCATTACCCTGATGATTGAGCTGGGCATGCAGAATGCGGGCATGGGGGTAGCACTGGCGCTGCAACATTTCCCGCCGGAAGCGGCACTGCCCGGTGCGCTGTTTGCGGTGTGGTGCATTATAACCGCAGCGATCAGCAGCAGCTGGTTACGACGGCATATGGCACAACGTGCAGCCAGCGCACCTGTCTCACTGCCTTAAGTTCGTAGTGGTCTGTCTATAAAGAAAAAGCTAAAGAAGTCCGCAAATGAACGCGAATGAACGCAAATTTTTTGTAGGGTGGTATCAAGCGAAGCGGATCCACCGTTTATCGAGGGGCCTCTGAATAATGATGACATATCAGCATTGTTTAGAGGTGCCCTGGTATCAAAAGACGAATCATCATAGTGGAAAAGGGCTCTGACCCACTGCTGTCCCAGCTAATAAATTAAAAAAGCCTGATTTCGGGTCCTTTGTTACAATGTAATTGTCAAGAAAACACTAGTAACAAAGGGAAATCAGGCTATGGCTTATCATAATACAACTCTC
>Ga0209692_10001219_pt1 | contig 37726 bp, 28 predicted proteins | sample tdDd472_FD_187129 | JGI IMG/M metagenome (GOLD analysis project Ga0209692, IMG submission 187129) | Marine sediment microbial communities from the Atlantic coast under amendment with organic carbon and nitrate - tdDd47.2 (SPAdes)... | ecosystem: Environmental > Aquatic > Marine > Coastal >...
TGGTCTTGTCATATATATAAAAAATGGCAAGTCCAAGTATAATCATTACTACAAAAAATTTCATAATACCCTTCCATCAATTTTCAAGTTATTTTTCTTACGCAACATTTAAATCAATTACAACATGCACAAGAGCCAAAAATAAAACATCTCATTTCCAGAGAGTGTAATAAAAAACGCCCCCTGTTTAATTTAAATACTTATTAAAAGCTATTTTGACTTTTTAAGCGCACTGGAATATTCGGATTCGTTAAAGCCGATTACAACAATCTCGCCATCACCAATGACGGCAACAGGAATTGTCTTGGCAGGAGAAATCATATCTTTTCGTTTGGCGGCATTCTGATTTTTTTCCACATCAAAGACCTGCAAACTTACTCCACTGGCCTTGAAAAATGCGATTGCCTTTTTACAATCTGCACACCAGCTAGTCACATACAACTGAACTTTGACACCCGGATATTTTGCATAGAACTTTTTCTTTTCTTTCTTGGCGGCCTTTCTCTCTTTCTTTTTATCTTCTTTCTTTTTCTTCTTGTCTGCCTTGCTCTGGCTGCTTGAGTCCGGTCTTGCATGATGTCTCTTGTTTTCACGCATTTGTTCTACTTTGGCACCACGCCCCTGGGGAGGAGTGTTTGTCACATGAACGTTACCATCTTTATCAACCCAACGATATAAATCAGCCATTGCCAGTGATGAACAAAGCAGAAATGATAAAAGTGTAATCATAACAACAAATGTTTTTTTCATTATTCTTCTCCCCAAAAAACGGGTTAAGGACGAAATATTTAGCCAAAACGGGTATTTTTTAACTGCGACATTATATATTGTAATTTGTCCGCTGTAAAATTTATCTTGTTTTTTGTGTAAATAAGATCATTTTTACAAATTATCAGTCCGATATTGCCCCATGTTTCCCTTGAAGACGCAAAAATCTCTTATACCACCTTTTTGCCTTTAAAGTCACTTCAAGACTACACAAAAATAATAATGGCTGATTTATCTTTAATTACGAATATTTATGTAAGTTCAAAATACTTCTGTCACATGTTTAAAATCATCTCTGACTGCAAAACTATTTTTCCCAGATTTAGCAAAAGAAATTATTGACCCAACACTATATTTTTGGTAGAAGGTATTGCTTCATGTCCAGATAGTCTATTAAATCGATTATCATAGGATTTTTCGAGGTTTAGGAGGTTTATAGTGCCGCTAAGTCAAATAGTTCAGGTAATGTTATCGCAGGGTCAGCCGGCCCAGGGTGGTCTGTTGGATATTCTGCTTCCCGCCGGTCTGGTTATGCTGGTTTTCTACTTTTTACTTATTCGTCCGCAGCAAAAAACGGCCAAGGAACATCAAAATCTGATCAATTCTTTGAAAAGAGACGACGAAGTAATCACAAACAGTGGAATTTACGGCACAATCACAGGTCTTACCGATACAGTGGTAACACTTGAAATTGCCCCTAATGTAAGAATCAAAATGCAACGCAATCAGATCGCCGGCCTGAAAGCCACTGAAAGTGCTGCGAAAAAGTGAAATGTTTAAGAAACTATTGTAGATAGTTATCATTAAGCAATTTGTAGACAGTAATTGTTATTGTTATTCAGCTCAAGGAGTGTTGCTCCATGGAACGAAATTGGTGGTGGAAAGTAATCGGAACTGGATTGCTGGTTGTTTTCTCCGTCGTGTACCTGATTCCGACCCTTTTAGGAGATGACTTGCCTGAATGGTATAAAAACATTTCAGACAAGAAAATCAGCTTAGGACTGGATCTTCGTGGTGGTATCCACTTGGTACTTGGCGTAGAAGTTGACAAAGCAGTAGTCGACTATGTTGACAGACTTACTGAAGAAGTTGACCAGTATTGCGAAGAAGAAGATCTCTCTTGCAAGAAGATCGGTGCTGTAGACGGCGAACCTGTCTTGTGGGTCTCATTTGAAGATCAGGCAAGCAAGGATGCTGCAAGCAGCAAATTGTCACAATACCTTGGCAACATGAACTCAGAAGATGTCCCAAGTGGTGTTGCAGAACCCGCAATGGCATTCCGCATTAAAGACGATTATGCGGAAACCCGTAAGAAATACGCTGTGTTGCAGGCTATTGAGACACTCAGAAATCGTATTGATCAGATGGCTGTTAAAGAGGCTATGGTTGCCCGTCAGGGTGAAACCTCAATTCTGATTCAGATTCCTGGTATCAAAGACATCGAACGCGCCCGCAAGATGATCGGTCAAACAGCGCAACTCGAATTCAAAATTGTGGATGACAAGTACACAGGTTTGAACCAGTACAAAGACCAGTTGCCTGAAGGCTGGACAATGCAGTATGACAGTCGTAAAGATAAAAACGGCGGTCTGTTACGTATTGCCTATCTCGAAGCTGTTAAAGACAAAGAAGGTAAAAACCTTGCCAGCATTAAAACATGGCTTGCAGACAAAGTCGATGACGAACATGTAGTTATGTTCGAGGAATTCGAAGATACCAAAATGATGCAGACCAAGGTCAGAAGTTATACTCTGTTTAAAAAGACCATGCTGACAGGCGACACCATTACTGATGCCCGTGTAAGCATTGATCAGCAGCAGAATCGTCCATATGTCTCCATGAACTTCGACCGTCAGGGTGCCCGCCAGTTTGGCAAAGTAACCGGCGACCACGTTCAGGATCGTATGGCCATCGTGCTTGATAACAAGATCAAGTCTGCTCCGGTCATTCAAACTGCTATCACAGGTGGCAGAGCCATGATTACTCTGAACGCCTTGTCAAGCTACAACGAGCTCTTCCAGGATGCACAGGATCTGGCCATCGTTCTTCGTGCCGGTGCCTTACCTGCTCCTGTCAAGTTTGAAGAAACACGCACAGTAGGCCCGACTCTTGGACACGACTCCATCGAAAGTGGAAAAATGTCAATCCTGATCGGTTTTGTATTGATCGTGATCTTCATGGTGTTCTACTATCGTTCAGCAGGTTTGATTGCCAATCTGGCTCTCTTCCTTAACCTCTTGTTCATCATGGCGGTTATGGCCGGTTTTGAGGCCACATTGACATTGCCTGGTCTGGCCGGAATTGTTCTGACCATTGGTATGGCAGTTGATGCCAACGTCATTATATATGAGCGTATTAGAGAAGAATTGAGAATAGGTAAAACTTCGAAGGCTGCCGTTGACAGTGGTTATTCCAAAGCTGTCTGGACAATTTTCGATGCCAACGTAACTACAGCTCTGGCAGGTTTTGTACTGTGGAGCTATGGTACCGGTCCTGTCAAGGGATTCGCAGTTACCTTGCTGGTAGGTATTGCCTGTTCGATGTTCACTTCTATTGTAGTGACACGTCTGGTATTTGATGCAATTAACGCTAAAAGCACAAAACAAACATTAAGTATTTAGTTTTGTCCGGGAGAAGATAGATGGAATTCATTCGTCCTGATATAAATATAGCCTTTATTCCGAATGCGAAGAAATTTCTTACCGCCTCGGCAATAGTGGTCGGCATCTGCTGGTTGCTTACTCTGGTACTTGGCTTGAACTACGGTATCGACTTCGCTGGTGGTACTGAAATTCAGGTTCGCTTTAATAAAGCTGTAAGTGCCAATGAAGTACGCGATGCCATGAATAAACTGCAAGGCATGTCTGCCGAGGTTCAGAGCTTTGGCCTGATGGAAGACAACGAATACCTTATCAAACTTTCCAGCATTTCTTTTGTTAACGAGAAACGCGAAAAAGACATTGAAGAAGGTTTAAAAGCTGCTTTCAATGATAAAGGTCTGAAAAACTTCCACCACTCCACCGCTGGCGGAGACAAGGTAGAATTCATTCTCAACAGCCGTGTTGACGATGCACAAATTAAAGGTATCTTCGCGAAAGCCGATGCTCCGACAGACGAAATAACCGTCACAGGCAGCGAAGGCCGTTACATTTACCGCTGTGTATTAGCCGGTTTAACACCGCATGTCTCTGAAGTTTTAAGTCAGGGAATCGGTCCCGACACCTTCGAGATTTTACGTCTCGACTCTGTTGGTCCCAAAGTTGGTGATCAGTTGAAACAAAAAGGTATTCTGGCAATTCTCTATGCTCTTATCGGCATCCTGATTTACATTGCCTTCCGTTTCAACATGCAGTTTGCCCCGGGTGCAGTGGTTGCCTTGATTCATGATATCTCAATCACTGTCGGCATCTTCGCACTCTTCCGTATCGAGTTCACCATTCCGACAATCGCAGCACTTCTAACCATTGTTGGTTACTCACTCAATGATACTATCGTTGTCTATGATCGCATCCGTGAAAACCTTTCCAAAACCAAGGTTAAAACACTCTCGCAAGTGGTTAACGAAAGTATCAACCAAACATTGTCCAGAACCATTCTGACATCTACAACCACACTGTTTGTTGTTGCCGCACTGATTCTATTCGGTGGCGGAATCATCTTCGACTTTGCTCTGGCATTGCTCATCGGTGTATTGGTCGGTACCTACTCCTCAGTATTTGTCGCAGCACCGGTAATGATCTACATTACTAACTACCTGGACAAACGCGCCAACGCCTAGTCCTATAGAAGATATACAAAAAGGCTGCATGAAAATGCAGCCTTTTTTTGTGGGGTCAGTCTGGTTTAAGATGCCTATTTATATTCAGAAACAGGTTGATTAAACCGATTAACTAAAGATGTCATTAACCAAACATTCCTTTTGCTTGACATTCTTATCCAATTAAGTACTATTAAACTCATAGTTACATTTCATCTATATTCAGTGTAATAGGCAAGGTTTCTAACTTATCTAACATTTTTCTCTTGCAGGTGGGATGATGTATTCGTAAGGAGAAGTGTTTTTTTAGCCTACCAGGTGGGGTAATCAACTCTCTGATTTTTAGCAGGCTGTTACACAGGATAGAAATATGAACGAACTGCAAAAGAGAGTATGGAAACGAGCTCTTGTTATTTTTCTTGGCGGATTTACACTATACATTCTGACTTTGGCACACAACCTGTCACATTATATTGATGGCGCATTACATCTTTCCAGCGTGGTCAATGATGCCCGTCCTAATTCCCACCACATAGCTTTTTACCACCTTAGTCATTTATGGGGCGGAATCCTTGAACTTTTTGGAATTACCTCACCTGTTATCCAGATGGGAACACTCAGTGCTTTGTTTGGTGCTCTTTCACTTGTGCTGTTCTTTCTAATTCTTAAAAAGAGGGTTGGGCTGAGCCTGAATTTAGCAACTTTTGCAACTATGTTACCTTTGTTTTCTTATGGTTTTTGGTTTCACAGTATAGCTGTCAGCGTCTACATAATTTCATTTTTCTTTGTTTTACTATCATTTTACCTGATTTCAAATCCCGAGGCAGAGATAGGTACATGGGCTTTGGGCGGTGTCTCTCTTGCACTTGGAGCTTTAATCCATCAGGTTCATGGACTTTTTGTCATCGTTGCTATCTCAATTGCAATTCTTGATTTGAAAAGACACGGGTTTGCTCTTTTTATCAAACGTCTGACAGCCTATGGCCTTCCTTGCGGTTTTATTGTGGCGTTTGTATATTTCTTGGTCATAACTCAAATTTATGAAATCTATACAGTAAAACAGGCTTTATCATTTCTTGCAGGTTATGCCCAGAGAGACAGTATGTGGCAATCGCTATCCTTTGGAACATTTATCTTAGCATTGGTGGGTATTGGGAGAGCTTTCATTGGAATGAGTCAAAAGTTTGCTATTCCTTCCGTGGTTGACTGGCTGACAGAGAAGTATCCAAGTAATTTTCTGATGGATGAAGAACTTTTAGTCAGCCAAATGTCTGCCGAGATGGCCATTGCCCTGACAGTGTTTTCTGTGATTGTTGTTTTAGTGATACTAGCACTTTTTGTTATTGGCTTTTTCTCCTCACACCAGTTGTGGAAGAACCAATCTAGCTTTATTTTTATGCTTTTGTCCTGGCTAGTTACTTATTCAATATTTTTTCTTTTTTGGTGCCCAATGCAGTTTTGGTTCTGGATTCCTCAAACAGTCGTAATTTGGGTGCTTTTCTGTATTGTATTTTTGTCAGGAAAGGAAGCCCACTGGAAAAAACTAGCTCTTTTTTGTGTAATAGCAGGTTTGTTTGTTAGCAATTTTTTCGGAAATATCAAGTTTCTGCAATCATGGGAAAATGATTTTTACTACACCTGGGCTGACGATGTTTTACAACAAGCCGAAGAAGATGATTTTATAGTTGCTGATTCAGGCTACTTGCTGAATAACGTCAAGGCTTTCTCAAAAATTAAGCATTCTTCGGCTGTTGATAATGTTGATATTTCCAGTAACAAGATTTTACGTAAAAATGCGAAAAACGCTGTATTCACAAAAATAGAAAATACGCTAAATGCCGGGAAACGAACTGTTATTACCAGTAAAATATATGATGAAAATCACCAGAAGGTATATGATCAGGACATTGAAAAAGCCAGAATTCAGTTTTTTGGAGAATTGAAAAGTAAATATCAAAACAAATGGAAAAAGATCAATTCTTCCATTGCCTCGATTTATGTACTTGAGAGAAATACACCCCGTACAAAAGCGCAGTAAACCCAGGGTTGGCAGTGGCGAATTAAATTAAGCAGTCTAAATGTTCGACATTTTAAAACAAACAAGACATTCACAGATTGCTTTGCAATAAAGCCACTTAAACCCTTTTGTTTGATGGATTTTCATTCAACCCAAACATTAAAAGCAGCCTCTTTCACTGCCGGATCGGTAAAGATGCCTTCCATGTCATGACCAACTTCATCTACCAGTATCAGGTTATGAATCTCGGTTCCACCATAGTAATCCGTGTATGACTTGAAATTCTCGGCACGACTCATGCGGTTCTCTCCTTGCAGATTAGCAGAACAAGATGAATCAAAACCGGCATCATCACTTGCGGTGTTGGTTCTGCCTGCGATATAATATACTTCTTTCAGCGCGTATCTGCTGCTGATATAGCTTTCGCCGGCAAGATTATAGTATGGGTTCATGCCAGTCAAACCATAATGGTAATCGTTAAAATTACTGCAATCTCCCGTTGGTGCAGCAAAGCTATCAGCGATTTTTCTCTCGTTAGTCAGATATAAATATGAGTTGGCATTGGCCACAATATAGCGCACATCAAAATCAAGGCTGTCCTCGATTTTCGTTCCCGCAGCATATCTCTGGACAAAGTCGGCAGCACTGGCATGACCAGCAATAATGGCATTTTTAAGGTTGGGCAGCTTTTCCGAAACCAGTGAAAGTATCAACTGATCCACCACGGTGTAGGAGCTGATATCCAGGGTCTCTTGAGCAGGTGTTTGATTGCCGAACAGCCAGTCATTAGCTGTCTGCCAGAAAATCTCTTTTGCTGCCGGTGTATCACTGGCAAGCAAGAATACCGGAACAATAATAAATGTTCTGCCGGTAGCTTTCCCTCTTCTGGCCAAATCGTAGACATCCAGATAGTACTGCTCTGTATCTGCTCCCTTTTCAGGGATAAACACCATGATTTCGCTTATCTCATCCGATTCCACCTCAAAGGGGAAGTTGCTGTAAACACTGATGGTGTTATCCGAACTGGCCAAGGCAAATGTTCTCAGGTGACTGGTGGTAATGGGTACACAACCACTGGCAGAATTTCCGGTATAATCTTCCGGGCAATTACCACAGGTGAAGCCTCCACCGCCATTGATACATTCGGTTATCGGGTCGCAACTGGAAGTACCCAGCTCGCACTCATTGATATCTTCGCAGGATTCAAAGCCGTCTCCCGTGTAACCAGGAACACATACACATTCCGCACCATTTACGGTATCGGTACAATTTGCGTGGTGGGCACATGGGTCCTGATGACAATAGCTTATCTCCACTTCTTCCTCAATCTCAGGCTCTGCTTCTTCTTCCGTTTCCTGCTCCGGCAAGTCCTCGTCCCATTCGGTTAGGTCAAGATCGCCATCTTCCTCAATTTCCAGCTCGGCTTCCAGCTCAGGGTCGCCATCGGTTTCAATTAATTCTTGCTCAACCTCCAGATCACCATCAACAGAACCATTTTCGTCACTACCACATGCAGCCAATAAAAAGCAGAGTGCCGAAACAAAGAACATCTGTCTTAATATCCACAGTCTCATTGGTATTGCCTTTCGTAAAAACCTCTGTTAATATCCGTTTCCACCGATATGTTTTTTCATTTGCCACAAAAAAGTATCTCGAAATGTGAAAACAATCAAGTGGATTCGAAATATTATTAACCTGGGAATTAAAAGCTATCGCTATTTTCAATATTATGCGTTTATATCATGATAGCAGATCTCTAAAATTACAGGCTTTTCAGAGGCTCATAAGCTATGCTTAAATTTAAGCACAGCTATAAGTGTTATTATTTGTTCCAACCGTGTTTAAGCAAAATTTTGCAGGTTTTCTATTTTCTTTTGTGGGTGGAGTGTCGTAATACATGAGCAGTGTACCAGAAAATCAAATTTCAAATGACTTCAGTTATAAGTTAATTATAGCATTGCTGTTTGCCTCCATCTGTCCGCATCTGCCATACCTATGGACCTACTTCTTTATGGATGACTTCTGGCATTTAGCGCATCTGGAAAGCGGAGACTATATCTTCTCCACCTGGCAATCCGGTCGTGAAAACATTGATAAAATATGGTATATGCGAAAAGAGGTTTTCTCGGCTTTGGCCTGGGTCGAACAAATTCAGCTCTACTTCCGTCCGGTCTATCTGGTCTTTTTGTGGCTGGACTATCAACTTTTTGAGTGGTTCGCCCCTGCCTACCATATACATTCGCAAATCTGGCATAGCCTCAATACTATATTGTTGTTCATTTTATTGCAGAACTTGAAACTGCACAAAAATATTGTATTAATTGCCTGCTTAACTTTTGCAATTCACCCCATGGTAGCAGAACCTCTGGGCTGGATCTCGGCACGCTGTGACCTGCAAATGCTGAGCTTCTGTTTGCTGTCTGCTATTTTTTATTTCAAATGGCAAAGCACTGGTAAGATTCGAAACATAATTTTATATGTAACAATGTTTATACTGGCTTTGGGCGCAAAAGAACATGCTTTAACTTTTCCCTTTATTATGCTCGCCTATGAAGCATCTCGGAAATTATTCAATAAGAATAACTTACAAACTAAAAATACATTTGCGGTATTGGCAATCAATCTGGTAATCGCGCTGTTCTTCTTTGCATGGAGGATGATGGAAAGCGGTGGTGTCGCCACCTATTCCGTACCAAAAGCAAGCTTTGCAGCTTTTGTGGGCTATGGCCCGCTTGGAGTATTGGCATATAACTTTATCCAGTATTTAAAATTTGCTGTAAGTGGTATTCCACCGACCTCCTTTATTGGCTTGTCTGCACCACTAAACCCCATAATCGGTGCAATATCATTATCGCTTATCCTTGCTACAATTTTTTATCTAGTCTGGAAATTACGCAATCAAAAAGCATTATTTATGCTTTGGTGGGGATTGGGATTTTTATTTGCAATGCTCTGGATGCCCTCTTCCGGTCGATATTTTTATCCGGCAGCACCGGGAATGGCTGTCATTTTTGCAATAGCAATTTATAGCCTGATCAAATCCACCAGACCTGTACTGTCCTTGCTGGGCAAGGCTCTGCTTGGTCTATTCTTCTCCTGGTGGATCGCCCTCAGCCTGATGGTATCGTTCACCGAAGTTACAGCTCACAACACTGTTAAAGATGCTGTAAATGATATGGTAATGGAGATCGAAAAGAGGCCGGATGTAACAGACGTATATCTGATGCACCTCTGGCCCTTGATGGTCAGTGCACCCGATGTTGTCCCGCTGATGATCAAACGGGAGAATCTTAAGATTCACCTGCTGACCTTTGCCAGTACGCTCTATAATCCAAATATGTCGGTTAAAATGCGCTACCTCTACTCTTTTACATTTCATAATTCGAAAGAATGGTTCGCCCCTCTTGATATAAGCACCACCAGACTGGAAGAAAACAAACTGGTAACAACAAGCAAGCCTCGGGGATTTTTCTATGGCCCGGCCATGTTCGGCTGGGGAACGCATAATATTCCCCAAACCGGTAAAAGCGAAATTCAACTTGAAGAAATGAAAGTGAAAATAAGCCCTGTTACCAGAAATAAAGGAATCAAAAGCATTATGTTCAGCTTTAAGAAAGCACTGGACGATCCCACAAAGCTGTGGTTGGAATGGAAAGATGGCAAAATGCAAGTCTGGGAGCCATAAGCTGGATAATCCATTTATTGATAACCAACCTAGAAAATATATATCTTAAAGTTTAACCAGAGGAAAACCATGAAAAAAACTGCCATCGCAATTCTTGTTTTAATCACCATTTTATCAATCTTCTCAATTTCATTTGCAAAAAGCACAACTGAAACTTCTACAAAACAACAAGTGGAAATCCAGAAATGGGAGTATACATGCCTTAGACAACTCTCTGAAAAAATAGGATTGATCTCTAATTCTCTTGGTAAGGAGGGCTGGGAAATGGTTTCTTTCGCATTCCCAAAAAACTCTGTACATGCAAGAATTTGCTTTAAACGCCCCTTAAAATAAATCAACAAACCATGCATAAAACAAAAAAGGCTACCTCGGTTTTCCAAGGTAGCCTTTTTATTTTTATTGCTAATTCCTAGCGTTCGCGACGCATAATCTGACGGCGACGGAAAGAAGGAATGCTTATCTGTTCTTCGCTTACTGCAGGTTCGACAAACTGGTCTATTACCGGGCTTGGTTCCGGCAAGCTCGTGGTAGCTTCCAGCTCATCAGCCACTTCCATCGGCTGCGGTCTGCTGCGCTGAGGAGTTGAACTCAAAACCGAGGTTCCCTCGTGGGTGCGTTCGGCATTTCTGATATGTGCCGGAATATCCAGATTTCCCTGGAAAGCTCTGCGTCTGGCAATTCTGTTGTCGCGCTCGATATCTACCTTTGGCATATCGGTATCGGGGAAGCCGGTTGCAATAACGGTAACATTGACAGAGTCACCCACGGATTCGTCAATCACATAACCGAAGATAAAGTTTGCATCGGGATCGGCTGTTTCCTGAATATAACCCACGGCCTCGTCAACTTCGCGCAACGACAAAGTGGAAGATCCGGTAATATTTACCAGCACACCTTTTGCACCGTTGATATCCAGATCGTCCAGTAGTGGGGATGAAATTGCAGCGCGAGCAGCCTCGACGGCTCTTTCTTCACCAACTGCGGAGCCTGTACCCATAATGGCCATACCCATATTGGACATGATAGCTCTGACATCGGCAAAGTCCACGTTGACATAACCGGCAGTGGTAATCAGATCTGAGATACCACGAACGGCATTGACCAATACGTCATCCGCTTTCTTAAAGGTTTGCAGGATAGAGAGGTCGGCTTCTTCCAGATCGAGCAGTCGCTGATTGGGAATAACGATAAGGGTGTTAACTGATTCTTTGAGAGCCTGAATTCCCTGATTGGCCAGTTTTTCACGGTTCGGGCCTTCAAAACGGAAGGGGCGGGTTACCACACCAACGGTCAAAATGCCCATATCCATGGCTTTTCTGGCTACTACCGAGGCGGCACCTGTTCCGGTTCCTCCACCCATTCCGGCAGTAACAAACAACATATCCACATCACGGATATATTCTTCGATAAGCTCAAGGGATTCTTCTGCCGCTGCCATGCCTACATTCGGGTCACCGCCAGCACCAAGACCGCGGGTAAGTTTGTCACCAAGCTGCACCTGAACCGGCACTTTGGAACGTTCCAATGCCTGCATATCAGTGTTACAGATCATATGTACGACGTTTTCAACGTTGCTTTCAATCATTGATCCAACAGCATTGCCACCCGCACCACCAACGCCAATAACTGCCAGCTTTGCTGCACGGTAGCTTACAGGATCGAAATCAAATTTCAAACCGTTCTGATCGGCCATCCCTCAGTCCTCCTTATCGTACCTGTTCTCTATCTTTACTTTTTTATATGAAAAAAAGATAATGAAATTCTCTACTCTTTCAATATCAATTCAATATAACATAGTCAATAGTAAAATTATATAAAATAAACAAGGCTATGATTTTTTTATCAGCAATTCTCACTTTTTCCTGTTTTGCTCTCACCCTTGGTGGATTTTAAAGTAATTTTATCACTTTAAAATTCATATCGAAGGGCATGAGCGGTATCTCTATAATATAGCTTGGCGATAAAGACAAAAATCTAATTCCAAGCTGTTATACGAAATCATTAAAAAATACTTTTACTTTTTCCATCATTCGTTTCACCAGCGGACGTTTTTTGTCAATATAGCTTGGAGAATGTGTCGAGGCATAGCGCAACAGACCAACAGAAGTCGAATATACCGGATCATGCACCAGATCAATCAGACCGGAAACCTCGGAGGGGGATGCCACTCTGACAGGCATATCCATCATTTCTTCAGCAAGCTGATCCATACCCGGCAGATTGATTCCACCACCTGTAAAGACAACTCCTGCACCTAAAAGATCATCCAGCCCGGTCATGTGTACTTCCTTCTGGATCATGGTAACGATTTCCTCGGCACGGGCCTCGATAATGTCACACAAAACCTGCCTGGAAATATGTCGCGGGTCACCACTGCCAACCTTGGCCACTTCCAGAGACTCGCCTTTGGTCACCAGACAAGACATGGCACAGCCGTATTCTTTTTTGATTTCCTCAGCCGAGGCCATCGGTGTGCTTAAACCAACTGCGATATCGTGAGTGACAAAATCACCACCAATGGGCAAAACGGAGGTATGAACAACCGCACCTTTAAGGTAGATGATAATATCGGCGGTACCACCACCAACGTCCACCATTGCCACACCAAGCTCACGTTCATCGTCGGTTAGAACAGAGAGAGAGGAGCAAAGAGGCTCTAAAACAATGTCGGCCACGGAAAGTCCGGCTTTATTGCAACAGCGGATGATATTCTGCCCGGCAGAAATACCGGAGGTAACAATGTGAACCTTGGCTTCAAGCCTGATACCGCTCATTCCCAGAGGAATCTTGATACCGTCCTGGCTGTCGACAATGTATTCCTGCGGAATAGAGTGCAAGACCTGTCGATCCATGGGAATTGCCACAGCTTTGGCCTGATCGCGTACTCGATCCATGTCAACCTGGGTAATTTCGTTGCCTTTAACAGCCACAATACCGTGAGAGTTGAAACCACGAATGTGATGTCCCGATATACCAACATAGACAGAACTAATCTGCACACCTGCCATCAACTCGGCTTCCATTACAGCCTTACGAATAGAATCTACGGTAGATTCTATCTCATTGATAACACCCTTTTGCATGCCTTTGGATGGACTGGAACCCATACCGATTACTTCGATCTGTCCATCCTCTTTGACTTCGCCAACCAGTGCCACCACCTTTGTAGTGCCGATATCCAGACCGACTATGATATCACCTTTTTTAGACATCTAATCCTCCGCGTTTAATTTCTATGCTCGCGCACTTCTGTTTTCATATCGTTTTCCGGATCATCCGACCTCAATTGAACGGCCACACGTTCCGGTTGTTTCCTGTTATCCAGATGAATTACATCTGCTAAAAGATTTCTGGCTTTCAGATGCGACCAGAGTTTGGCCGCCCGATCCAGATCATCCTGCATATTTCCTTTGCCAAATATAACCTTGGTTCTATCTTTCCCAACAGCTATCTCAAGTCCGTTATAGCGATGCTTGACCTGCCTTAAGGCAGCAAGCTGGTGCATTGGGTGTTCCTTGTAAAAATTTATGAATTCCAAGGCTCGTCTGACTTTCTTCTGCCCAACTTCCATTACTTCAAAGTTGGAACTGCTTAAACCTTCAATCACAATAAAGTCGTTGACCACTTCTTTTTTGGCAACCTTGAAAGGAGTTCCTTCACTGTTGACATAGTAAATTCGATCCAGTTTAACCAGCCCCACCGGATGATGTTCTGTAACCTCAATCAGCAGAGCATCTGGTAAGCGTCTGGTTACGCTGGCATGTTTGACCCACGGATGAGCCTCTACCTGCAAAATCACCTTGGAAATATCCAGCTCAAAAACAGAAATCCCAATATCAACATGGGAATATTCAATAATTTCTTTTTCACTAACTCTTTCAACACCAACAACGTCAATCTCTTTTAAATCAAACCAGTGTTGTTCCTCTATCCAGCTGTACATTTGTCGCCAGCAGAGAAAAACAGCAATAAAGACCAGATAAATCCCGCAAAATCTGACCAGAGCCAGAATACGTTTTCCCCACTGAGCCTCAACCACTTCCGATTTTTTGCGGTTGACCTTTTTGTTTACGGCCTTGCGAGCCATCTCAGTCTCCTTCGGGCTCAAACAATTCGAGTGAAGCATCGAACAGTATTTGCTCTACCAGATCTTCAAATACTATACCTTCAGCCAAAGCTGTTTTCGGTACCAGTGAATGGCTTGTCATTCCCGGTAACGTGTTCAGCTCCAGAATTATTATTTCTCCATTATCATTGACAATAAGATCGACTCTAGTGGCACCTTTGCCCCGAATAACCTTATTTGCTTGCTCGGCCACACGAATACATTCATTATACAACATTTCTTCCAAAGGTGCAGGATAAATATACTCAGTATCGTCAGTTTTATACTTTGCTTCGAAATCATAGAACTCTCGGGCAGGCTTAACCCAGATCGCACCAAGTCCTTTTCCGTTCAAAACCGTGACCTGAATTTCCTTGCCAACAATGTATTTTTCAACCAGAGCATAAGAATCAAGCTTAAACACTTTCTGCAAAGCCTGTTGAAATTCCTCAGCTTTTTTTACTATACTGATCCCTGATGATGAGCCTTCGGAGTTCGGTTTGACAACTGCCGGTAAGTCAAAACCAAGACTGGATGGATTAAATTTACCACATTCATCCTTGCTAACCATCGTAAATGGCGCAATAGGCAAACCGGCAGCCTGAAAAGCAATTTTTGCCTGATATTTATCCATGGCCAGCGCAGAACCTAAAATTGAGGTGCTGGTATAGGGAATTCCCATAACTTCCAGGGTACCCTGAACTGCACCATCTTCTCCCCATTTCCCGTGCAGAGCGTTAAAAACCACCTCGATTTTTTCTTCGATTAAACGCTGCGGCAAATCCCGGCCCTGATCTATCAATACCGCATTGTATCCTTTTTTCAACAATGCCTGATAAATTACTTCTCCGGTTTCTAAAGAGACCGATCTCTCGCTGTTTAATCCTCCATACAAAACGCCGATCTTTTTCTCAAGCATCTCTTCTCTGGTCATGCTCATAATGTGTTACCCTTTTTACCATGCAAAAGTTCGAGTAAATGAACACCGGCATTTTTTACATCTCCGGCGCCAAGAGTAATAACTATGTCGTTTTCCTGAATATCAGTAGCAATAATTGAGGCCGCCTTATCTTTGTCGGCCACATATCTGGTATTGGGATGACCACTTTCAACGATGGCCTTAGCCAGTGCTTCAGCGGTCACGCCGGGAATCGGTGCCTCACTGGCCTCATAGATATCGCAGACATAAACCACGTCTGCATCTTTAAAAGCCGTGGTAAATTCTTCAAACAAATCTCTGGTACGGGTATAACGATGGGGCTGGAACAGCGCCACCACGCGCCCCTGATGACAGCTTTTGGCGGCTCCTAAAGTTGCAGATATCTCCTCGGGATGGTGAGCATAATCATCAACCACAGTCACGCCATCCACCTTGCCCTTGATCTGAAAACGTCTGTCGATACCGGCAAACGAGGCAAGTGCATGCTGAATCACTTCAAATTCAACATCCACTTCATAGGCACAGGCAATGGCTGCCAAAGTATTCAAAACATTATGTTTACCTGGTAATGGAATTTTCACTTCACCCAAAAGTTGCCCTTTAAAGTAAACATCGAAAATACTGGTAATGCTTTCGGACCGGATGTTCTCGGCTCTGAAATCGGCATCTTCGGACAAGCCATAGCTGACATAGCGTCGTTTGATGCGTGGCAGAATCCGCCTGACAACCGGATGATCCACACAGAGAATGTTGGTACCGTAAAAGGGACTGTTTCTGGTAAACTCCACAAAGGAATCCACCAGTACCTCAAAGGTTTGATAATGATCCAGATGTTCCGGATCAATATTGGTAATCACCGAAATTACTGGCGATAGTTTCAAAAATGATCCATCAGATTCATCGGCCTCCGCCACCAGAAAACAGCTTTCACCAAGACGGGCATTGGAGTCAAAGGATTCCAGTCTGCCACCTACCAGACAGGTAGGATCAAGACCGGCCTCTGACAAAATCCAGGCGGTCAGGCTGGTGGTGGTAGTTTTTCCATGAGAGCCGGCGATAGCAATACCGTCCTTCATCCGCATCAACTCTGCCAGCATCTCTGCCCGCTGGATAATGGGGATACCACGTTTTTTGGCTTCGCGATATTCCGGGTTATGGGGCGGAATAACAGATGAAAACACCAGAACATCTGCCTGACCCAGGTTTTCCGCAGCGTGACCCACGGCCACTTTAGCACCAAGCTTTTCCAATCTGCGAAGGATACCACTGTCTTTGGCATCCGAACCAGAGACAGCAAAGCCCTGCGCCAAAAGCACTTCGGCAATACTGGACATCCCGATACCACCCATGCCCACAAAATGAATCTGTTTAATGCGTGTTCTCAAAACACCACGGGCACAAGTTGTTTCACATGTTAATCTGCTCATTTACAGGCCTCATTATTTCCCGCACATCTCGTGCATAAGATTCACTACATCTTTGGCAGCATCCGGTCTGCCAAAGGTTTTGGACAGCTTTGCAAAAGCTTCCAACTCAGCAGGATTTGCAATTCGCTCTTTTACAAAATCAGCCAAATACTGTGGAGTAAAGTCTGATTGCTTTACCAGCCATGCACCCTTGGCTTCGGCTAATTCTTTGGCATTCATGGTCTGATGATCGTCTGCGGCGGTCGGCAAAGGTATAAACAAAGCGGGTTTTCCGGCAATGGAAATCTCGGCAATGGTACTCGCTCCAGCTCTGCAGATAATCAGATCCGCCTCGTCATAAGCACTTAACATATCGTCGATAAATGCAGTGGCCTGACCCTCGATCTTTGAATCCTGATAAGCTTTTTGCAAACCACTTTCGTCTGCCACACCGCATTGATGCCGGATTTTTATCTTCTCGGCAAAGTCTTCAAATAATGGCAATGCCTGTTTAACGGTTTCGTTAACAGCGTGCGCACCCTGACTACCGCCAGTGATAAGAATGTTCAGACGCTCAGGCTCAGATCTTGTGTACTCAATTTTTCTGGCGCGCTCAACAATCTCCGGTCTCACCGGATTACCAAATTGCCTGATTTTTTCCGCTGCAAAGAAACGTTGGCTGGCTGAAAAATGCGTAATTACATACTTTACAAATTTACCCAGTATTTTATTGGTAACTCCGGCATAGGAGTTCTGTTCGATGATAATGCACGGTCTACGCAAAAACCAGGCAGCCAGCATCAGCGGGCCGGAGGCATAGCCACCAACACCAATTGCGACATCCGGCCAACTGGAAAGCACGATCCAGAAGGACTGCAAGGCTGCAAGTGGCAGCTTGATCAGTCCCAGCAAGGTTTTAAAGAGACCTACCCGTTTTAAACCGGCAACAGTAATCAAGCGCAGCTTAAAACCTTCCTGGGGAATCACCCGCGCTTCAATACCTTTATTGGTGCCGACGAAGGTAATCTCGTGCTTGTCATTTTCTTTCAACAGTTCTTTGGCAACGGCCACACCACTGAAGAGATGTCCACCTGTTCCACCACCGGCAATCAGCACCTTCATCTGCGCCTCCTTTTGCCATTATCGGAAACAACCGTATATTTACTGATATTCATTAAAATACCAATGGAAATCAAAGTTGCAAACAGGGATGATCCACCATAGCTTATCATGGGCAATGCAATTCCTTTGGGAGGCAAAATACCCATCACCACACCACTATTAATCATAAATTGCAGCAACAAAAGACTGGTCAGACCAAAGGCCAAAAAGCATCCAAATGTACTTGGTACTCTTAAAGCAATCTGATAACCACGCACCACCAGAACACCAAACAGCAGGAAATAAAGGCCGGTGCCGATAAAACCAAGTTCCTGTCCCAGCGTGGCCAGAATAAAATCACTGTGGGCCTGAGGCAAAAAGAACATCTTCAAGGTACCCTCGGCCAAGCCCAGTCCCCAGAAACCGCCGGAGCCAAAACTTATCAGCGACTCGCGCACCTGATAGGTCAGGAGGTTGTAGTCTGCATTGGAGCCAATAAACAGCAGTTGATTCATCCACATGCCAAGTCGCTTTAAAGTATGTGGATGCAGATAAAACAAGGCTATCACCGCTGGGGTAAGTGCAACAACTGCAATCAGAGGATATTTGATCGGTGAGCCAGCCACTATCAGCATGAAAATACTGACGGTGAAAATTAGAAAGAAGGTTCCGAAATCAGGCTCTAAAACAATCAATACCAAAATGAACATCGGTAAAACAAGATGGATCAGAAAACCAAAAACAAATCCATCTTTTCGCTCTCGCTCTTTGGTCAAGGAAAATGCCAGATACATGATAACCAGTGGTTTAGCCAACTCCGAGGGTTGCAGATGAAAAGGCCCCAGTGGCAAAGAACGCTTGGCCCCCAGCACAGCTTCTCCCGCAGCCTGCGGTATAAAGACCATAATCAGCATCAGCACCAGCAAGCCCAAAACCGGATAAAGAAACTTACGGTTGCGATAGTTTTCAAAATTGAATTTGCTAACACCGTACATCACCACAAACCCGACAATGGCAAATATCAGTTGTCTGGAGAAAAAGAAGTATTTGTCATTCACATGTTTTGCTGCAAAATAAGCCGAAGACGACAGAACCATTACCACACCGAAACTAACCAGCAATAGTGTGGTCGCTAAAAGAACCCAGTCAATGCGACTTGGGTTTGCAGATTGTCGTCTCTGATCAACTCTCAAAATATTTCCTTAAATATTAAACTTCAGTTTAAGTGCGGCAAGCCCCATCAAGGCTAAAATAATTGAAATGATCCAGAGGCGAACTACCATTTTCTGTTCGGCCCATCCCCTGAGTTCCAGCGAGTGATGATAGGGAGCCATTTTGAAAACGCGTTTTCCTGTCAGCTTAAAAGATCCCACCTGAATAATAACGGAAATGGTTTCCATGGCAAAAACGCCACCAACAATCAGCAGCATCAATTCATTTTTGGTTGAAACAGCAACTACCCCAAGGGCTGAACCCAAACTTAAAGAACCTACATCGCCCATAAAGACCGAGGCCGGATGCGTGTTATACCACAAAAAAGCCAAACAGGAACCGAAGATGGCCCCGCAAAATACAGTTAACTCTCCAGAGGCTACAATATAAGGCATATTCAGATATCCGGCAAAAACCATATTACCGGCGATATATGCGAAAATAGCATAGACCAATGAAGTGGTCATCACCGGCCCCACCGCCAAACCATCAGCGCCATCGGTAAGATTTACCGCATTGGCAGTACCAACCAGCACAAAAGCTCCAAAGGGAATAAAAATCCAATATGGCACGTCAGGCAAGGGCTCCCACCTGAAAGGTATCGCCAGATCGCTTCCCAGGCTGGTCTGTGTCAACAGCACATACATCATTACAAAACCAATCGCAAATTCAACCACAATGCGTATCTTGCCACTTAAACCGGCAGTATTTTTCTTGGCCACTTTCATATAGTCGTCAACAAAACCAATCAGTCCGAACAGACAGGAAACACCCACCGCAACCCAGACAAAAGGCGAATCCAGCCTGGCCCACAACAAAGTGGAAAGCACAAAAGACAACAAAATAATTCCACCTCCCATGGTGGGTGTGCCTTCTTTTTGCAAATGGCTCTGGGGCCCGTCTTCTCGAATGGTCTGACCATATTGCTTACTCTTTAAAACCTTGATAAACCAGGGTGAAAAAACAAAGGTGATCAGCAGAGCCGTAAGGGTAGCCATAGCGGTTCTGAATGAAATATATTTAAAAACACGAAAAAACGTGTCTGAACCCATTGTCTGATATAACAAATGATAGAACATCCGGTTCTACTCCTTTGCAAATTTTTCAATACTGTTGACAGCACGCTCGAGTCGCATTCCTCTGGAGCCTTTCACCAGCACAACATCACCGCTTTTTAGCTTGCTCCACAAAAACTGCTCCAGTTGTTCGAAATCCTCTGTGGCGAAACAATTTTCGGCTTTCATTCCGCCTTCTACAGCTCCTTGAATTATATTTTCGGCAAAACTGCCAAAAGCACAGAGTTTGGTTGTGCCACATTCTGCAGCCCTGCTGCCAACCTGCTTATGATAAATCTCGGCACCCTCACCCAATTCCAGCATATCGCCCAATATGGCAAACTTGCGTTTAGCGCCGGCAATATCAGAGAGCAGTTCAAGCGCAACCGCCATTGAAGAGGGGTTGGCATTGTAGCAATCGTCTATCAAGGTAAAGCCGGTCAGATCTTTTCTAACCTTCAATCGTCTACCCGGTACCACGCATTTTTCAATACCTTTGGCCATGGTATCGGGCGAGACACCCGCAACTGATGCAGCAGCCATGGCTGCCAGCATATTGCTGATATTATGACGACCCATCAGTGGCAGAACCACCTCAACCGGCTGGCCATTGCAAACAACTTCCACCTTGAAGCCCTGAGGATTGGGAATAATATTTCTGGCGTAAACATCTGCCGATGGATCAATCAGCGAGACGGTAATTTTTTTTGCCTTGCAAGCCTTGCCCAGCTGCTCGGTATAAGAATTATCAAGGTTGACAATGGCCCAGTTATCTCCCGACAACCTTTTGAACAACTCACCCTTGGCCCTGGCAATATTTTCCAGACTGCCTAAAGTTTCCAGATGCGCCGGATTGACATTACTGATTATGCCGATATCGGGCGTGGCGATTTCTGTCAGTCGATCAATCTCGCCTAACTCGCTCATGCCCATTTCAACCACCAATAGCGCTTGTTCTTCAAGTTTTAAAATCGTCTGAGGCAAACCGATAAGATTATTCAGGTTACCCTCGGTTTTTAAAACATCATCCACCTCGGACAGAATCGAGGCCAGCAATTCCTTGGTAGTGGTTTTTCCATTGGAACCGGTGATGGCAAAAACCTGCGGGTTCTGTTTCATCCTCCAGCCATGAGCGAGATCGCCCAAAGCCTGCAAGGTATCTTCTACCAGAAACACAGCTAGCTGACTGTTATTTTCCAGCAGTTTCTCTGCACTGTCCTCGCTGGATACGATTAAAGCCGTTGCACCTGAATCCACCACGCTCTGCAAATAATCGTGACCATCAAAATTCGGCCCAACCAGTGCCACAAACAACTCTCCCGCCTTAATGGTTCTGCTATCGGTGGAAACAGCGATGGCTCCACCGCTTTTATTACCGAGCCATTTTATGGGTCTGATACTCTTTTTGATAAACTCCAAGCTGAATCGATATTTAGTCATTACTGCCTCCAGCTTCAGATTTTAATGCCTTGGCGGCCTCTTCTCTGTCATCAAAATGATATTTGACACCTTTAATTATCTGATAATCTTCGTGCCCCTTACCCGCAATCAGAATCACGTCTTCGGCCTTTGCAGCCTGACACACAAATCTTATTGCCTCGGCTCGGTTTTCGATTACCTGATATTCACCATTATTTATTTCACAAGCCAGATCACTTGCAGCCTTCTGCATCCCGGCTTTAATAACGCCCGGCTCAATTTCGGAGATGATAAAAGCTGGCTCTTCGCCTCTGGGGTTGTCGGATGTTACTACGACAACATCGGCAAACTGTGCAGCCACCTGACCCATCAGGGGGCGTTTACCCCGGTCCCGATCTCCTCCGCAGCCAAACACCACAAACAGTCTGCCTTCCTTCAATTTTTTCAAGCTACTTAAAGTATTTTGAAGTGCATCCGGGGTATGACTGTAGTCCACAAAAACGTGTCGCCTGTTTTTGTCCTCTACCTTTTCGACCCTTCCGGGAATAGCCTTTAAACTTGACACTCCCTCAAGCGCATCGGTGGCGGAAAGTCCCGCAGAAAGTCCTACGGCCACTGCCTGTATGATATTTTTGGCATTATGCACCCCGGTTAAAGGGCTTGCACATTGGTATTGTTTTCCGAAAACATTCAGCAACATCCGGTTGCCGTCCAAACTGGTCTCAAGACTTTCAGCATAGATATCGGCCCGCCGGTCTTCAAGAGCGGTACGAATAACCCTACCTGAATACGAGGCCAAAACTTTCTCGGCATATTCATCGTCAATATTTATGATCGCAGCTTTTTCGTTTTTTTCACTTTGCTCAAGCAGCGGATCAAATAGTCGTTGTTTGGCTTTTAAATAATCATCCATACCATCATGATAATCCAGATGATCTCTGGTCAGATTGGTAAACTGGGCATAATCAAACAGCGTACCATCAGCTCGATATTGATCCAGCGCATGAGATGAAACTTCCATAAACACATGGCTCACACCGGCATCACGCATCTTGGCCAAATGGTCTTGCATTTCAATCGCGCCTGGCGTGGTGGTCAGTGCCGGATAAATTTTGTCCCCATAACGGTAGTTGATTGTGCCAATAACTCCCACCTTGAAGCCGGCTTTGTTGAACATGCTTTCAAGCAAATAGGTGCAGGAGGTCTTGCCGTTGGTTCCGGTTATGCCACAAACCTTCATTGCTTTTGATGGAAAACCGTAGAAGGCAGATGCGAGCTGTCCGACTATCTTTTTGCTATCCTTCACCACAAAAGCGGGAAAACTTTTAACCAGCGTTTCATCTTCCAGCACAAGGGCAGCAGCCCCACTGTCTATGGCCTGTTGGATATATTTGTGTCCATCAGCAAGATGACCCCTCAGGGCTACAAAGCAGGTTCCCTCGACCACCTTGCGTGAATCGTCGGTAATCGAGCTGATCTCGACATCTGCTCCTAAAAGCCTGCCATCTATAATGCCGGATGTAAATTCACTTAATTTCATCTATTTTTCCGCCAACTGCTGATTTCTGGTTGAACATACTCCTCGCATCGAGGATACTTCCTCGGCAATCTCCTTAAAGGCCGGACCCGCCACATCACCACCATAGAACTTCTTCCCTGCTGGCTCATCCACAATCACCAGTATCACTATTTCAGGATCATCCGCCGGGAAAAATCCGGCATAGGAACTAGTCCAGTATTTTCTTTCCCCGACCTGCTGGTTCTTAAACAGTTTTTCGGCTGTTCCAGTTTTACCCGCCACCTGACAGGCTTCCATCTGGGATTTTCTTCCTGTACCACGTTCGCTGGCAGCCTCTTTCAACATCTCCCTCATCAGCATCGCGGTGTTTTCACCAACCACTTCGCGTATTATTTTAGTCTCAAAGGATTTTTTCACTTCACCATCGGCGCTGATTACTTTTCTGACAATTCGTGGCTGTATCAATTTTCCACCATTGGCAATGGCACACATGGCATTGGCCAGCTGAATCCCTGTGGTGTTTACCCCTTGACCAAAACTGATAGTTGCAAGTTCAATCGGTTCCCAGTCTTCAGGCTTGGCCAGTATTCCTCTGGACTCCACCGGCAGTCTGATACCGGAACGCTCACCAAAACCGAAGGAACGCAAAATCTCGTAAACCTTTTCGGCTCCGAGATCCATCCCGATTTTTGCCGTGCCGATGTTACTGGATTTGGCCAGCACATCCGAAATAGTCAAATGCCCATGTCTGGTTGTGTCATGTATTTTGTTGGGGCCAATCTGAAATTCACCCATGTTGCAATAGATTTTATCATCCGGTACATACCTTGCCGAATCAATTGCACCTGCTACGACAAAGGTCTTCATGGTCGAACCCGGTTCAAAAGTCCATTCGATGGCATAGTTGTGCAATCTGGACATCGGTGTTTTGTTCAGGTCGTTTGGATCGAAAGTCGGCCACTGACCCATGGCCAGAACATCACTGTTTTTCACATCCATTACTATCGCGATACCATATGCAGCCTGATATTTTTCGACAGTAGCACGAATCACTCGCTCGGTGACATATTGCATGCCTTTGTCAATCGTCAAAACCAGATGATCACCGGTTGGTACATCCAATGACAGATCTAATGACTCCAGAGCCAGCTTGCCGGAATTATCAATCAGCCCGCTGAACTTCTGCGAAGAACCCTGCAAGTCCGAATCAAATTTTCGTTCAAGCCCCATCTTTCCTTCAAGATCTCGATTAACAAAACCCAGAATCGGCGCAGCCAGAATTCCTGAAGGATAGGCCCGTTTATCTTCGTTGCTCAAATTCAGATGCAGTGGGCGACTTTCCTTGCCCATTTTCCTGATGGTATTTTTAAAAAGTTTGACTTCTTGTTCGCTAAGATTTCTTTTCAGCCTGACAAACAGCTTGTCATAATCCAGCCTCTTCAGTTTTTTTCTTTCAAGCTCAAATATTTCTTTTGCAATGGTTTTGGCAATCAGACGTTCTTCATCGTCCATCAGTCTCGGCTGTGCCACTAGAGAAGGTACCTGCTGATTACTGGCCAGAATTCTCATTTCTCTGTCGTAGATAAAACCTCTGCGTGGATGAATCACAATCGAGCCGGTAGTCTGGCTTAAGGCCTTCTTCTGGTGAATATGCCCATCCAGCACCTGTAGGGTAAAAGCTCTGACCCCCAACATGATGAAGCCCGCAAAAAACAGCACGATTACAGCCAATGCTCTCCTTCTGATTTTGCGGTAATTTTTATCCAGCATTAAACTAGCCTATTCCACCCATTCTATCTGGTTATTCTTGGCCTTTTCCATGCCTCTGCTTTCGGCACGCTTCATAATCAATTCCGGCCTTTTGTATGTCGCGATCTTCTCCGTCAATTGTTCTCTGGTTTTCATCTCCTTGATCTGCGTCTCTTTTAACTCTGCAATATCAAACCTTATTGTGCGTGTTTGCACTCTGGTGGCAACGTATACACAAGCAAAACCAATCAGCAGAATCAGGGCAACTACAAAGATCAGCTTTTCAGCAGGCTTGACATGATATTGAACCGTCTCCACCTTTTTGCTTTTTTGTCTGGTAATAGCCCTGGCTGGCTTACGCACGGCCTTGGTGGTTGAAACAGCTACCGAGGAATTTCTTTTTCTGCTTACCTTGGCATTTTTAGTGGAAGACTTGGCTTTACTTTTGGCAGTCGTTTTAGTCTTGACCTTCGTCTTGGGCTTTGCCTTAAGTGCAGCAGATTTTTTTCTGGCAGGTTTCGGCAAACTGATAGTCGCGGTGTTTTTTTTGTTTTTGGTATTCTGTTTTCTCATGAGGTTTTTTCCACCACTCTTAATTTTGCGCTTCTGGCACGGGGATTGTTTTCAATCTCGGCCTCAGTTGGCAAAATCGGTTTTCTTGTCAGAATTTTTGCCTCTCTGACTTTATCGCAAACACAGATGGGCAATTTCGGCGGACAGATACAATCCTTCTCCCAGTCCTTGAACTCGCTGCGCACTATTCGATCTTCCAGCGAATGATAGGACATTATTGCCAGCCTGCCACCGGGTTTCAGAACCTCCAGAGCCTGTGGCAGCATTTGTTCAATACTCTCTAGTTCTTTGTTTACCGCAATCCGTAAAGCCTGAAAGGTCTTGGTTGCCGGGTTTATTCTTTTAGGGTGCATCTTTCTGGGAATGGCTCTGCCAACCGCCTCAGCCAAATCCTTTGTGGTAACCAGCTTATTTTCCGCCAGCCATTTTTTAAGCTCTCTGGAAATTCTTCTGGAAAACTTTTCCTCACCGTAACGATAGATAATATTGGCCAACTCATTTTCATCACGGTTGGCAATTACATCCAGTGCCGTTTCTTCAAGAGTTGTATTCATCCGCATATCAATGGGGCCGGCCTGCATAAAGCTGAAGCCTCTTTCACGATAATCCAGCTGATTGGATGAGATACCGAGATCAGCCATAATACCGTCCACCTGTTCAATACCAACCGAGTTTAAAGCTTCTTTCAAGTCGGCAAAGTTTGTATGCACCAGTTTGATTCTCTCACCAAAACCTGCCAGGCGTTCTGACGAGCGTTCAATCATCAACGGATCCATATCAAGGCCCACCACAACCCCGGAAGGTGCAGTCTTTTCAAGAATGGCCTCAGCATGTCCACCGCCGTCAACAGTGCAGTCCACATACACTCCACCAGCAGAAACCTGAAGCACCTCAAGTATCTCGTTTAGCAAAACCGGTATGTGTCTACTTTTAACCATTATGCCCACCTGTCAGTGCATTGCTTCGGTTTGATAATCTGTATAGTCAAAACAGTTAAACATCCCCAGAAAATTGAAGATGCTGGTCAGATATGAATTCATCCCCTGTAAAATCAGTGAGCCGTCTCGCTGTTCTACAATATCCTTCAACCTTGCAAGGGTATCTGCCAGGCGGTAATACACATGCTCCGTCTCGGAAAACTCAAAGACGATACTGGTATAACCTGCACCAACCAGTTCCCCAAGGCGCATACGCAAGTTGCGCATCTGATTGCGCTCAAATGATTTTCCAGGGTATATAACGGCAGTCTTGCCGTTGCTTGTCTCTACTCTAATAGCCATTCCCATTCCCATTCCTTTAAATGTCCTCAAAAAAACCAAAAATATAAAAAAAATAATATCGAAATAAAAAAATTAGAAAATATTACTCAGCAAAGTATTCTTCATTTTCAAGCATCACCTGATTGGCCTGCTCGACAATGTCTTCACCTTCACTATCATATTGTTTTTTAGACCATAGCTCCATCACCGAACCGGCTCCGATCCAAAGCAATTCACCGGATTTTTCGCCATCCTTGAACAAATGCTCTTTAAATAACGGAGGCAAAACCAGCCGACCCTGTTTATCCAGCTTGCAGTCCACCGCGCGAGAAACATAGCCACGATACATAATTCGTTTGGCTCTGGCAGCTTTAAGCTTGGAAACCTTCAACAGAACATTCTCCCATTCGGGAGCCGGCCAAACTTCCAGATAAGGGCCGTCGGTTCCCATAACCACCACCACACGCTCACTGTCTTCCTCTGGCAAAAGCGGCTTGAAGACCTTGGGAATACTGATTCTCCCCTTGGAATCCAGGTTTTTGGCGTCCATCCCTATAAACGCCGTTGAAATTTTGCTTTTGCTATTCGACATGTAATCTGTTGCGCCACCTAATCGCCTATGATAAACTATTTTTTGTCCCGTGGTTGCTTGCGTCCACGTGATACAGATCGCACTTTTTCAAGTGGTTTTCTTTTCTGTCTTGCCCTTACCAGGGACAAACAGGGAAATTTAGGGCCACTTAGGGATTGATAGTACATCTATACTATATAGTTGTGCAAGATTTTTTATTGGTTTGCGGTAGTGTTTCTTTAAAATGTCTATATGTAGTATGAATATACTAAATAACACTACCATATGTAGTGGTATAGTTTTTGTTTTTTTGATTAAAACAGGCTGTCGGCAAAACCCGGAGAGGACTTAATTCATTAATGTTATTAATGGTTTTGCTATTCTGTCATATTCTAAAAGAGCCATGGATTTGTGCCCTTTGGCGATTGAAACGAGTATCTGGATAAAAAATGGGTCGAAATTTAGAAGAATACAAATCTGAAATTACAGAGATTCGCCAACGAATTCTGGATAGATTTCTATCCAATTACCCCGGCAAAGACACCTCCAGAATTGAACAGGCAATGGATTATGCCGAACTCTTGCACCGAGGTCAACTGAGGCGTAACGGAATCCCCTATATTTTTCACCCACTGACTGTGGCAGAACTTGTCACCGTCGCCCAAATGGACGAGGCTTCAGTGATGTCGGCCCTCTTGCACGACACCATCGAAGACACCGTTGCAACCAAAAGCACCGTGAGCAAGAAATTCGGCCCGGTAATTGGCGATTTTGTCCAGGCTCTGACCAAAATCCGTAACTATAGCAGCGAGAGTTCGAAAGAAGATGACAAATGGCTGACGTATCAGAGAATTTTAAAGGCAGCCAGTAAAGATATCAGACCCCTGTTAGTCAAAATCTTCGATCGTCTGGCCAATATGCGCGATATGGAGCATATGCCGGAGGGTCATCAGAAACGAATTTCCAAAGAAACTATGGATATTTACGTTCCACTTGCCAGAAGACTGGGCATGAGTCTGGTTGATAATGAGCTGACCGAGCTTTCCCTGCGCTATATCTACCCGGAAAACTACAATCTGATCAAAGAAAAGATCAAAAAGAATCAGCTGGAACGCAAATCTGACATCGAAGAGATTCAAAACGCGGTCTCTTCTCTCTGTGGCAAACATGACATCGATGTGGAAATACAGATCAACTGGCCTGCAATGGAAGACTTCTACGAAAACGAATTCGGTCTTAATCCGCAAAAAGATGTGGAAGTAGATCTTTCACTTTTAATAGATGATGTGGTTAAAAACTACACCTGCCTTGGGATATTGCACTCACTTTACACCCCGGTTCCCATGGCTGTGCGAGATAAAATCGCCAATCCCATGGCAAACGGTTACCGGGCACTGGAAACCAGAGTTGTGATAAAAGGCAAAATTCACGCTTTTTCAGTTATGAGCCACGAGATGAAAGAGGTCAACGAAAGTGGTATTGTCCATAATTGGCGCGTTAATAAAAGTCGCTTGAGTGGTTACTATACCAGTTACATGAATCTCCTTGGCGAACTTTTGGAAGATCAGGATATTCGTGTGGACGACGTGCTTAATCAGTCTCAGGTAGATGGCATCGCCGTTTTCTCGCCCAAAAAAGACTTATATGTTTTGCCAAGCAAGTCAACCGTTCTGGATTTTGCCTACAATGTTCATAAACAGATCGGCGCCCACACCAAAGAGGCCTATGTAAACGGTGTCTCCAGACCACTCTATCATGCCCTTGCAACAGGCGATGTGGTTGAAATTGTCACCGATCCCGCAGTCCAGCCAGAAGAATCATGGCTCAACATTGCCGTTTCAACTAAAGCTCAGTCTTCCATCAAAAACACTCTCAGGCGAAGAGTGGATCAACGAGCCATTGAACTTGGCAAAGAGATGCTATTTGCAGAGCTTTCCAAATACGGCAGAGATCCAAAAGTTGTACTGGAAAGCCCTGAATTTGTTGCGGTTCTGGAGAAAAGGAAAAAATCTCTCGATTCTTTACTAATGAGAATTGGCTTTAGAAAAGTTTCCGTATTGGATGTCATTTCCCGCTACAAGCTTGTACCGCAAGATAGAATAATAAAACAGAAGAAGGCAGAACGAGCTTCCATTCGGGAAAAACTTTTTTCCAGCTTAAGTCGCAGAAAAGACAACAGCTACAAGTTTTCCAAGGATGATATCTTTATCAAATACGCCAATTGTTGCAACCCGATTTTTGGTGACAAAGTTGGTGGAATAGTAAGTGAAGGCAAAGGCATTCTGGTTCATCGAATAGGATGCCCAAACCTTAAAAACATCGATAAAAATCAACTGGTTGAAGTCGAATGGGATCTGGAGGAAAACTTCACCTCCGCTGTTTTGAACTTGCATGTTCAGGATCAGCAAGGTGTTTTGGCAATGGTTTTGCTTGTGGTTAAAAAACTTGGCATTAACATGTCCGAGTTTAACGCATACACCATAGGTCACGAAGCCTTTATGAAGATTCGTCTCGACGTAATTAACCATCGCGAATTGATCAAAGTCGTCAATGAAATAAGAAAAATCGACGCAATTATCAGCATCACCCGCGAAGAATGAAAAGTGGCCTTCCCTTTAAAATTTTTTCCTCAAAAACTTAATCTTGTGTCAATTGACCGCATCTGGTAAAAGAATCTATTAATAGGTATCATAAATATGCTTTACTGGCCGAATTACAACATAGGTCAGAAGCATATGCCAAGCTGGAACACTGGTCAGTTCTTAACAACTGCCCGATTAAGCTTACTGGCTTGCAAACAGAAAGATGAACAGTTCACAAACGGAGGAGCCCCAATGCAAAATGTCGTTATTGTCTCGGCCATGCGATCCGCAATATGCAAAACCAAAAGCGGGCAACTTGCACATACCAGACCCGATGATTTAATTGCCACAGTCATAAAGGAATCTCTGGCACGGGCTCCCCAGCTTGACTGGCACGAGATTGACGATGTGTTGGTAGGCTGCTCGGTTCCAGAGGGCGAACAAGGTTTGAACATTGCCCATTTGGCATCTGTTCTGGCGGGTATTCCTTCTGCGGTGCCTGCTGCCGTGATAAACCGTTACGATGCCTCCTCTTTTGCAACGGTGGCCATCGCCGCCAATGCCATTAAAACCGGCGATGCCAACATTGTTCTGGCAGGAGGAGTAGAATCTCTTACCCGAGTTCCGGAAGCAGGTTTCAATCCCTCACCTCCGCCGGTGGTATTAAGATCACATCCGGAGGCATTAACCCCGCCGGGTGTCGCAGCAGAAAGCATTGCCGATAAATTCAACATCTCCAGAGAAGCCCAGGACGAATACGCCCTGTTATCACATAATAAAGCACTTAAGGCATGGAACACCGGACAGTTCAGCTCTGAAGTGGTTCCGGTAAGAACGGTTAACGCCAAAGGCGAACAAACAGTGGTGGTAAGAGACGATATTCCGGCAGAGATTACCCTGAAAGAATTACAATCCTACTCGCCCTATTTCATACAGGGTGGCAGTGTTACACAGGGAAATATTGCACCACCGGCAGATGGAGCCACCATTCTGGTGCTGATGGCCGAAGAGAAGGCTGTTAGTCTTGGAATTCCACCACTTGCCAGAATCAAGGCATCAGCAACTATCGGCTGTCAGGCTGAAATGTCTGGATACGGTGCTGTACTGGCGGCCCAGAAAGTCCTTAAAAAAACCGGCCTTACAATAAACGACATGGATTTGATTGAGCTTTGCGAAAAATATGCCTCCACTTCACTGGCGGTTCAGAGCGAACTGGGGATTCTGGAAGATGAACGAGTAAATCCCAATGGTGGGAGCATTGCTTTAGGATATCCTACCGGAGCGGTAGGAGGACGTCTGATTGCCACCATGGCAAACCAGTTTTACAAAACCAAAGGAAAATACGCCCTTATGACAATGGGTGTCCGTGGTGGTCAGGGTTGTGCAATGATTTTGGAAGGCGTTCAGTAAACATTAAAAGGGGTCTACAATGGACTTTGAAATCAAGCGCGTTGCAGTTATCGGTGCAGGATGGATGGGAACCAGCATTGCGGCTCTTTTAGCTTCTGCCGGTCTGGACACTACCCTGCTGGATGTTCTGCCACCAATGGAGCCAACCGAAGAAGATCTCAAACGAGGTCTGACACGTTTTTCGGATGAATGGCGTTCCTCCCTTGCCATCTCGGCCATTAAAAGGGCTAAAAAATTTGGGGCCTTTCTTGATCCCGAGGCAGCCGAAAAAGTTCATGCCGGAAATGTGGTTGATCACCTTGCCCTGCTTTCTGAAATGCACTGGATTCTGGAATCGGTACCGGAAGTACTGGACATCAAACGCGCCATCTATGACAGAATTGAACCGCATCTGCAACCAGGAACTCTGATAAGCTCCAACACCTCCGGTTTGAAAATATCCGAGCTTCTACACGGCAGATCGAAAACCTTTGCCCGTCAGTTTTTCATCTCTCATTTTTTCAACCCGGTCAGACATATGCGACTGATGGAACTTGTCACCAGTCAACAAACAGATCCGCTTTTGGCCAAGGCCATAACAGACTTTGCCACCCACAAACTTGGTAAAGTGGTGATTTCCGTATCAGATGCACCATATTTTGTAGCCAACCAGATCGGTCTTTTTTCAATGGTCACTGCCATGAGCAGAGCCCATGAAATGGGCATCAGCGTTAAGGAATGCGACATGCTGACAGGCGAGGTAATGGCAAGAGCAAACTCAGCAACTTTCCGAACCGCTGATATAGTAGGTCTGGATGCCTTGCAACTGGCTTTCGACAATCTTCATGGAGCCTTTGCAGGAAACCCCTGCCGGGAAAGATTCAACGCTCCCGCCTTTTTCCGCATCATGGTCGAAAAAGGATATTGGGGTGACAAGGCCGATGGAGGCTTCTACAGACTCTCCAGCAGAGACAATAAAAGAGTTATTGAAACCATAGACCTGGAAACACTGAAATACGATGAAAGCACGCCACGCGAATTTGAGAGCTTGAAAAAGGCAGAAGGTATAACAGACCCAAGAAAGCGCATCAAGGCTCTGGTATCGGGAAATGATGACGCAGCAATCTTTGCCTGGGCCATTATGCGCGACACGATGAATTTTTCAGCCTTGCAACTTGGCGAAAGCACAGATCAGCCTATCAAGGTTGACCGCGCAATGAAATGTGGCTACAACTGGGAACTTGGCCCCTTCGAAATCTGGGACAGTCTAGGCGTTGAGTACGTTATCGAGCGCATGAAACAAGATGGTATTGAACCGCCACCCAACGCCATTAAACTGCTTGAAGCAGGCCACACAAGCTGGTACAGCCTGGTCAATGGCAAAAGGCAGCAATATGTTCCAGCACAGGACAAACTGGAAAAGGTCTCCCCCAATAAAGCAAACATTGATCTGGATAATTATAAAAATTCAGATGCGCAGTTTTTTTCAAACGACAAACATGTGCTGTATGATCTTGGACAGGGCATTGCCTGCTTGTCCATCAAAGAACCGAACTCCAAAGGCTTTGCCATAAACGAAGATTTTATTGAGACACTGAATAAAACGCTTGACACAATTGAAAGCAAAAACCTGAAAGGTCTGGCAATCTTTTCAGGGGCAGAGAATTTTTCACTTGGCCAGGATCCCGGTTTTTTGTTTAGCCTAATAGAAAAAGAAGACTGGAAATCACTGGAGCAATATGTAGACTCACTGCAAAAGGTTCTGCTGAGAATCAAACAATCCTCTTTCCCTCTGGTAGCATCCGTCTGTGGCAACACCTTTGGTACAGGTTACGAGATGGCTATGCATTGCGGAATAATTCACACACATGTAGAGGGTCAATTTTCTCTGAATAACCTCGAACTTGGTCTGACACCTTTTGCCGGAGGCTGCAAGGAAATGCTCTATCGGGCAGTGCAGAAAGTCTCAATGGATGGCCCGCATCCAATAGTCCAACACAGCTTCGATATTATTATCAACTCATTGATCGCTAAAGGTGCATACAAAAGCAAACAGTTGGGCATGCTCAGAAAAATTGACAAGGTCTCCATGGGAGTCGAGCAAAACCTTTTCAACGCTGTGGAAATAATCAAGGAAAAACTGGAAAGCGGTCATGGAAAACCACCGATTCTGAATTTAAACCTCCCGGGTCCCGGCGGTGCGGCAGCCATAGAATTGCAGCTTCAACAAATGAAACTTACAGGTAAAATTTCCGACCACGAAGCCACCATAGGCAAGAAACTGGCTCATGTTCTGACAGGTGGTAACTGTTCGCCAATGGATCAGCTTTCCGAAAACCATATTCTGGAGCTTGAAAAAGAGGCCTTTTTGTCACTGTGTGGATATCGGCAAACCAAAGAGCGCATTGAGCATTTCATCAGAAGTGGCAAGGTCTTGAAAAATTAATCAAATGTTTCAAAATCCAGCAGGCAGCGATTGTTAAGGCAGCGTTCAATGGGGAGACAATCCTCGTTTTCTTCACATTCGTATGCGGTACAGCGACGATCCTCGCAGATATAGTTGTTCGGACAATTGGAATCTGTGCTACATCCAGCCTTGCGACAAAGTTTATCCAGACAGGTAAAACCTTCGGGGCAATCGGAGGCCTCGGCACAGGGAAAGACCTGACAGATTTTATGGTAGCAGATATATCCCAAATCGCAGTTTTCGCTACTGAAACAATTCTGCTCCATACAGCGAAACTGCATACAGGAGCCTGAACCGAAACAGTCCAGGTCATAATAACAGTCGGGACTGTCACAAAGATTTCTAATGCAGATACTCTGCCCCTCGCATTCCTCGTCCTCTATACATTCCCCGGCCATGCAACGTTTGGCTAAACAAACATCGGCATCAAAAAAATTACACAGCTGGTTTTCCGGGCAATCACTATCCTGATAACACTGGGTCATTTCGCCGTTGCATCTTCCCTTATCGCAAACGCTGTCAACCATGCAATCGCAATCGCTTGAACAAAAACTCTCAACGCATTCTCTGGCAAAACAGATTTGCCCCTCACCGCACTGGCTGTCTTCCAGACAATCCGTTGAAGGCTCAATACACAGACCACCTTTAGAACAGATTTCATCCGCAGGACATTCTGCATCCATGGTGCAGTCAAAGGCCACAAGCCTTGCACCCTCCCTCTCGCAAGCAGCAAAAAGCAGGAGACCTCCTGTCATCAGTAGCAAGATTAGACTTACAGATGTTGTTTTTATGCTGTCCATCAGAAAGTGTTATCCAGAGTAAAATACAGCGCACTTACACCATCCTTGTCAAAGCCGTATTGATAACCGATGATAATCGAAACCGGGGTGAAATAACCATAGTGTACATCCAGCTTGATTTCGGCACCCATCCCTTTACGGGTATCGCTAATATCGAAATCGTCAACCCAGGCGTAGCCACAATCAAAAAATGGTGCAAAGGTAACACGCTTGAAGAAAATCGGCAGCGTATAAAGTCCGCGATCAATGGTCCAGAGAATAAACCTGTATTCAGATTTAAACTGGAAATATTTGTTTCCGCCCATACTCAAAGGCTTGTAGCCACGGAGATAATTTCCATAAGAACGATTTTTGCGAATCAGATCGTCAACAATATCCTGATCCGGTGGGCCACCAATATAAAACATCCGGCGGTTTTTGTTGGAAGAAACACCAAAGCCACCATTGAATTTCAGAGCCAGCACATGTTTCTCGATCCACGGGTTGGCAATGTATTCGTTATAGCCCCCGGTGACACTTATGCTGTCGAAATCCGAACCAAGCAGTTTGGCATCTGTTCTGACGGAAATATAGAACGAGCGACCGGCAGCGGTTCCCACATAGCCGATATAAGACTCGCGATCATTGTAGCTCCAGGTAAGACTGAAACCACTGCCAAGACCGGTCTCAACGAATGTCGGCGGAATATCCAGCGGGTCGTATTCGAACTTGGTCAGCAATCGGGTGTAGCGAAAATTCACTCCCATGCTTAACGAATGTCCATAACCCCGCTCGCGGAAAGGTATCGACAATGAAAGCGAACCGCTGGTGCGGGATTCATCCAGATCAATATATTCGTTGTCCTGAACTCCGGCATCTACCAGCGTATAAGATACATGTGAAGCGTTGACACTGATATTCGGTAAAAACGATCTGTTGTAATAAGAGAGGGCAATGGTCGGCTGTGCCGATTTTATTCCCACATCAAACTCGGCCTTCCAGCTATGCTGTCTGGTTATATCATCACCCCAGGTCTTGATTCCCAAAGTCATACCCGCATGATCCTCGCCCCAGGTAGGCATCCATAATTTTGGATAAATAGAAGGAAAAGGCGAATATGGCTTATCTTCGTAGGCTACTTTGGTTTTGCTGTACAAAAGCTGGCCCCGCATTTCGGGAACATCTGCCACGGCAATCTTTCGCTGATATTTCAATTCCACAATACCAAGGTCAAAACCATATGAAGTATAGCTGGAGATATAGAGTTTTTCACCATCCGGACTGACCACAGGCGAAAAGGCACCACCAACCATATTGGTAAGCTGGTAGACTCTGGCATCTCTCATATCCATGCCGTAAATATTGTAAATTCCGGTGCGGTCAGAACTCCAGTACAGGGTCTTGCCATCAGCAGACCAGCTTGGTGAGACATCCAGATTACGGTCATCGGTAATGCGGTTAATGCGGTTGGTCTCAAAATCATAGACATACAGATCTTTAAAACCATTGAATCGCCAGCCAGTAAAGGCCAGATATCTGCCATCGGGAGAGTAGACCGGGGTAAAAACCTGATCGAAGGTATTTTTGGGAATGGGTAGCCAGTAGTCACCGGAATCAACGTTCATGATCCTCAGATGCGAGGAGCCGGGGCCATAGGAGACATAGGCCAGGTGCTTGCCGTCAGGTGCAAAATTCGGCTCTCTGGCGCGCTGGTGAAAAGTCAGGCGTTTTCTGGTTTTGCGCTCCAGATCATTAAGAAACAAATCGTATTGACGGTACTCGTTTTCTGTATAGGCAATCTCGGCAGTAATCACCCGGCGACCATCCGGGGCCACGGTTGCACCACCGTCTTCAAAGGCTTTAATCACCACCTCGGACTCTTTGCTTTCAAGATCCAGAATGGCCCAGCCTTTTCTGCCGGGCAACTCATCGTTATTGTAAAACAGAATTTTATCACCGGTGGGAAACATCACAGGCGAATCGTGGTTTTCTCCGTGATCGGTGACATATTCCACCTTGGTCAAACCAAATTCTTTCAGACGCTCGATATCGGTCTTGTAGCGATTGCGTAAAACCGCCATCCATTCATCGTAGACCCGCACATAATTGTCATCGGTAATCTTCATCAGAACCGTATTCAAAGCCAGCGGAATCATCCTCTGACCATAGAGATAACCAAGGGCGGCAAAAACCTTCTCGCCATATTTATCGGCCAGATATTGCAGAAACTTGCTGCCATAGAGGTAAGGTACATGACCATAGGGCCAGCGACTCATGCTGCCGTTGATCTGGTCAATTGAAATTTCGCGATCCTCGTGCACATCCATTCTGAGATACATCTCGAAAATGGACGAGCGGATACGACCGCCAGAGGTAAAGCGGGACTCGTCGAAAACTGCAATACCTTCCGTGTACCAGCGTGGCATATACTGGTTGGGATGCATCAAGCCACCAAAGATATAATTGACAATTCTCGGCAAACCACTTTTGGTATCAAGTTGCAGAATATGAGTCTGCTCATGAGCAAACAACGAACGGAACCAGTCGTCATAGTCGTTCAAGGAAGAACGCCTGTCCGGGGGTACAGCATAAAGCACCATATAATTATAGGGATAGACGTTGACCAAACCGTTCGGGCTGTCCACATGATCCACCAGCACAATTTCGGTTTTATTGGTACTGTCGTGTTCTAAAAACGGAGCCAGAGTCTTATACACGTCTTCCGACATATGAGCCAGACGGTCAGCCATTTGTTCAAGACCCTTGTGATAACTTATCCTGAAATGATCCGTCTCAAGGGTTCGCCATTCAAGGTTGCGCGGATAGGCGTGGCTCAGCCTTTCCCCAAAAAGGGAAAAACAGGCAAGCAAAACCATCATTACAACCAATAGGCGCATATTCTCCTCGTTCATCAATTTCCGGCATATTAAATCACAAATACAACATGGAAAAGAAAAACTTCGTATTATCGTATGCTTTCAATCTCAGAAAGCAAGTAAGGCAGTCCTATGATGCCATTTTTTCAATAATAGTCAATGCAGCACGCATTCCATCTCCCATGGCCACAGAAACCTGCCTCATTTTTCCCCGAATAATGTCTCCGGCAAAATAAAGCCCATCATAAGCCGACAATATTTTTCCCTGCTGCAATTCAAGATCAAATCTTGCAGAGTCTGTAACAATCTCCGGTGCATCAATCTCGCGACCAATGCATGGTAAAACATAATCAAAACAGATATTTTCATCAATATCAAGCCTTATTAGCCTACCATCTTTTACCAGCCATTCAGGCTTAGCCGAAATATATCTCTTTATATTTAATTGCTCAGCCAGTTTCACTATTCTTTCAAGAGCCTGTAATTTAGGCTTGCGA
>Ga0209692_10001222_pt1 | contig 37694 bp, 45 predicted proteins | sample tdDd472_FD_187129 | JGI IMG/M metagenome (GOLD analysis project Ga0209692, IMG submission 187129) | Marine sediment microbial communities from the Atlantic coast under amendment with organic carbon and nitrate - tdDd47.2 (SPAdes)... | ecosystem: Environmental > Aquatic > Marine > Coastal >...
GAATGCCCGAAAGGATTTAGTAGAGGAAACTGTCCTGAGTGTACTTGTGTTGATGGTGTACTGAAGGCAACAAAGAAAGACAAGCGTAACTGGAAAGACAGATACGATAAGTACGAGGATCGGATGCGGCTAAGAAAAGTCGAGGAAATGCAATAAAGGGGTGGACACGCCACCCCGCCTGTGGTATACTAGTGGTGTCGGTCACGGGGATTGACGCACAACCGGAGAATTAAATGGAAACCTATGATGAATATGAAGGCTGGTCGCTTCACGATCTCGCCGCTGAAATGAAGGCTACCCGCAAGGAGTTGGATGTAGCTAAGGCTGAAGCCACCCGCCTCCAGAACCAATGGGATTATCTGCGCAAGCAAGCCATCCCCAATAAGATGGAATCTGAGGGCATTAACTCAGTGTCCTTCAAGGGGATCGGCAGAGTTCAGCTTGGTTCTGATATGTACACACAAACCGTTGACCCTGAAGGTCTGGCTAAATGGCTGCATGAACGCGATTGCGATGCACTCATTAAGCCGTCAGTCAATGGTTCGTCGCTCAAGTCCCTCATCAAGGAACGGATTAAAAATGGTGAGGATATCCCTGATGAAGCAGTGAAGATTACGCCCTTCACACGTGCCTCGATCGTAAGCTGATTCGGTGCACCCGTGGTGTTAACCCTACCATGTCCGGCAAAAGGGAGTGCGCCCAAGCCACGTCCGCAACGGATAGGCGGAAGCCCCAACAGGATTGACCCCCCTGTGCACAGCAACGGGTCACTAAATTCGACTCAGCGAAACTGCGACCCCCACTCGCAACCTCCCACCACCCCAAACGCTGAGAGTTACGGCAGGTCAGACCCACCTGCGAATACAACGGGTCGCCTAATTCCAAGGCGGTGTTATAGCACTCGGTTCAACCCCGCCTGAGTAACGGACTCGCCCACCGTGGAATAAAACGGGCTTTTAATAACGAGTAAAGGAAAGTAAAATGTCAAGTAAAAAAGTAGCAAAAGTTGAAGAAACGCAGTTGGATTTGTACAGCGAAGACCGCCCCGCATTTTTGGGTGATTCGGAGCGCGGCTCTGATAACGTGACCGTCGATGATTTGACGATTCCACGTATCGAAATTATTCAGGACTTGAGTCCTCAGCGCAAGAAGAATGAAGCTGAGTACATTGACGGTGCTGAAGAGGGTATGGTGTACAACACCGTGAGCAATGCCCTGTACGCCGATGCCCAAACTTCGGGCATCATGGTGATTCCGGTCTATTTCCGCATTGAATATCTGGTGTGGCGTGACCGGAACAAGGGTGGCGGCTTTGAAGGCAGTTTTGACACTGAAGCCGAAGCCGTTGCCTATCTGGAATCGGCGGATTGTGAAGATCCGAATGACTGCGAAATCCAGAAGACCGACCAGCAGTTTTCCATGGTTCTTTCTCCTGAAGGCAAATGGGAAGCGGCTGTCATTTCAATGTCGAAGTCCAAACTCAAGGCGTCTCGTCAGTGGAATTCACTGATTAACATGGCTGGTGGCGATCGCTTCAGCCGTGTATACCGCCTCAGCACCGTTACCGTTGACGGTCAGAAGGGTGCGTACTTCAATTGGAAGGCAAGCCCTGTTGGGTATGTAACCGAAGACGCGTACCGCAAAGCAGAAGAACTGTATGAAGCAGTTGTGCGCGGTCAACGCGGTGTGTCCTATTCGGAAGGTGGTAGCAAACAGGAAGAAGTTGCTGACACAATCGGTTAAGGGGAGAGGCTGGGAGTCCCGATGTCGGGACTCCCTCTTTTTAAGGAGTTAAGGGATGGCAGAGTTCCAAGAAATTTTCAATGGTGCGTTGTTCAAGAACCAATATAAAGACAACGACGCTAAGCCTGATTACACAGGCAGGGCTACGGATTCGGACACAGGCGAAGAGTTACAAGCCGCCGCATGGATTCGTGAAGCACGCGGCACAGGCAAGAAGTACCTCTACTTCAACATTACCCGCAAGCTGGAAGACGGTTCGACCCAGCCTGTAGCACAAGGCGATATTGATGATGACATCCCGTTCTGATGTTAGGCCAATATGACAGAATCGGACTTGACACAGAGACAACAGGGCTTCAATATCCAAGAGATAAAGCCTTTTGTGTCGGAATTGCGACCCCTGATGGGCGGAATATCTCATTTGATTTCCGGTCAGAAGGAACTGCTAGATTTCAGGATCTTATCAAGCACTATAGCGGAAGGATCATATGCCACAACGCGAGTTTCGATTATCGAATGTTGTTGTCTGCAGGGGTTCAAATTCCTATTCAAAATCTCGACTGCACTGCGGTCAGAGCAACCCTCATCAATGAACACGAGTCAACGATCTTTCCATGGACTCGTAAAGTCGGGAACTATCAGCTCGATACATTATGTCAAAGATATATTGGTCATAAGAAAGTCGACGAAATCTATACCCAACTCGCTGAAATCTTCGGCGGACTCCCGACCCGTAACGTCCAAATCACCAACCTTCAACGCGCCCCTTGGGAAGTTGTCTTGCCCTACCTCGATGGAGACGCCACTTTGGCTCTTAAACTCTGGGAATGGCAAGAAGACGAAATCGAACGGCAAGACATCAGGAAGATTGTCGATTTTGAACGGCGGCTCATGCCAATCATCATCAAGACGGAAGTCGCCGGAATTAGAGTTAATCTTGACAGAGCGGAGCAAGCCAAAGAACCTCTGACCCATTTACTGGGGCAAAAACAGGCGGAATTAAATAAAATAGCGGGGAGAGATTTCAATGTCAATTCACCTAAGCAAGTCAGGGAGCTATTCAACCCAACGCATCGGGACGAAACTTGGTGGGTGGGGGACTACCCAATTGGGACTACGGCGAAAGGGGCTCCTTCCTTCGGCGGGGATTACCTTAAAGAAATGCCAGACCCCCGTGCTGAACTTATTGGCGATATCCGCTCCCTACTCAAAACACGCGACACCTTCCTGCAGCGCCACATTATTGAGCATTCCCATGGAGACCGTGTATATCCAAACATCAACCAAACGAAAGGCGAGGATGGTGGCACGGGAACAGGACGTTTATCTTACACAGATCCTGCCCTTCAGCAAATCCCCTCCCGAAACAAGGCAGTGGCGGCGATCGTTAAGCCCTGTTTTCTACCCGACGAAGGGCATGTATGGGCGGACAGTGACCTCGCTTCTTTTGAGGTTAGGATTTTCGCGCACTTGGTCGCGGCGTTTGATGGTAGGATTGCGGAGCGCTACGCCAACCAACCTGACCTTGACTTCCACCAGATGGTCGCGGACATGACCGGACTTGTGCGCAATGCGACGTACAATGGTCAACCTAATGCCAAGCAGCTCAACCTGAGTATGATCTTCTGTCAAGGTAACGGAGCAACCGCTGCCAAAATGGGCATGCCTTGGGAATGGGATCAGTTTAAGTCCGGCGAAATCGACGAAAATGGTGATCCCGTTATGATTCGCTACCAGAAGGCTGGGCGCGAAGCAATGGATGTAATTAACCGCTATCACCGTGAATTGCCTGGGGTTAAGAAATTAGCTGAAAAGTGCAAGGAAATTGTAGGTGAACACAGCTATATCAAGACCGAATATGGTCGTAAGCTGCGATTCCCGAAGCAGTACAAAGACTATAAATCGTCTGGGTTGGTGATCCAATCAACCAGCGCGGACATAAATAAAGAGAACTGGATGTTGGTCGACGATGCATTGGATCAAGGTCGTCTACTACTTAACACACATGACAGTTACGGGCTTTCGCTGCCTGAGGACACTTGGGAGCGTGAGTATAAAAATGTGAAGGAAGCAATAGAGAGAGATAATTTCAGAGTTCCCATCTTGCTCGACTTTAACGGGGTCGGTGCAAATTGGTGGGAAGCTTTATCAGGAGATACGTAATGCAAATGGACATGAAAGCCCTGAACCAAATAGGGCAGGTGGCTGATTACAATGATCGGCTATTCAGTGCGGCGATCTACTATGCTAAATGTGGCATACCAATCGTCCCAATCAGAAAGAATGGCAAAGCCTTACCGCCCACCAGTAGGGGCATAACATATGCCAATGCTACCACTGATATTGAAGTAGTTAAGTCTTGGTGGGGAACCAATGGAAAGTTCCGTGGCTACAACATAGGCATAGCCTGTGGCGGTAAGGATGGCGTGTTTGCCCTCGATATCGACACCAAAGACGACGGGATCGAAAACTTCCGTCAATTGGTCGACCAGTTCGGGGAGCTGGTAGCCCCCATCCAGAAAACGCCATCAGGGGGTATGCACTTTCTTTTCCGGTGGGTCGAGGAGGCTGTCTCATCCACATCGAAGATAGCAGCAGGGATAGACACTCGCGGGAGCAGAGAACCACGTCCGAGTAGCCACATCGTCGCTTTCCCGTCACAGGTAGAGGGCGGTTCGTATGTCTGGGTAGGGGCTGGCGAAATCGACGAGCCCCCCGATTGGATCCTTAAACCTATTAAACCTTGGAATCGCGGAAGTGAGAATGTTGGGGATGAAGATGTTGAGAACCAATACACACTCGAACAGCTTGATGAAGTAATTGCACACATCCCGCCTGATAAACTGGACTACACCCAGTGGCTTCATATTGGGATGGCTATTAAGACACAACACCCCGCCGCCGATGGTTTGGCTCTGTGGGATAAATGGTCTAAAGATGGTAAGCGCTACGTGGAAGGCGAGTGCAATGAGCGGTGGAAGGGATTTGACCCAATGGGGACAATCCGGATGGGGACGCTATTCCATTACGCTAAAGATTTTGGATATAACCCAAGTGAACATGCCGATCTTGGTGAATTTGCTGACGTTATAAAGAAGTACAATGGTATGTGCGCAATGACAGTAGTAGGCAATAAGCCTCGCGTTGCGATGCGTGATTTATCCACTAAAGGGATCAATTTGTTCAGTAAGGAAGACTTCTTCACTTGGATGGGCAATGACGTCGTATTCGTAGCCGATGCCAAAGGTGATGCTAAACCCTGTCTCGCTGCTAAAGTCTGGATGGGCAGTGAGCATCGGAATGTGGCACGGCGCGGAATTGGATTCTTCCCCGACAGACCCTTCATCTACAAAGACTACGTTAATCTGTGGCGCGGATGGGAAATCGAGGAGGAACAGGGTGATTGGTCATTATATGACGCTCACGTTAAAGACATAATATGCGATGGCGACGAGGAACTTTATACCTTTGTTCTTGATTGGCTAGCCCATATGGTTCAGAAACCAGAGGAATTGCCTGGCAGTTGCATCGTGATGTCCGGCATTGAAGGCTGCGGTAAGGGCACATTCGTAGATTTTATGGGTCGGGCGTTAGGTCAGCACTATTCACACATCGTGAACTCATCACATCTTTTGAGCAACTTCAACTCGCACCTTATGGATAAGATGTTCATATTCGCGGATGAAGTAACTTATGGGGGCGATCGTAAGGTCGCAGGTCTACTTAAAGGTATCGTAACAGAAAAGGAACTTACGTGTGAAAAGAAAGGATACGAAGCATTCAGCTACGAAAACAGAGCCCGACTTGTGGTTGCGAGTAACGAAGATTGGTTTATTCCAGCAGGAGCGGAATCCCGTCGATGGCTTGTTCTTCGGGTTTCAGGAAAGAGAGCGAACGACAGAGAGTATTTTAATAGACTTTACCATCAAATGGAAGAAGGTGGTATTGCTGCGATGCTCTATGATTTGCGAAGAAGAACAATTACATCAAATCTCCGACTAGCACCGGAGACTGAAGCTCTTATGATCCAACGGGAGCTGTATATTGGAGCTGGGGATATCATCACCCAATGGTGGGCTCAAACCATAGACAAGGGTAGAGTTGAATGTGCCTATTCAGGTGAGCCCGTGACCGAAGAGATAGCACAGCAGACCGACACGTGGTATACTATATGTGACCGCCCCGCCCTATATGAGGAATTCACTCAATGGGCGTTAGGTCGTGGGTATAAGGGAGGACAAATCAAATCAGCAGCATTTTTCTACCGCAAGATGCGGAATTTTGGGTTGAAAGACAAACGAACCTCCATTGGTTCAAAACGGGGCTATGTATTCCACATACCGGAGTACGAAGACGCATTGAGAATACTTAAATCTATAACAGGAGAGAACATTGAGTAAAGCAGACGTAATCATCGACCTTCAGTACGGGTCGACGGGTAAGGGGCTATTGGCTGGTTATTTGGCTCACGAACGCCAATATGACATCGCAGTAAGTGCCAATATGCCGAATGCGGGTCACACCTACATAACAAAGGAAGGCATCAAATTCATCAACAAGGTGCTACCATCGGCGGCTACAAGCCCCAAAGTGAAAAAGGTGTTCATTGGACCAAATGCCGTGTTCAGCAAAGAACAACTGTTCAAGGAAATCCGCGATCTTGAGGACGCCGGTATCAAAATTCGTAACCGGCTTGTGATCCACCCTAATGCGGTAGTTTTAAGCGAAGAACACATCAAATCTGAAGCCTCACTTAGCGGGATTGCCAGCACCATGCAGGGGTCAGCCGCTGCTACTGTTGATAAGATGATGCGCACAGCCGGTTCTATGCCGGTGGCTGCCAGCAATAAGGATTTGCACCCTTATTTGATTTATCAGGAAGATTGGCTTGAGGAAATGTACAGAGCCAATAAAATCCTCGTTGAAGGCAGTCAGGGTTACAGCTTAGGCATCAATACCCAGTTTTACCCATACACCACTTCACGTAGTTGTACCCCCGCCGCGTTCATGGATTACTGTGGTGTCCCTATCCGGTTTCTCGCCAATGTGTATGGCGTAGCCCGTACATTCCCGATCCGTGTCGGCAATACCGAGAACGGAACAAGTGGACCAGTTTATGGTGACCAACATGAACTCGAATGGGATGAACTTGAGCAGGAAGCTGAAACCACCACAGTCACCGGTCGTATTCGTCGCGTGTTCACGTTCTCAAATGAACAAATCCTCGATGCTATGCGTGAATGCCAGCCCAACGCTATATTCCTTAACTTCGCCAACTACATGACCCGCGAGGAACTGAAGGAATTGATCGGTACTCTTATCGCTCTCGGTCAGCAGCTCGATTTGTCAAGTCAGATTGTGCGCTGGACAGGGCATGGACCAACTCATAATGACGTGAAGAAGGTGAAAAATGGCAAATTATCATAGCTTTAAGGTAGCGACAAAGGACATCGTTGATTGGGCTGACAAGGTAATCGGCGCTGACCGGAAACTTGAGCAAACCTTGTGGAAGCTAGTAATGGAAGAAATTCCGGAACTCGCTCAAGAGTACAATAAAACCGGCGAACTTGATAAGGGTGAAGTCGGCGACGTCCTCATATTGGTTCTTGATCTCTGCCATTTGGCTGGTATCGACGCGTCTGAAGCCATAGCCGAAAAGATGGAAGTCAACAAGCAACGGACTTGGAAAGCTGGACATTCAGGGATCATGAGCCATGAATAGACGAAATCAAGGTTGAGGAAAGAAATTGAAAATTCATGATATCTTAAGAGCCGGAGACGTTAAGCGGTGGCATATTGTTCGAACCATAAAAGAACAGTCACTGGCTGAACATTCGTTTAATGTGTGTATGATTGCACGCGCTATAGCCAAGGAGGCTTGTATTGATGACAAAGAAATTACCAAAGCTGCGCTTGCTCATGATCTTGATGAAGTTCTGTTGGGTGATGTTCCAACATCTGTCAAAGACAAAGCCAGAGAACAAGGTTTTGACATTAACAGCCTATATGAGCGAGTTACCGGACGTGTATTGGCGACCAACGAAGTCCAAATACTTCGAATTGCGGATCGCCTTGAAGCATTCTGGTGGATTACATTTAATGCAATGGGAGAGCATGCTGATTTGGTGCGAAGAGACTGCGCCCACCGATACGAACAAGGAATCGCAGACCCTGAGCTGAACCCAAACATAATGTTAGCATCACGCAAAGTAGAGGAGTTAATTTTTCATGCAAAACATACGCTGTGAAGACGATCTACGTAAACTGATCTTAGGCAAACTAAGCAATAGCCGGTGGCACTGGCAGCCTGTTGAGAACATTGAAGTCGGAGCCGGTACACCTGATCTTAATGGTTGTTACGTGTATGGCATAGAAGTTTGGCTGGAACTAAAAGTCGAACCAAAGCTGCGAAAGAGCCAATATATCTGGATGAAGAAAGCCGCACGCGTAGGGCGCAATGTCTGGGTGGCTTGGTGGGATAACGGTAACATCTACCTCATCAAAGGTGAAGATGCCGTTAAATACCGACTGCATGAGACCGGAATCCGAGACCTCTGGGAGGATGCCACGCATTACGTGTTCTGTGGTATCGATTGGAACAATTTTGCTAAGGAGATCCTTTATGGACAAAGCAGTGCGCAAGAATGAAGGTAAGCCCAAATTAACACTAGTGCTCAGCGCACCTGATGCAATAATCGCCATCACTAAGGTTATGCAATTCGGGTTGGAAAAGTATGCCCGCGATAACTGGAAAAAGGGGTTTGAGAAGAATGAGGGAATTGACTCTGTTCTGCGCCATTTACTGGCTCACCAGAATGGTGTACTTATTGACGAAGAGTCAGGACTCCCCCATCTTCATTTGGCTTTAACGGGGCTTATGATGTATGTGGACAACGAAGCCCGTGGAACTAACTACCTTTCCGATAGCCTTTAATTTTACCAAGCCCGAAAACTGCAGAAACAATTGCAATTAGTAGGGCGACGTACCATTCAGGCATCGCCTCAAGGTTGGCAATCCATGCATTAGATCGTTCCGGTGAGAACCATGCAATAACTAGCGGGGCGAAGAACACAATGACAATAAATTCATCAGTCCACGTCCGCCCCATGCTGGCAATTCGTTTTTCGGCTTCCGCTTTAGCAGCCTTGCCTCGTTCACCAAATAGACTCAATGCCTGAGTTATAAGCGTCAATCCTGCTTGTACAACCATAATACTCTCCTAGAAAGGGTAATCCTGATAGCGACGTGAATAGTGGTTTCCGTCGCCGAAGTTACCGCCCCAAACATTGTCCGGATGGAGCGATTCCCAATACTCACCTAATGGGCGATGATCTTCAGTTTGGGTCTTATACTCGCCGTCGATGAAAAGATTGAAGTCAACAGCAAGACGTCGACCATGATTACTGTCAGGATGTCCACGGCGTGAACGGGTTTCAGAATCTCGATATGCATCGCCGAATGTCAGTTCCATTTCCAGTTCATTAGCATGGATGATAAGTAAGGCGATATCTTTTGTGAATTCCCGTTGTGCTGCACTTAATGACATTATTGTTGTCCCCTTGTTGCACGTTCCATTAGGAGGCGGCTAAGCCTGTGTTTTTCATTGATCCAAAAATTTAACTCAGCTTCTTTGACTTGAGTCCAATTTGTGCTTGATGCTTTTTCCCTTTCGAAATCATCTATGTAGCCTTTGGCTATCATATATTGTACGGCAGTATCGATTCCCTGAATTTCTTTCGATATTGCTTCTAGTTCATTTTTGTGAGCGAGATCTCCAGCCCAAAGGTAAAATTGGCTGCTTGACCACAATATGAATGCTGTCGTTAAAGCTGTGGCGACTGCCCAAGCTGATTTAGTTACCCTGTTTTCCCCGTCAGGATGATTCATGCGTAAGTGTACTCCTTGATAATACATAATAAAAAGAGGGGGCAAGCCCCCTAAATAGCCCTACTGGAACTTTAAAGATTAGCCGGCGGCAAGGACTTCTCATCTTTGTTCTCCTGTTCCAACTCATCTGCGAAACTAGCGCCGGTTGACGGAGGTATTACCGGCTTACTGAACTGAATGATATTGCCCTTAGACTTATTGTACTCGTCTATTGCCTTAATTTGCTCCGATGTTCCTTTGTACAGGGCTCTTACGATCTCCTTAATTTCATTTTTATTGTATTCGTTTTTAATCTTAACGGTCACAGTACCGCCATTGGCACCAAATGTGCCGCCGTTGTTCTGCACGCCGCGCAGCCACTTGAGGAATTTCTTCTGTCCCCGAACCCGACCATTGGTCAGAATCTCAGCCATATCAGCCGATGCTGCACTATTTGGTCCAACGGCAATCATACCGGCTTGTGCAGCCAATATCATTGCTTCATCCCGTGCTTCAGGTGATGAATCGATGGAAACAAGTTCATTGAACCTTTTATCGTACGCCTTCTGGTAACGACGCTCGTACTTACCGCCTTCCTCGGTATACTTGTCCATCAGAAGTTTGCGCTCAGCACCAACAAATTCCTGATATTTGCTGTGGACGAAACCGAATTCATCCATGGCACGAAGGTTAAGGCTGATTGGACCACCTGAAGGCGATTCCGGAGCCCAATCAATGCTTATCGTTTGTCCAGGTTCAGTTATGTCAGCCTGTGCCATCCACAATGCCACTGCACTACGATCGGTATTGGTCGAGAAAGCTCTAATTGGAACCAATCCGCGCCAAACCATACCGCCTACGCCACGACCAGCGTAAGTATTTACTTCACCGTCCCAAAGGATTCGAGGCGGGAGTTTGTTCGATAATCCAGGCATTGCATTCATCCACTGTGCACGGGTCTTATCGAACAGCTGCTGGAACGGATTATCACCTTTGTTGGGGGACATAGACCGCACAACATTATCAGAGGCTGAACGCAAATCGCGATAGCCGTTGATTACCAGCATGCTATTGAGTACGCCAGATAAGAGATTCACAGCTTTCGCGTCCGATTGGCTCTGGATTGCTGAAATATGAGTCATATATGTGTTCATGAACGACCGATCCATAATCATATCGGCAGTATGGAACACAGAAGCCATAAGCAACGCGCTGCGATCGTCGTTGTCTTTCATGGTCTCCAACGTCTCAAACGTCGTAGCATGCATATTGATGATTAATGCAGCGGGGTCAAGGCGATCCAATTGAAACGACCAGTTCATGAATTCCTCGCCGTCCTCAGCATTTCGTTCACGGAATTGAGGGCTACCGCCAAGGTAGAAGCTATTGTTGTAAATGCCCATAGCTTCACGTGAACGGTTAACACGATAGTTGGTAGAACCTTCACCAGTAATGTAGCCAGCTTCGTAAAGTTCCAATGCAGCATACATCAGACCAGCCGCAATAGGCAGTCGACTTACAAATTCAGCACGGGCGATAGGGTCATTGTGGATCTGCCGCAATCTGCCACCAGCCATGTTCATTGGTCCAAATGCTGAATGCTGAAGGGCATAACCCAACAGATTAGCGGGGGTGTTAACGAACGGAACCAATAACTGACCAACAGGGTGACTGTGTTGCGCGGCGCTCATGCTTTTAGCGTACATGTTGACCAGACCACCATATGCCACTTTAGTATCAGCGGTGAAGGTAGCCTTAGCAGCGTGTTCATTTGCGGCACGCACCATATCAGGCGTCGGATTGGCAAGCCAATAATTCATACGCTCCTGATAAGTCATATCGGGGCGCAAAGTACCGGTTTCATTCTGATCCATCGCTTTCGCATGGCGTTTAGCGTCGCGGTACAAGGAACGACGGAAATGGAAAGCCTTGAATGTGGTATCCATCATTTCAAGTGCGCGAACCGGAAGCCAATCGGGGTCTTCACCATTGTAGCGCATCCGGATTCTGTCCTCCGGCATACCAAAGTTCCGATATTCCGCACCAATCTTACCGCTAACGTCAATCACATTAGCGCCGTCCAATCCCTCTTTGCGCCACATCTTAGGGATGATGCGCAAGATGTCATGGAATGCAGCAGTATTGGATTGAACCCATTCATTAGGACTTAGCAGCCAAATGCGATCCATTTCATCCATCAGTTGTGGATTCATGACGCCATTAGTCAGCGCATCTTCAGCGCTGGTGGGGGCAATTAATTTGGGGAACTTCTTGGCGAACATGTACTCCATTTGGTTGAAACCAACCGCCATGGGGTACTTAACGCCTTCAATCATAGCAGCTGCGCCGGAGCCAATCATGTTGGCGGCGTGTGTACGGATTGAAGAGAGCATCCAATTGTAACGAGCCCGAACAATGGTGTCCCACAATCCGGCACGGCGCATACGGGCATAGTAAGCCAGTTCTGCCGGATTCTTACCGCTAGCCACAGCCTCAATATTGCCAGTGAGCGATTTAATGCCGCCATTATACCGAATAAGTTTGCGGGTCATTTGGGCAGTTGCAGTTGGACCCATTCTGTAAGCATTATTTAGACCTAGCCCCCATTGGAACATGTTTTGCAGCGGGGTGCGTGCACCTTTCAACATCGCCTCGGTAGCGTCAAGTCGCATTTTCTCAAGGGAAAATTCAGCGATGAGAAGTGGGGTATTGCGCCATTCCCTTGTGGCTTCGATTTGACGAGCCAATGAAGACAAACGGGACAGTTGTTCCTGCCAGATAGCACCTAATGTCTCCCATTCTTCACGTTGCCACTTCTGGCTTATCTGCAGTCCGCTCTTATGCATGAACTTGCGACGAGCCATGTGATCCTCTGGTCCAATATCAGGTTGGAATTGGCGAGTGCGGAAACGTTCCCACAATGATCGCAAGTTAGCTGACATTGGGTGGTTGAAGAAGTCAATGATCGGTACGCCTGTTTTTTCAGACTGAATCAAGTCTTCTTCAGTGATGCGCTCAAATTTGCGGGTCTGAGCCGGTGAAGGATCAGCATGGGGGTCTACATCGTTATGGCGAGTAGTCTTGGCTACTGCTTCACGTGTTGTAGGTTCAGGAGTGTCTTGTTTAGGTTTAGTACCTTCCTGCTCAGTTTTGGTGGTCTTGCCAGTGGTCTTAGCACTCTTGCCTTTTCCGGTTTTAGTGATGCCACGCTCTCTGAGGAGTTTCTCATATTCCCTCTCAATAAGATCAATTACACGATCGGGGTTGTCCGCATACATATCGTCAATGCGGTCTGCGTACTTAGCCTCAACAAGCTCCCGCGCTTCATCCATAAGGGCTGAAGATTCATCAGCATCAAGAACCCGATTAGTTTTCGTTTCAACAACAGTAGGCGGATTGGGCTCATCTACAGTGTTGATAACATCAGCCGGTGATGGCTCAGGTTCAGCCTCATCGAACGGGGTCTTTTGTGTCCCCGCTGTTGGTTCATCGATGGCATCATCCGCAAGGCGGAGTGCTTTAGCGCGAACGTTGTGTTCAACGCCATCAGCATCTACGACCTTAATCCAACCTCCACCTTTGGACTTGACTGTGAAAGTGCCATCAGTACCCTCCACAACAACACGCGCACCAACGGCAGTAGGTTCAGTTGGGGGCTTAACATCCTCCCATTTGGACAGTTTAGCCTTCCGTACGTTTCGACGATTGCCCTCACCGTCAACTAACCTGACCCAGCCGTGGTCATAGCCTTCAACGGTGTGTTTCTTGCCGTTATAATCAACCACATTACCTTTGGTCTCGATGGGGGAGTTAGCATCAAGCGTTGATTTACGGGCTATCTCATCTGTATTGGATGCCCTTACAGCCTTAAATTCCTTAACGAGTTTAGGTACTTGCCGTGCGTAGAAGGGAGAACCAATCAAAACACTGCCAGCAGCGAAACCCGCAGTCATTCCCATAGCACTAAGGGTAACATCCACAGAGCTGAACTCTTCACCTAAGCCCATTTCACGCAATTTCTCATCAGTATATGCCTGAGCAGTGGAAATGCCCGCACCTTCGATGGCACCAGCTACAGCCATTGGTGCTGCGCTGCTGCGAATATAATACTGCAACATACTTTTAGCACCGTCACGCATCAAACGCTGTAGCGTGCCCCTGCCTGCTACAGCAGCAAGTAATGCAGCAGGATCCCATATTGTATTTTTAACTGCCCACGCAAAATCATCCCAATTGGTGATTGTTTTGCCGCGTATCTCCATAGCTTTAAGCGCAGCACGGGCATATTCAGGGGTCTTTTCATCGAGACCCATAGCAAAACCGGCGGCAAGAAGTGTGTTCCATGAAATACCGCTAAGTTCCTTACGCAAAAGGGTACTCAACTCTTCATCTGTTCCTTCGAAATGAGGGAACATGGTACGGGCAGACTGCATCCACTCTTCATGATCGGTTAAGTCTTCAACTTTGACCATATCGGTGTGTGAAGGCAACGCTTCATGTGAAACGCCTCCACCATATGAAGTCGTAACCATGCCCGACTTCTGATCTACGCCGCTGTAAAGAGAAAAAATTTCATCGAGCCAATTAGACTCTTTGGGCTTGTCGTCGTCGAACTTTGTGGCGGGAGTCTCAGGTATTTCGGGAAGGGGAGGCATTACTTCGCTATCAACATTATTGTTTTTAATGAATTCCTCTTCTTCAGCTTCTTGAGCGGCAGCAGCTTCCACTTTGGCGGCTATTTCATCATTCCAAAGTTCAACTGTTTCCTCTTCGCGCCCCTCAACCTTAGCATTTTTAAGTGCGTTATCGATATCTTCATCGGATGCACCTTGAGAACGGAGGGACTCACTTACATATTCCACTTCATCCTCAGTAATAGCCTCACCCGTTGCGAGACGGTACAGAGCGCCAGTTGAGGGGGTGGTTTGGGCGGGGTCTCCCGTGTCCTCCTCCGTCCCGACGTCGGGACTATCGGCAGTAGCGGGGGCATCCTCTGTGTCGACAGCGACGGCGGCGGCAGGAGACGTGTCCTCGCCGACAGACGCATCCGCCACGCCCCCCGTGGTCTGTTCTTCGGGCGGCGGGGTCAGTAGCTCAGGGTCAGACACCATTTCAATGATGCCAACATCTTCCGCAACATTATTGCCTGGACCTACGCCACCAGCGTCGTAAAATTCATTTATCGCTTCAGGCTGAGTAGCCGCATTCTTAGCTTTCTCATCCGCAGCGCGACTATCTTCATTTTTTAAAGCTTCGTCCCAAAGTCCCATTATTTAGGCTCCCTGAAGGGTGAATCCCAGTTTTCTTCTAATATGGCGATAAAGTCTGCTTCGCCTTCTTTCATTTTTCTGATGCGAAGGTCTGAATTGCCCATGAAAACAGAATCTTCAAACGCTTCGACTTCAGCTTGTGCAGCTGCCAATTGATCTGGGGTGGGGTTAGTTGCAACAAAAGCTCGAATCCGTTCTTGAATCAATGTTCTTAGCGCAGCTCTACCGCCGGTTTTGTTGGCTTTGTGGATTTCTTCCCACTGGAAACTAAAACCCAATATAGGGCTGTTGTACGAAGGAGGATGGCTAAGTTTAAAATCACCCATTCTCCTGTCTAATATGGAAATCTCCATATCTGCAGCATCAAAGGATTCACCAATCTCATATTTGTCCTTGTTTTCTTCAAACCACTTTACATAATCAGCATTGCCGCCTATTCCATCGCCATAGCGAAGCATTTCGGCGACCATCAAATCTTTCGCCATAGCTTTAACATCAGTTGATGTTGGACCCCATTCACTGACACCCAAGTAGTTATCGATCATTCTCATCGCAAGAGAAAATGAATTGGTCTGAAGCATTTGCTTCTCGATATCTTCCAATTGACCTATACGAGTAAGGAAAATGGCTGAATATCCGGGGTTATTTTGGGCTTCTTTAAGAAGTTTACGCTTCGCCGCTTCTATTTTCACTTTAAGAGTGGCATTAGGCACATCAGACTGTTGAATAGCCACAAGAATCTCAGATGTTTCATTCAACAGGAGATTTTTGCCATACTCGTATTGTTGGGACTTGTATACAGGAACACGTTGCCAGCGATCCAATAACTGGGTGGGGTGGCGTTCAGGGTCAATGCTCCCATCAAGGGTTGCCTGTTGAATCGCATCTTGCAGTTCTTTAGCAGATGCATACTTACCGGCATCGATGTCAAAAGCCATCTGCTGAAACTTTTCATTCTCATCGCGATCCTTACGACCACGAATAAAATTCTCGCGATTAGTTAATCCGTTGATAACAGCAGTTTTTGACTCGGACGTGAGCAATGGGTCAGTCGACAGATTCAGCCGGATATTGTCAAGTTCCTCAATGCTCTCAGCTGAGTTCGTATCATCAAAATAGCCGCGACTCACAACTCTCTGTTCAGAAGATTTGTATAACTTGTCAGCATTTACAGGATCAATGGTATCATTAAGTATGGCACTCTCAAGAGTATCTTGAATACCAGCAAGATTACCGATCTGTTCATCAACAGCAATACTTCCCATCATGGCAGTATGTGCCTCACCTAAGGTCTTATTGTACCGGCTTACGGCAACGGAAGCTTGGTCAGGGGCTTGCTTTTGGGATATTAACTCTGAACGTACTTTGGCATTGATATCATCATGACCTTCACCGTGAGCAGTATATTTATCGATGATGCCATCAGAACCAATTTGGTACACCTTGTCCATGACATGGGCGGAAGGCATAACTTTTTGACCATCTACTTCAACAAGTTTGGACTCGTCATATTCGACGCCCATGTAGTTCAATTCCAACTCGGAATAGAATGGGGTCTGGTCAACAAGAGTTTTAAGGTTCGAAAGTTCAGCTACTGCACGACCCTTGTTATCGTAGTATTGGGTTTCACGCTCATTTCTCTCAGCTTCAATACCGAGAGTTGTGAGAGTATTACCTAGAGACTCTAATCCTTTGCCAGCAACACCGCTATCGCGGTGGGTTACAGGAGAGGAAGAACCGTAAGGTTTTGATCTTGAGTCAGGTAACTTCATGAGGACATAAATCCTCCGGCTGCTGAACCTAAGCTATAGCCTACGCTTGCGCCAGCTGGACCACCTGCAAAAGCACCGAATACAGCACCAACAACACCGAGACCTGTAGCCATTACGCCGCCTTTAGCAGCATTTTCAATGTTGGTAGCACGATGCATTTCAGTAGTGTACAAAAATCTCGCTTCATCGCGACCATATTCACGATAGGCGTCGTAGTAATTGGACGTAGTACCAGAAATGACAGAACCACGACCACCTCGAACTGAACCCGTGCCGGATACTGACAAGCCAGATGCCGCCGAACGAGCGTTAATAGAGGCGAGGTCAATCTTCAATGTGCGCATGTTATTGTAGTAATCACGTGCGGCAACACGACGAATGCTATCAGCATCCGCTTGCGCCGTAGATTGGGCTTGAAGGGCAGAAGCGTAATCACCTATGCCCTTCAATATAGTGCCAGCTGCCTCAAGTTTCTGAGAGCCGGTAGCCTTGCTCCAATCATACCCTTCAACATTACCAATTTTAACTTGTGCCATTACCAACGTACTCCATAGCCAACACGTGCACCAACAAGCGAATTAGCCTCAAACACTTCGGTTATTCCTTGAGCACCATCGAGGGCGGCGGCTTCAGAGAGTTTTTCTTCATACTCAGCCCAAAGCTTCTTCTCAAGGTCTGTATTTTCAGTTGAATCAACACATATGGTAGCTGCCAAATGGCAAGCTAATGCCTGAATCATATTGGCACTGAAAAGCGTTGTGTCAGTCTGTTGTTTGATGCCAAGCACCCAAATCGTTTCAACTTCAGGCGCAAAAATCCATTTCTCTTCCTTACTCCAACGCTCATAAAGATTTTCCATGCGCACATTATCAAACACACGATGGACTCTCAAAATGTCAGTCGGAACAAGAAAGTAACCTTCCTGATTGTTGTATGCCGGTAAATCAGGTGAAGACGTATCCCTTGCCAATTCCCGTCGAACCATAGCAAAACTCCAAGGGCGTGACTCAAGCACGGCATCCCTGCAAGGCGCATATTGGGTCTTAATCAGGCGGGAATCTTTATCAGTACCTTGAATATTGGCAATGGTATCATCTGTACTTGTAACGGGGGAGATACCTAATTTGACGCAAGCAATATTAGCAATTTCAATTTCAGTAGTCACCGGTTGCTACTCCTTACAACGCCAAAGAATCCTGCAACTTCTACAGGTAGTGATTTTTCTTGTGACAATTTTATCACACCATCGCTATATCCGTCAAGGCGAATGAATATGTCACCCGTAACAATAGGATTATCCTCAACAACGCCTTCGAAAAAGTCATCATTGGGGTTGTACTCAGACCCGTTAACCGTCGGAATAGAGGAATTAATGAGCCTCAATCCGACTTCTGAAAATTTGCGCTTGTCAATTTGAGAAGTACCAATGTTGGAACTGCCCTCAAGCGGCAATGATTCGACATTCATCTTGAACGGAGCACCAATAGAATAATCACCGACAACAGTTCCTGGGATTATGATATCACCGTTGACCACAGTAACCATACCTAATGTGTGGTATGCGCCTTCAGGGTCACGGACAATAATATCAACCGGAAAACCGTTCCAAGGGTCAAGACCGGATACTTTACGGTCGTTTGGTACTTGACCAATTACCGCACCGTCATGTAAGGATTGGGGCAGTCCTTCTTCAGCATAAAGTTCTATCATGTGAATTCCCTCATCGACATACTTGCGGGAGATCCACATAACTGAACCATCAGCATCCGCCGTAACGGATATGCTAACTATTGGGTAGCCAGACGGGGAAGTGAATTGGAATGCGGCTTGTGTGGCGGAATCAGGGTCAAACACCATGCCTACCACGTCAATCGCGCTGAGCATCATAAGCATATGGTGCGGGTCGTCAAGATATCCCAATTCGCTGATACCAGAACGGAACAAATGTTCTGCACGTTGGGTTATATCCTTGGATGCATAGCCATAAGACTCGTCGCCTTCATCCCGCATAGAACGTACTTTAGACGGGGGAGCTTGGATATACACGATGTCACGACCAACAATCTTAGGGATATGGATTCTTGATCCCCAAGCGGATTGTTTGTTGAATTGGCGGTCAGCATTGGATATCACGCCGGATACTGAAGTACCAATCCACTCATCACGGGATGTGCCAATCACTAATTCTTTGTGTGCCTTCAGCCAAGCAATATTACCAGTAACAGCCAACGGGAATGCCATTGGATCTGTTTCCAACGCGGGATCGCTTGGGTTGGGCGCAAAATCCATGAACGTACCGGTGCGGGACGCAAGCAAACGACCGCCCTCATTTTTACACCCGCCAAGCCACAAACGACCTTGGAAAAATGCCGGTGCTACGGGGTAATCACCAGCAGCCCAAGCCGCAGGGGGAACCCAGCCGGTTACATCAGAAAACTTTTCAAATGTCCAATTGCCGTTAGTGTCACGTTTTAACCAGCGAGGTTCACGATCCTGATGGCACAATGCCATTACTTGATTGGAAGGATCAACGTCAACAACAATATCAAAAATATGAGTTTGAGACCAATCATGATCAAAAATTGCTTGTGTCCCGCCAGAGCTTTGAACTGGACCCAAAAACGGAGCGGATACTTCACCATAAACCACTGCCCTTTCAATAGGAGTGGCATCCGTAGATGCCATATCAGTCATTTCAATCCACGCACGTATATAATATGCTTGCCACACCCAGCCTGCTGGTAACACGTGATCTGAAGGATCCCATTCAGGCGTTACTATGTTGTATACATCCCCCACGGTCTGTATATCAACAGTCATATCAACATGGATGTAACTTGAGGAGGTGCCTGGATTTGCCTGCTCGTACATTTGAGATTTTACCTGTACACGCAACTTATGAGTAGGTTGACTCGTAGCTACCTTGCCTCGGCTGCTATTTATGTCATTATCAGTGGGGGCTGGCGGAATCGGCGTACCATCGGACCAAGACTCTTGATTAAAACCCGCATCATCTAATTGACCGACATATCGAAAAGTGAAAAAGGCGATATGTTTATTGGGCACTTCATCTAAATCAACTTGAGCACTTAATGACATATTAGACGCACCAACAACCGCTACTTCAGAATTATCAGTTTTGTCATATACTGTAGGCACACATTTACAAGACGCGCCTACGACAGACGGCCAAAAACGCTGTCCGTAGTGTTTATATCTAGAGGAGGTATAATAATCAGTTATGTCATACGGGCTGTAGTTACCGAAGTAATAAAGATTACCTGAGCCACTGGCTCCATCGGGGTTTCTACTATCATCAATGAGGACATTGCCGCCGCCATAATGTGTAGAAGGCGCATCAACTTTGTATACTTGACCTCCGCCCCACACAGTACGGCGTTCAAATGTCGGGTCTTCAAGAAGATTGTTACCGGTTACACCATCTTCAATAGTTACTTCAGTACCAATGCGCTTATAGACGGTCAATTTGGATTCTGTTATTTCAACGCACCAATCATTGCCCTCACGGTTAGGGAAATTGAAAAGGCGAGATACAGCCAAGCCGCCTGACAATCGAGCAGATAATGTGCCTTGACGTCGACGTACGGAACCCTGAATAGTAGGGATAGCATTCTGACATACAGCCAAGCCCTTGGCATAGATCTCAGAATCTACAGCGCCTTGAGCGGACGGGGAAATCTCCCCACCTAAAAAGCTTGTTTGTACTGCTGCTACTCTCATCTGCCCATTTGCCTTATGAGACGGAACACGATAGAAGCAAAACTACGATTCTCTGCGGCAGTCAATTCACCGCTACCCATGATAGCCAAAGCAAACGTACCCGCACCGTCCGAATATCGCATCGTCGGAATTTCATTCGCCGCACCAAGGTAAAATTCAATGTTGGTGTTGTCAGATTTCGGGACAAAATGGCTCATTGTGAGTTCATTTACCGTAGTACCGATTGAGTAATAAACCGGTCTATTGCTTTGAACCCATTGTCCTCTGCCGCCAACCAGAACCAATGCATCATTCCAATCACTAGAGTCACCACCAGCAACATTTGAGCCTGATGGAACTGAGTCTTGGAATACTGATACCCGACTGTTAGTATCTACGTCACGTACATCATTCGCGCCGGACGCGTTGTAGTCTTTTGATGCACCCATCGCAGAAAATGTCCCTGCTGAATCAGTGCTGAAACTACCGCCAAAGAAACCGAACCACCATGGATCATTGATACCAAGCCCCATGTCCTCTTTGTTGAGTTTCGACTGAATGTAACTGGCGACGCCAGATACGGTCGCCACGCCGGATTTGGTTGTGAATGTGCCGGAACTAACAGCGGTTTGCTGCCGTTTCATGGTTGTCAGCGCATTGGCTTCGGTCACCATACGCAGCAACAGCACATCAAAGATGCGATTCCAAATTGTCAGAGTGCTTGACCGGCTACCAAAGGCGCGAAGGATATCAGTTTCAACTTGCGTCAAGCCAGTGTAACCACCAAATGCCTGCTTGCCGTCAGCAATTGCCTGATTCGAATCAAAACGGTTGGCAATGTCGGCACTGATCGCACCGCCACCGGCTGTAGCACCGGATTCAGTATAGTGACCTTGAGATTCTGCGTATGCGGAAAGCTTGCCGTCATTGGGGTATTTAGGAACAGGGTTCGGATCGCGAACCGCGTCATAATAAGTACGGGAGAACGAAACGCCTGCGGTTGCGTCTGCCCATTCTGCCATCAATGCATTCCACTGGTCTGTGGTGTCCTGCATTTTGTGACCAACCTCACCGCTTTCAAGATCAGCCCAACTACTGTCCGCCATGGGTGGAATTTGGCAAAACATAACAGGAAGCCCACGGTTCAAACATTCCGTAGCCACAGTTTGTGCCCAACCGAATATATCACGAGCACTTGCTTGACCATCTTGACCATCCGTCGGTCTTTGAACGTCATTAGTGCCGCAATGGACAATGGCGGCGTTGGCATTGGACCAATTGTCGAGCTGCGTACCGACATTGGTCGCCAACTGTTCCATCGTTTGACCGGAAAACGCTTCTTGCCGCTTGGTCGTTGGGTTGGTGATGTAGTCGCCTACGCCATAATGCGCTGGCGGTGCGCCCACCATGTTGGAATCGCCGAGCAGCACCACTTCCTGAGTGAACGGATCAACAACCGTACCGCCACTTGCCCAAAACGCGTGCCACCGGTCGCTTATAGTACCGGTAAAGCCCAAATCGCCGAGCCATGTGTATTGCATGTCACCCAGCGAACCGGAATAGCCTTGACCAGTTAGGTACTCCCACCATGCGTCGGGGATTGTGTTAGCGGTAGCTCCTAAAGACTTAAGCCATGCCAGAGTCATATCCGACATGGCTTGAGCTGGAATACCTTGGTTCAGTAAAGCTTGACGCTTTAGGTCATTCCGGTGGGACACGAATCACCCCCTTTTAGTTACCAGCAGTTTTTTCAATAAGAACCAATAAAAGCTGGTCGACAGTTTCTTTGATGAAGTGACTTTCCTGATAGTCGGTGAACGAACTGTGCACAACAATGGCGATATCATCTGCTGCGATATTAGCATCAGTGGTTTCCATCACAATGTTGGTGTCATTGACCTGCAGGTAAGGGCACCGCACAATGAGGTGATCACTTGCTGTGTGTTCATTCAAACGGGATAGCAGGTAAGTCAACAGCTTCTGAAAACCAGCAACTACAGTGGTCTTCTTAGCAAGGTCGACGTTTGCGCCCATAAAAATAGACAATTTATTGGGGTCAACAACCGACGCAGAACCGCGAGTAGCTTCACGCTTGTCCTTATTCTTTTCAAGCTTGAAGTTGCGTGGCGTCGTTTCGGGGGCGATTAAGTCCATAGGTTAATCCTCGTCGTTAATTTCCTGTGACTGAGGAGAATCCTGACCGGTTTCTGCAGCGTATTCCTTAACAAAATCAGGAATTTCACCGTCTGCGGCTTCACCATCGGGAGAAACTTTAGCTTCTGACTCGTCAATCATTTTTGACACATCATAAGCGGAAATATCACTTGATTCAACATCAAGCTGTACCTCATTAAGTTCATCCGGTTCGGATTCCTCAAGAGTTACACGCGGCGCATTATCGATGCCCATATGTTTGGCGGGGTTGTATTTACCTGATTTGTAGGTTTCACGTGCCTCTTTTACGAGACCTGCCAAAGTTTCCGGTGCGATCTGAAAGTGAGCGCAAAGCTGTGCTTCACTGTGTTCACCTGCGTGCAGCAATCGGATCAATTCAAATTTCTCATTGTCCCGAATGCCTGAACGTAAAATTGCCATAGGGCTTCTCCAATATTATTATAAGAAAAAGGAGTCCCGATGTCGGGACTCCTTCCAATGGGAGCTTATGAGCCAGCTCCGGTTTCTTTCACTTTACACCAGACCAGATGCTTGTCCTCGATGCGTGAAACGCCGAAGTTAGCATGGCTGTAGATTACCCACAGGAAGCTACGGGTCGGGTCAGGGGCAATCTTGGCACTGATGTCCTGATTGACCTGCATGCCCAAAGCTTTCTTGGTCATTGCAAAGATATCACGCTGGTTGGCGGCAGGGGACATCAGACGAGTAGAAACTACCCAAGTGTAGCCCATCCAAGACTCAACATAGCCTTTGGACGCCAGAGGACGCAGCGTGTTGTAATCGCCAGAAGTGGCTTCAGTAAGCTGCAGAAGCTTCCGAGCCATGGCGGGTGAAATAACAAATACCTTCTGAATATCAGGGTCGATGTCGTTAGCCATGAACTTCTCAGATACGGCAGTTACCATATCGAAAGAGAAGTCTTGACTATAATCACCGATTTCCTGATTGCTGTCAAAGGCAACAGGACCGGCGTTGTTTTCAGAAGTACCGGTTGCGGCGGCGATGATTTTATCATCGAAAGCACGTTTCATTGCCATAGCCTGAGTATGGGCAATGTTGCTGTTCGGATCAACGATCATCATTGAAGGATCTTCAATTTCAACCGTGTCACCGACGTGCATAACACCAGGACGAGTAATGCGGCGATCCCAAGGAGTATCCATAATCGGGGTAGTCACACGACCTGTAGTTGCCTTGGGTACGGCATCAACAGAATTCGCGGTTTCCCAGTTATGAGCCTCCGAGTTCACAGCCTTTTCCATTACCCACGGACGCAGACGCGAAATGCCCTGCTGCGCCAGATGGCGTACGATGTTTTCGTACGTCCGGACGCGAACGTTGGAAATAGTAATAGCCATTTTTAATAAACTCCAAAGAAAAAGGCAAATAAAAGAAAATTCACTTTCGCTTTGAAGCTACCCGTATTCAGAGACGGACCCCGTGCTTACTTACTTTACGGACGTTTGATCGCTACCCGTTTTTTCAGTATATGAAAAGTATACCATACGAAGGGGGGTCATGTCAACCCCCCTCAATATCAGCGATGGTCAACGCCCCCAGCAATAGACGCAGCGGTAAGTTCTTCAACTTCCATTACGGCGGCTTTATGACCGGTTTTGCCCTGATCCCAATACGGGTGATCCATGTTGCTCATGATTTCATCAAGGCGCGTTTGGGCATCGAGGGGGGTCATTACCTCTGTTTCCTCATTGAACAGGTTGCCGCCCTCAGTGCCAATGGCAGCAGAAATGTCATCCAACCACTTAACAAGAGCAGTATCCATGGCGTTCTCTTTGAACGCGTTCTTCAAAGGCTCAGGGGCTTCCATGATTTCGAGAAGTGCACCAACACGACCTATCTTCTCGTCAAAGGCAAGACCCCAATCTTTCTTGAGGTTCATGAGGTTTTCGGTCTGTTGAAGTGCTGATACTTCATTGTCCGAATTCATCTTATCAAATGTGCCCTTGACCAAACCCTCATATTGACTCTGAGTCAGGTTGAGGTTAAATGCCAATTCCCTGAGGTCTGCGCCATTGGGCAATTCCATGCCTTCAGGATCTTTATATTTACCTGCGGCTTCCGGCTTACCCATACGGGTCATGATGTCATTCACAGAATCTTTGTCCGTGAAATCAGGCGTAGGCATCAAGTTAGGCACGCGTTCAACAAGACGGCTGTGGAACTTAGACCAATCTTCCTTACTGGCGTCTTCACTTGGGATACGAATACTTGCACCGACATGCTTACCGCGTTCGATGAAGTTTTCAGCCAGAGCTTCAACTGACTTGATATCCTGCAGATCAGGTGAGATTTGCAGTTCCTCTGGCAGAGAGGCAAGCCAACTTTCGCCGCCTTCACCCTCAGGATCAGAGTTCAATTTTCGTGTATACAGATTCTTCAACATTATCATACTCCAGTAGTTTGTTGATATATTTTATTGGGTCTCTCGCCCCAAGGTTGAAATGAGTTTCTTCGTTTGTTGATCCACGATAATCCTCTTTCAAGAATTCGTCTTCAAGATGCTTGATTACACGTTGACCATCTGGTGTTCCAAAAACTCTGCGGAAAAGATTAGCCTTGCGGACTAATGCCCGCTTCATTTCCTCCAGTTCCTGCTCTGATTGGGACGACATTTTCTGCTCCTGTTCCTGTTGGGGCTGCTGCTACCGCCTGTGCTCCTTCACCAGCCGCTTTCATGGCGTTACCGGTGGCTTCGGCATCGGCTACTTGTTGGCGCTCACTTCTGTCAGCGCGTATTTTCTTAACTGTTTTCGCGTCGTTGAGAAGAACTGAATCAATACTACCATGCTTAGCTGTCATTTCAGCAAAACCATCAGGGTTGATATTATCCAGAACTTGTTCAAATCGAGGGTGGGTATTGGCGAGTTCAGCCAACTGACCAGCCCATGCAAATGCTGAGTTGATCTTGTCAGAGCGTTGTGCGCGTGCCATTGGACCAGTGTAATAGAAATCAATCTCAGGAATACCGTCCTCTGAATAGGCTTCCTCAGGGATGGGATCAATCACACCGTTACGGTACAGGATTTTAAACGTACGCTCAGACATCGGATTAAGGAAGTCATGCTTCATCCGACCAAATGTTGGACCCAATAAACGCTGCATCATTTCATACCGGATGTTGGCTTCGGTAGCCGTCATAGCCGGAGAATCCTTCAACTGCAGCTGATCAACATAAAAAATGCGATTGATGCTGGATTGTAGCTGGTCGCGTTCCAATGAACTGACGTCGAAACGCGCCTTGGATTCATATGGCTTCATTGACCGCTCGATGTCGCGCACAACCGTAAAACCAGCGGGCTGGAAGTTGGGGTTGGAGAGCAGACCACGCTCCGTAACAAGGTTAGAGGGGTCGATTACTTTCTCGGTAGACTTCAGTACGAGTTCCACAAAACGGTTGACGGTTAGAATATCCGGCAACGCGATCATTGCAGGGCTATTGCCGTACTTGGATTGGTTGGTTTTGCGCCAACGGGGGACAAAACAGGGCATTTCATAGTACCCCTGCTCATCGCCGATCATTTCCGCAGAATCGTGCAGTATGAACTTAGCACCAAATGGGCGCTCTTTTGGAGCAAGAACACTGAACGAGTCAACATTCTTAGCCATTTTAGGACGCGGGAAAATGCAGAAAGTTACCTTATGCTTAATGACGGAACGCTGGTTGGTGGCATAAAGATCTTTAATCTTGTCCGGACATTTATCCAAACCAAAACGGGAAACGATCTGAGCCGCTGTCCAACGATATTGGCGGTAGAACACGTGGGGCTGACCCTTATGGTCTTCCTCAAATAGTGCTTCTTTCACCGGCACGGATTGGAAATTCAATGAGTCAAACCGTCCGCCCTTGAGAACTTCCTCCTCCATGATGAAACCAGTACCATAGGAGGGGAGGTCAAGGTATAACTCGTTCGCTTCAAGGTCGAAGTTACTATCATATAGAGCATAGTACATCTGCTCAGCTGCATGCTGCGACCACTCCATGATTTTCTTAATGGGGCGAATCTTGGGGTTGCGCATCATGACGTCCATCCACTGGTAAGCAGGGTTCGTCAATGCCGAATGAATAGAACTTGCCAACAGGTTATTAGCCATTGGCGCTGTTGAGTCGTAGATGTTGCGTTGTTCGTGCCAATTGATGGCATTTTCATTTGAGTTATCACGCCAGAAACTGCCACGGAAAGGCACAACAAGATGCGCGATCGTGTCCCAAGTCTGCTGGATTGTTGTTTGCTCGGAGTACATCGTTTCGTACCCAAGCCGAATTCTTTCACATTTCATTACAGATTCCTTTTCACACTAAACCCTGCAATAGAGTTGTTAACGAGTCCAGCAGCACCATGACTGCTAAGAGCGCGAGTGGCAGTAAAATTGAGACTACTATGGCGAGACACGCCCCCATGGTAATCCCAAGAAATCGCGCAGTACCTCGCCATATCCGAATCATGAGACGACCAATCGTGTACCGGTTTGTCTCTAAAAAGTTGAAGCTTTTCATCATATTCTCTCCTGTAGGAGGCTAATGAATCCAGCATTTTTTGAACCAATGGGCGGTGAAAATAGGCACGCCGAATCATCTTACGCGTTTGGTCGATGCCATCTGGAACAGGAATCTTAGGGGCTACTTCAAAGTCGAAGTTTAGTTCAGCCGCAAAATCAATACGGGCTTTACCTGAAGTATACTCCCGTTGCTCCAAATCATGTGGTCCGGTGTGTAAGTCATAATCATATGGCATACTCCGGACGTCTCTAATCCACGTGTCGAGGGATTTGTTACGCCCCGTCATGTGGTCAATAAAAATTGGTGCACCATTTTCATGGCGCTGGGTAAATCCAACAGATGTTTTGTCGCGCAAACCCAAGTCCCACCATGTTTGCACGGTCTTTCCTGGATCCCAAGGGTAATCCCCTACACGCCCTTCCTTCTCCGCCAATGCGAGTTCTTTCGTGAAGAACGCCCCTTCGAGCCCCGCGTCCCACGAGCAGTAATACTCTTGGTTGACCTTCTCTTCAGGCATTCCGGAATCGCGTTCTTCTTGGATATCCTCGGCTGAAATGAGAGGTCGCCCATCTGGGTAGCAGGTATCATCAACAGTAAGCAGAGAAGAGAAATAACTTTTATTTTTTTCCGCAAGTTGTGCAAAATTATCGTACGTCGTTTTGCCATGATTCTTACCACGGGGGGTGTAAATGAAGAGAGCCCAACCGCCATTCTCCCTTAAGATCGGTCGTATATAATCCCATGCGCTGGGATCTGCAATCGACCATTCTGAAAAAATGACACCAATAGGGTTAGTACCAACGAGAGAATCATAGTTGTCTGAACCCACCACTTGATATACCGATCCATTCTTCAATCGAATCTGCATATCTGAATTATTTTGCGTTTCCCTTATCTCCGGCGGAAACGCTTGGTCAATCATACGTCGACCATACCGATCAATACCGTCCCAAATAACACGACGACCCTGCTTCAACGTCGGTAACATATGCCATATAGTACCAATACGCATCTGAGACGCCACAGCACTGAAGTTTAAGCAACACGAATCCTTACCTGCACGGCGATGCCAAACACAAGCTGCCCGCTTTCTGTCCAAGCCACCATCAAACATATGAGTGAAAAGCGGGATTTGATAATCACGCGCTTCCCAATCATTAGGTAGGATTATATCACTCATTTACGCTTGATATTCCCAGTGTTAGGCTTGCCATCATTATCGTAGTCACGGCGCTCACGAAATATGCCCGAAGCACGAACCTTACCCTTCTCCCCAGCCTTGCGCTTGACCGGCACTATCTTGCCCTCCGCCAAACGCTTCTTGATAATTGCCTTGTTCTTCTTAACCTTCTTGCGAAGCTTCTTCTTGTCCTCAGTGTGCTTACGCCCACGGGCATAGTACTCCCGCAACTCCCGCGCCTTGCGCTTATGGGGGTCTTCATCCGAACGCTCATTCTCAAACGACGGTACCGGCAGTGTCTTTCTACCTGAATAATACGGGGCTGTAGGCATTAATCAATCTCCTTTGACTCACCTTCAATTGTTGCACCGCCTTGGACACCCAAAGCTCCGAAATTTAAATTGATACTGACACCGCCCGACGCCTTTTCAATGCCAGCATGCTTGCCCAACTCACTCGCCAACCTCAACGCAGTTGGTCCATCAAAACGGCGACCCATAAACTCCCCACCCTGATAAACCTGAGCTACCTCCTCCTCGCCCGTAACCTTGGGAACCAATGAAAGCAGATAACGCTCGACAACTACCTTGTTTATTAACGATACCTCCGCCAACTGATCTGTTACAGCATTTACATACTCACGTACAAGCGGACGCATTAATATAGCCTCCGCCTCCGTACGCTTAATGCCTACCTCTTTCGCCGCTTTATATACGCTTACATATTCAACGTATTTAATTGCCAGCAACTTTTCGCGAGACTCCAACGGGGCGAACTTCGCTAAAAGCTCCTCGGACATAACCAGCGCTGAGCTTTGATCGGGCATGATCCACCAATAACCTTTTATTCAAATGTTCGATACGGAATTCCAATACAGAATCGTCCTTCAAATCGCTGTATTCAATATTTCTCAAACTTTCATGGAAAACCGACATACACAAAAGTATACCACACCACATACACCCCCGTCAAGTCCCCCACACGCGTACACGTTTTTTAAAAAAGGTGTGCTCAATGTTCAGGGAATTTCGAGATGTTTTAAAAGAAAGAGAAGCTCAATGTTCGTCGAATCGGAAACGCTTAAAAACGTGTGTAACCTACATATGTATATTGATGGGACCCGTTCGTTTTCGGGGGTGTACCCCATAATTATGTACATACACTGTCCTCTTTTTTCTTGGGCGGGTAAGAGATCCCACCCTGCAAGCTCCGTGCCAGCTCTTGTGCGACCACGGGACGAACAGCTGAACCGCGAGACTTGCGCCCGTCGCCTCGCCGTGTTATAATGGTTGTGTCAGTTGGAGGCAAGGGGCTTCTGACGACACCAACGCCAACGGAGAATAGACCATGGCAAATCGCAAGAAGGGTTCTGCAGCACCCGAAGCTGCAACGGGCACCGAAGAGCAGGAAGTCGAGCTCACGGTTGGACAGAAGATGTCGGCAACGCTGCGCAAGCATCGCGTCGGCTATCAAGCCACCAAAGCGGCGTCTGGGCACGCCAGCTTGGACAACGGCGACGCAATCGCGCAGATCTTGCGCGGACTGCAACCGGATGCTGTCGTGGCACTTGCAGAGAACGTCCTGCAGGGGTTTGAGAAAGGCGAACTGGCAGAACGCTACGCCAAGCTGAATCAGGGACAACGGCGGATGAACGCTGGCAACCTGATCCGCAACGCAGCCAAGCGGGGCGAGCTGAAAGTCAAGGACGTCGAGAAGGCACTCGGCAAGTAACGGGGAGGGGGGCTTGCGCCCCCCGACTCCTTTTGGGGAACCAATGTGAACGATAAATTAACAGACAAACTGGTACTGATTTGTTGGGTTTTGATCATTGTCCTGTGTGGCATACTCTTTACATGGACAGCAACATGAAGAAACGTAACGATTTGGATTTCAAACTGCCACTAATCTTTACCGTGGCGTACTTGATCCTCCTTTCCATCATTTACTTCCAATAAACGCAGCCCCCGAAAGGGGGCTTTTTTATGTCCTCTTTTTTTTTCTTGGGCGGGTAAGAGATCCCACCCTGCAAGTTCCGTGCCAACTTTCGTAAGTGACCGACCAGCGGTCGTGACTTTCGCAAGGGGTTGCGCCGACACCCGACCTGTGTTATAATAGGGGTGTCAGTTGGGGGCACGGGGCTTCCAACGGCAAAACACTCAACGGAGAAAAGTCCATGAGTAAAGCAACAAAAGGTCAGGCTGCACCTGAAAGCGCCACCGAGGAAGTCGTCGAAATGACCGTTGGTCAGAAAATGTCAGCGACTTTGAGAAAGCACCGCGTCGGCTATCAAGCCACCAAAGCCGCCAGCGGTCACGCAAGTTTGGACAACGGTGATGCCATTGCCCAAATCCTGCGGGGGTTGCAGCCGGACGCGGTTGTGAAACTGGCGGAACGCGTGGTGCAAGGCTACACGGAAGGGGAACTTGCCGAACGGTACGCCAAGCTGAATCAGGGGCAACGCCGAATGAACGCGGGAAATCTGATCCGCAACGCGGCGAAACGCGGCGAACTGAAAGTCGCGGACGTCAAGAAAGCCTTGAAATAAGGGCAAGGGAGGGGGCTTTCGCCCCCTCTTTTTGTGCCGAAACGCTTGGGGCGGGTAAGAGATCCCACCCACGATATTTCGCAACCGTCCGACGGGCAGGACTTTCATAACACCTTGACAGAAGCCAGTGGGTGTGCTGGGCGTTTCGCAAGGACTTGTGCCGAGAAGCCTGTTCGTGGTTGGTCGACGTGAAACACAGCGAAGAGGTAAGTCGACGGGTTTCGAAGGGCGCTCGACGGGAGCCAATGGGTTGCATGAGAGACAAGCGCCGAGGGTTGGGTCTGTCCTTCCTGTCCCCATGTCCCTCTTCTCTGCGGGTCGGGAGAGCCAGAGAGGGGTTCTCTGGACACATCCCTCGACCTTGGGGAAAAAAAAAAAAAGGACAAGAAGGACAGGGAGGACAGACCCGCGTCGTTGGGGGCTTCTCTGGTTCTTCAGCCCGTCCTCCGTCCTTCCTCAACCTATTATCTGAGAAGGACACGACCTTACACAAAACGACCGTCCGGTGGTCGTCCCTTTTTTAATGACCGTCCCGTGGTCGTCCTTCGTAAGTCCTGTGTCCCTCTGGAGAAGGACGGCGCAACGTGAGAAGGACGGCGCAACACACCCCTTCCACAAGGGCTTGTGCCGGAGGCGCGGGTGTGTTATAATTGAGGTGTCGGTGGGGCGCACGGGGCGTTCCACGGAAACGGAGATTTAAAAATGAATAAAGCACTGGAAAAATCAGCAAGGAAAGCTTTGCTGTCTCAACTGGAACAGTACCAACGGGTGCAAGGGGCGGATGAAGTATTTCCCCTTGATGATGAAACATGGAAAGGGGCAACCGAAGAGGAACGGTGGGAGGTGCTTTTCAGCATCGTGAAAGGTGAACCGCCAAAACTCAAAGATGAATAAAGGAACGAACATGAAACTCTACTGTTTTATTCTCGATTACGACTTTGAAATTCACATTTACCACGAGGAATGCGAACCCAAAGAGGCAGCCAATAAAGCTGAAGCCTTGTTGATGGAAGCCTTTAAAGGGGACGAGGTAATGGAGAAAAGCCCCCGTGAATTGCACAAGAAACACATGCTTTTGTTGCACCCCGATGAAGAGAAACGTCCGGTTATTTCTTGGCACAAAGTCAAGAAGGATCAATGGATCTCAGACGAAGATCGTTACATTTAAAAGGAAATATCATGATTAAAGTTTATACGCGTTCTACATTAACAGAGAGCATTGGCGGTGTTATGTGCTGTTTGCATTCAATAGCTTCACCCTCAATCGAAGGAGCTAAGAAACAATTCGGCGAGCCCATCGAAAAAGAGAGGTGCCCTCATTGGGTCAAGAAATGGGGCGACGATGAATCAGTAACAAGGGAATGGGAGGAACTAAGAGAAAAGCTCCCTCCTGATTGGATAAAACAAATACCAGTTACGGTGGATTACGTTATGGTAGTTTACGACAATGAAAATGAGGAATTAGTAACCTCTATATTTTGCATTTGTCAACACATCGTCATTGGTTAATTCATCAATTGATGCCCTTGGAAACGAGGGCATCCGTGGGTGAATACCCCCTCTTGATGCAAGGGCTGGACACGGCGTCCCGCCTGTGCTATAATAGAGGTTCAGGTGGCAGCATGGGGCTGTCGCCGCAATCGGAGAAGTCAAAATGACTGAACGCAACGTAATGATGTCGTATTCCAACGGCAAGGGCTATTTTCTGGTACCAAAAATGCTGACCAAGGAGGAGGCAATAGTTGTCGCCAAAGCCACGGTCGGGTTTGATGTGACTGAATACGAGGAAGTTCACACCATAAACGGTGAACGCCACGGGGCAATGAGTCACGTCACGGAAATCGACGCTGCCGGAACGCTCTTCCGGTTCACAGTCTGCAAATAACGTAACGGGGGCGCAAGCCCCCCCATTCAGGAGAATGAAATGACTGCAGTTTACACACGCCATATGGCGCAATTCATTGAAATCGATGAAGGCTACGAGCAAACCAGCAAAATCGATTACAACATCACCAGAGCCACATTGGAACAGACACTGAAATGCGGGGTGTTTGACTGCGACCATAGTGTTGAGTGGATCGTTGATGATAGAGAGGGCAACGTGTTCCACCCTCGCATTTCCCCTACCGATTATGGCATTCCACATGAAGCGGTTAGTGAAATGACGTCCGGCACAACAGTCGCATGTCGGTGGATTCCCTCGCAACTCCGCCTTGAGTACATCAATAGAATCACCATTCTGGGAGAATGACATGTTTGAGTACTCAACCACAGAAAAAATCTACGTCGAGAAATACGACGAAGAAATAGAGTGCGATTTTGAGTTCAACACTGAAGGTCGATACCTTGCCTCTACGCAATGGGATCCTGAGGAACGACCGACAGTCCGCAATTGGGTCATTTCCGCCTCGGACACCGATTACGACGTGAACGCTGAAGACGTCGACCACGACACAGCCTACGAAATCATGGAAGGCTATTTGGATCAAATCCACGGATGAAGGCTATAGCGTGGATTGCAGCAGTTGCGGTGGTGGGGAGTGCGCTCTTCACTGCCGCGTTTCTTTTATATGCGTTTAGTTACGCCCTTTGGAGTATAGCAACAACATGAAACCAGCAACAAAACCAATACCCGCGTTGGTCAAACATGCGGAAACCATCAATAAAACGGTGAATGATACCGTTACAACTGTCGCCAGAGCAAAGATTGCTATTGGACGTAACCTGCTCAAGGCAAAGGAATACTTCGACGATTCCAAGTCATTCACCACTTGGCGTGAAGAACATACCCTGATCCAATCAAAGCAGGAAGCAAGTTATTGCATGCAGGTCGCCGAGAAATTCGGGGACGCGCCGTCTTTAATTGAAAACGTATCATTCGGCGTAATGCGTGAACTGGTAACGGCACCGATTGAAGTCATCAAGGAAGTCGAGAAACTCGCCGAGAAAGGCGATTCGCCTACTGTACAGGAGACGCGCTCCCTCGTACGCGAGTCCAAGGACGGGCAGACCCAGCGACCCGTTTCGGGGAGCGGCGGGGAGAGCACAGGAGGACGCCCCGCACCCATGCCGACACACCACCAACGTCCCGACATCGGGAAGGTGATCTCGATGCGTTTCGATTCACGCCACGATTGGGTCTCCAAGAATCGTAAGTCTATTGACCCCAACCCCTACAGTTGGGCTTTTGTCCTTTACGGACTTGACCCCGACCCCGCTGTAATGCCCAACCCTATGGTGATTACCATCCTCAAACACGAATACCGCGAAATGTGCGGAACTTACAACCGAGACTTCGAAATCATACAGGAAGCATTCGACGAAATTGAAGTTGCCATTGCACAGGATTACAGCTCATGATTCTACATAATTCTCTGTACTACTCAGGTCTGTTCCTGATTTGCGTTTCGTTCACCCAACTGGTGTGGCGAATGTTCTATTACCGTTTTACGGATGAAAACAAAATAGCAATGTTGGCGATCCTCGGTATTTTCGGTTGCCTTCTCGTTGTGTCAAGCATGGGAGTGTAACATGTATAAATTAAATAAAAAAGCTAAAAACATCGTATTGGCATTGCAATCAAGGAAGCAATAGCAATAAGGAGAGCCATGCAACTCCTCTGACAGGAAGGGGTTGACGGCGATAGTCGACCTGTGATACACTAATCATATGGTCGGCACGGGGTCGACCTAAACGGAGAACAAGACCCCACATAATTAACCGCTTATCGTTTTGCCATGAACGATGAGTAATTCAAATGGCAGGAAACTGCCCAAACTGGAGAAGTATAATGGCTGAAGATAAAAAGACTGAAGACGAAGGCGTCGTAATTCGCCCCAATCTGGAAAACTACACCACCGGCAAATCCGCCAGCGGCAAGAAAACCCACCACACTGGTGACCATGTTGCAACCGCAATGGACGGTATGACCGTTGAAGAAGTGGCTGGTATTGGTGCCCAACTGATCCCTGACGCTGGTTCAGCTACCGCCCTCATTGAGCGCTACAGCAACTTGAACGTTGGTATGCAGCGTATGAACATCGGAAACCGTATCCGCGCCGTAGTCGCCAAACTGGAAAAAGAAGAGGCTGGCAAAGGTACTGCCGCATTTGACAAAGCCTCCGGTACTGCTGTGAAAGCACGCAATAAGCGTGTTGCCGCCGCTGCTAAGGAAGCTGAAGCCAAGGCAAAAGAAAAAGCCAAAGCCGCTAAGGAAAAAGCCGCTAAGGAAAATGCCAAAGCTAAAGCCGACGCTAAGAAAAACGCAGCGTAATGGCGAAGTACGAGTTCAAAACCCAGCCGATGCAGCACCAACACGGTGCTCTTCGGTTTGGGTGGAGTCTAAACGAACTCGCTCTTCTTTGTGCTATGGGCACGGGTAAGACCAAAATTGTTGTTGATCTTGCCTGTGCCCGTTTCCTTGAAGGGCAAATCGAACGTCTTGTGGTTATTTGTCCCACCCCACTTAAATCAACGTGGGCAGACGAATTCGCAATACACGCACCCATCGACTACACAATACATGCGCTCAAAGCAGGGCGCAAGCCAGACAAATGGCTAAATGAAAATCACAACTGCTTAAAAATTTTCGTGGTAGGGATAGAATCCCTATCGCAAGGCGGAGAAAGAACCAAACATGGAAATCTCCGCGTCGACACCGATAAAGGCGCATTCGGCTACACCAAGCGGTTTATTGGTTCTTCCAACGGATCAATGATCGCAGTCGACGAATCATCCAAAATCAAAACATCATCCTCAATCAGAACCAAACGGGTGATTGAGTTGGGCGGCTATTCCGACTACCGCGTAATAATGTCCGGTACTCCGGTAACGCAAGGCATGGAAGACCTATATGCCCAATATGCATTCCTCAACAAAGGTATCCTCGATTGCCCGTCCTATACGGTGTTTAAGAGCAAATACTGTATAATGGGTGGCTTTGAGCGCCGCCAGATTATCGGGTACCAATTTAAAGATGATCTAATCGGGAAAATTAAACCCTACACATTTCAAGTCACGGCTGAAGAATGCCTTGATCTCCCCAAAACTGTGAGCGAAAAAGTCTATGTCGAACCTTCCCATGCGCAAAAGAAGATTATTAAAGATTTGGTTGACGAGGCGGAAGCAGAACAAGATGGAAAAACAATATCCACAGAGCATACATTGGAACTCTACACCAGAATCCAACAAGTGGTGGGAGGAAGCTTTCCATACTGGACAGGCGAAACCGACAACAACGGAATCAAAATCTACGGCACAGAGCCAATTAAGGGCAAAAACCCGAAGATTGACGCTCTGTTGGACATCGTTACGCCGATGGGCAGCAAAGAAAAAGTCATAATCTTTGCACGGTTCGCGCCGGAACAAAAATACATAGAAGAAGCCCTAGCCAAGAAATTTGGTAAGGAATCAATCGCAAGATACACCGGCTCTGAGTCGGAATCTGAAAGACAGACCAACAAAGAGTTGTTTGAAAAGGACGACAATGTAAGGTTCTTTATTACGAACCAACAGGTGGGAGCATTCGGGCTGAACCTGCAATTTGCTAGAATCATGATATTCTACAGCAATAGTTTCAGCTATGAAGAAAGGCACCAAGCGGAAAAAAGAACTGACCGCAAGGGGCAAACTAGATCTTGTATCTATTTTGATATTGAAATGCAAATCAAATACGACACAATGATCATGGAGGCAATAGCCAACAAAAAAGATGTGGCTGACTACGTAACAGGAGAATTAATGTGACTAAGCGATTTGGAAGGCTTGATAAAATCGCCCGTTCATTGGCTCAGGATGAACGCTGGAACAAGGAAGATGTTAAGTATATCCACCTTGTGGCACGTTTACTGCGCCTGACTACCGGAACTCACGGGCGGAATGGTAATGGTAAGCCAAATGACGATCGTTGCCCTGCTTGCCATATGGCAATTGAACTGGAGGATATGGAAAATGAGCAAAGCAAGTGAACGGTTGCGAAAACTCTGTGAAGAAATAGCATGGTGGCATGAAGATTTTGCTGCGCATCTCGACGCCTGTACATCAGGAAAGTACGGATGTGATTGGGCAGGGCATGGCGAAAAATGCAGGTCGGGATATTCTACTGCTATGAAGTATTACCCAAGAGAAATGAAAAAAGCCCTAGCCAAAGTAGAACAGGGTGCAGAACTATGACTGACGATATAGAACAGATACGGGCGCGAGTAAGAAAGGCAAGAAACCGCATAGAAGGCAGCACTGAGCCACGCAATGTGCCTGTAGATGCAGCCAATCAGTGTGCTGTTTCGATAGGCGATGCTGACACCCTGCTCCGCTTGCTGGATGAGGCTAACAACAAGCTGGCAAGAACAGACGGATACCGGAAACGCGACTACATCCCGACCCTTGAGCGGAAGCTGAAAGCTGCCGAAGCAGAACGCGCCGCACTCAAGGCACAGCGGGATGCGCTGCGGGATGCTTTGACGATTCTGCGCGATGCTGTTGCTTCTGTGGATGCTGACACATTCGGAGAGGGGCGCGGTTCATGCCATCACCCCTACCCGATACGAGATAAACTGACGGACACGGCAACAAAAGCCCTTGCAGCCACCGGAGGCGACGATGAGCAAAGCAAGTGAACGGTTTAAGCCCCGACTCACAGAAGTTTATGACGATGGAACTATGTCGTTTCTGTGTCAGGGTTGTGAGCAGTTTTTCCTCGTTAATGAATGTTCCTACATGGCGCATAAGCAGACTTGTAGCAAGTGCCTCGCAAAAGTCGAACAGGTGGCGCGATGAATGAATGCCCGAAAGGATTTAGTAGAGGAAACTGTCCTGAGTGTACTTGTGTTGATGGTGTACTGAAGGCAACAAAGAAAGACAAGCGTAACTGGAAAGACAGATACGATAAGTACGAGGATCGGATGC